>MDTG01342521.1_pt1 | contig 34326 bp, 35 predicted proteins | sample 811421 | NCBI WGS metagenome assembly MDTG01 (sample SAMN05326645, study PRJNA326480) | marine metagenome | isolation source: seawater | place: Pacific Ocean: South East | collected 2011
CGGCGGAGGCGGCGGAGGCGGAGGCGGCGGAGGTGGCGGCGGAGGCGGAGGCGGCGGAGGTGGCGGCGGCGGAGGTGGCGGCGGCGGGCTGGCCTGCGCCACCTGCTTCTCGGGCTCGGGCTTCGGATCGGGCTTCGGGCGCAGCTGCGACGCCCGCGTCACCTCGCTCACCGGAACGACGTCGATCACGATCGTCTGTTCCTCCGGCGGCAAGGGTCGGCTGAGCGACGGCAGGCCGAACCACAGCAGCGCCGCGACGGCGCCATGTGCTGCCAGCGAATATGTCAGACCGCGCTTCACCTGAGGTCCGAAGCTCCATGGAATGCCGGCCGGGGGGAGCACCCTCCCCCGCAGCCACGATCCCGGCCGGTATCAACCGGCGCGGGGCCGAAAGGTTCCCGCAGACGCGGGGCCGTCAACGCCGGGCGGGCGTGCCCTGCTGCAGGGTGGTGACCAGCGAGACCTTGGTAAAGCCGGCGCCGGTCACGGCCCCCATCGCCTGCATCACCCGGCCGTAATCGACGCTGCGGTCGCCGCGCACGAAGATCCGGGTGTCGGTCTTGTTCTTCGCCACGGCCATCAGCGTCGCCGGCAGCTGTTCCAGCGTCACTTCCTTGTCCTGAACGAAGACCCGCCCCTCTGCATCCACCGACACCGAAAGCGGTTCGTCCTGGCCGGCGAGCGGTGCCGCCGAGCTTTCCGGCAGGTCGACCTCGACGCCCGCCGTCAGCAGCGGCGCGGTCACCATGAAGATGATCAGCAGCACCAGCATGACGTCGACCAGCGGCGTCACGTTGATCTCGCTCATCGGCTGACCGCCGCCCCAGCGCCGGCGGCGGCCATGCCCGTTGGAAGGTCGGATGCCACCGGCCATGGGTCAGCGCCTGTCTTCGATCTGGCGGGCGATCAGCGCACCGAACTCGCCCGTGAAATTCTCGAGCCGGGCCCCGTAGCGGCCGACATCGCTCGACAGCTTGTTGTAGAAGATGACCGCCGGGATCGCGGCGACAAGGCCGATCGCGGTCGCGAACAGCGCCTCGGCAATGCCCGGCGCCACCACGGCCAGCGTGGTGTTCTTGGTCATCGCGATCGAGGTGAAGCTGTTCATGATGCCCCAGACGGTGCCGAACAGGCCGACGAAGGGCGCCGTGGAGCCGACCGTCGCGAGAAAGCCCAGATTGCGCTCAAGCCCCGCCATTTCGCGGTTGAGCGCGATCTCCATCACCTGCTGGATCCGCTGCCGCAGATTGGCGCGCGATGTGGCGTCGGTCAGCGCCGTGCCCTTGGCCTTGGCCCGGCGCCATTCGCCCATCGCCGCGGCGAAGACCTGGGCCATGGGATGGTCGGCCCGTTCGGAAATGGCGTCGTAGAGTTCTTCGAGCGAGCCCCCCGACCAGAACCGGTTCTCGAAATCGTCGGCGCGGCGCTTCAGCCGGCCCATCAGCCGGAACTTGTCGAAAATGATCGCCCAGGACCAGACGGAGGCCAGGACGAGCATGAGCATCACCGCCTTCACGATGATGTCGGCGTTCATAACCAGGCTGAGAATGCTCATGTCGTGCGCTGCCACCGATCCGGCGAGCGCCGCCTGGCTCACGACCTCCTGCTCCATTCACGTCCTCCGTGGATCGGACGGGCCCCGGCATTTTCCGGGAAGCTGCCCCGCCCTCATTCATCGACCCGTTTGATTACCAGAGTTCGGCCGAAACCGCTGCCGTTTCACGAATTTGACACGGGGGCACCCGGCCGAAGCTCCGACAGTCGGACGAGGTGCGGACACATCATCCCCGGCCGTGAGCCGGCCACGAGATATGCCAACCCGCGTGACTTGTGAAGGGGCCATGTGAGGCGGCGATACGGTCGTTGTGGCGAATGTCATCGCGGCGCAACAGATCCCCGACCGAGGCCCGTGCCGCACTGCAATATTCTCAATATTATACAAAGATTTACGAGAGGAAATTCACAACATGCCAATGCATTTGCCTGGACCCTGCCCTGCGCCGGACGCCATAATCGGCCCGGTCCGATCCGAAGGCATACGGACCGGGCAGCCGGCGGCGTGCATCACGGCCGCCGATACCTGCCCGCGCAGGGCGAAACCGGCCAGGTTGCGGCCTGCTTCTCCCCTGCCCCTGCCCGCCTTCGGCCTTGTCCATACGAGCCTTGTGCATACGAAAGGCACCTGTACCCATGACGTCGCTCGCCGATCTGTCCGCCGTTGAGCTGGGGCGGCTCTATGCCGCCGGGGACACCTCGCCCACCGAGGTGACCGAAGCCGTCATCGCGCGGATCGAGGCGTGGGAGCCGAAGCTCAACGCGACCTGGGCCTTCGCCCCGGAAGCCGCGCGCACCGCCGCCGCCGAGGCCACCAGCCGCTGGAAGAAGGGCGAGGCGCTGGGCCCGCTCGACGGCGTGCCGGTCACGATCAAGGAAAACATTGCGACCAAGGGCTGCCCCGTCCCCGTCGGCACCGCCGCATCGGACATGACCCCGGCCGCCGCCGACGCCCCCGCCGCCGCCCGGCTGCGCGAGGCCGGCAGCGTGATCCTGGCCAAGACCACCATGCCCGATTACGGCATGCTCTCCTCGGGCCTGTCCAGCTTCCACAAGCTGGCCCGCAACCCCTGGGACCTCAACACCAATCCCGGCGGCTCCTCGGCCGGTGCGGGGAGTGCCGCCGCGGCCGGCTATGGCCCGATCCATCTGGGGACCGATATCGGCGGATCGATCCGCCTGCCGGCCAGTTGGTGCGGCATCGTCGGCATGAAGGGCACCAACGGCCGGGTGCCGGTCGATCCGGCCTATCTGGGCCGGGTGGTCGGGCCGATGACCCGCACCGTCGCCGATACCGCGCTCGCCATGTCGGTGCTGTCGAAGGCCGACTGGCGCGACGGCAGCGCCCTGCCGCCGGCCGATATCGACTGGATGGACCTGGACGGGCTTCAGATCCGCGGCCTCCGCATCGGCCTGATGCTCGACATCGGCGCCGGCATGGCGCCCGATGCCGAGGTGCTGGCGGCGGTGAAGGAAGCCGCCCGGCGGTTCGAGGCGGCGGGCGCCGTGGTCGAAGAGGTGCCGGCGGTGCTGACCCGCGAGATGCTCGACGGGCTCGACGATTTCTGGCGGGTCCGCGCCTGGGACGATGTCGAGCGCCTGCCCGAGGCGACCCGCGCGAAGATCCTGCCCTATATCCGCGCCTGGGCCGAAAGCGGCCAGACCCGGTCGGCCCTGCAGGCGGTGCGCGGCGTGAACCGCATCTTCGAGATGCGCAAGGCCGCAGGCCGGCTGTTCCATGGCGGCGGCTACGATTTCGTGCTGTCGCCGGTCGCCCCCACCGTCACCTACCCGGCCGACCAGGCCTCGCCGCTGGACGATCCCGAGCGGCCGTTCGAGCATATCGGCTACACGGTGGTCTGGAACATGTCGGAACAGCCGGCGATCTCGGTCAATTGCGGCTACGACGCCAAGGGCCTGCCGATCGGCCTGCAGATCGTCGGCCGGCGCTTCGACGATCTGGGCGTGCTGCGCATGGCGGCCGCCTGGGAGGGCATGCGCGACGAGCAGCGCCCCTGGCCGAACTTCGACTGACCGGATCGGATCCCCGAAGAAGACCTGCCGGGGCCGCCCCGCTCAGCGCGGGGCGGCCCCGGCATCGGCAAGGGCGATCAGCGCCTTGGGCAGGCGCCGCGGCTGGCCGCTCGCCGGGTTCAGCGCCACGCATTTGATCCGGCCGCGCACCAGCACCTGATCGCCCCGCGCCACCAGCTGCTCGAACTCCACCCAGGCGCCGCCCCGACCGGTGATGACGGTCGAGACCGTCAGCAGATCCTCCAGCCGGGCGGGGGCCTGATAGTCCAGCGCCACCTCGCGCACCGCAAAGCCGAAGCCGTCATTCTCCAGCAGCGGCCGCTGATCGATGCCGCGGCGGCGCAGCCATTCGGTCCGGCCGCGCTCCATGAATTTCAGATAATTGGCGTAATAGACGATCCCGGCGGCATCGGTGTCCTCCCAATAGACCCGCACCCGGATGATGTCGGGCTGTACGGTGGCGGGCGTGGTGTCCATTGGGATCCTCCAAACGGGTCGCGGTGCGGAAATACAACCTGTGCGCCGCATTATGCGGAACGACGCTACCTTTGCGCAAGATATCCCGGCAGGGGACGCGCTCAGAGATCCGGGTCGGAGTCGGGGTCGGCGCTGCCGAACAGGTCGGCCTCGCCGTCGCGGGCCGGCGGCATCAGCCCCAGATGCTGCCAGCCGCCGCGGGTCAGCACCCGGCCGCGGGGGGTGCGGGCCAGAAAGCCCTGCTGGATCAGGAAGGGTTCGATCACATCCTCGATCGCATCGCGGCTTTCCGACAGCGCCGCCGCCAGGGTCTCCACCCCCACCGGCCCGCCGCCGTAATGGCGGGCAATGCAGCCCAGATAGCGCCGGTCCATGGCATCGAGACCGCGGGCATCGACCTCCAGCCGGTTCAGCGCCCGGTCGGCGACGCCGGCATCGATGGCGGCCGCCTCGGCCACGGCGGCGAAATCGCGCACCCGGCGCAGCAGCCGGCCGGCGACACGCGGCGTGCCGCGCGACCGCCGGGCGATCTCCATCGCCCCCTCTTCGGTGAGCGGCGCGCCCAGCAGGCGGCCGCCGCGCCGGACGATCGAGGCCAGTTCGTCGATCTCGTAATAGTTCAGCCTGAGCGGAATGCCGAAACGCTCGCGCAGCGGCCGGGTGACCAGTCCGGCGCGGGTGGTGGCCGCGACCAGGGTGAAGCGCGGCAGATCGATCCGCACCGAACGCGCCGACGGCCCCTCGCCGATCACCAGATCGAGCTGAAAATCCTCCATCGCCGGATAGAGGATCTCTTCCACCGCCGGGTTCAGACGGTGGATCTCGTCGATGAACAGCACGTCGTGCTCGTTGAGGTTGGTGAGGATCGCGGCCAGGTCGCCCGCGCGCGCGATGACCGGCCCGGAGGTCGCGCGAAAACCCACCCCCAGCTCCTTGGCCACGATCTGCGCCAGCGTGGTCTTGCCCAGACCGGGGGGCCCGTGCAGCAGCACATGATCCAGCGCATCGCCGCGTGCGCGGGCGGCGGCGATGAACACCGCCAGATTGCCCAGCACCTGGCGCTGGCCCACGAAATCCGCCAGCCGTTCCGGGCGCAGCGCCGGATCCTGCCGGTCTTCGGCAAGCGCCGCGGGCTGGACCAGACGCTCGTCGCCGCTGCTCATCGCGCCAGCTCCTTAAGCGCGCCACGGAGCAGGATCTGCACGTCACCCGCCGCCTCGCCCGCGGCCTCGGCCACCCGGCGCAGCGCCGGCGCGGCCTCTACCTCGCGATAGCCCAGATTGACCAGGGCCGAGAGGGCGTCATCGAAGGCCGCGACCTCGGGCGGCTTGCTGACTGCAGCCGCAGCCTCGGGCGTTTTGATCGACTTCGCCAGCACGGCGACATCGGCGGCACCGATTCCGACCAGCGCCGCCTTGTCCTTCAGCTCCATCACGATGCGCTTGGCGAGCTTGGGGCCGACGCCGGTGGCCCGGGCCGGGGCGCGGGCGTCCTGGGCCGCGATCGCCGCCGCCAGGGCCGACGGATCCAGCACCGAAAGCACGGCCAGCGCCACCTTGGCGCCCACGCCCTGCACCGTCACCAGCAGGCGGAACCAGTCGCGCTCCGCCCGGTCGACGAAGCCGTAGAGATGAATGTCGTTTTCGCGCACATGGGTTTCCACGTGCAGCGTGGCGGCGGCACCAGTTCCGCCCAGTGCGCCGAGGGTGCGGCGCGACGCCTGCACCAGATAGCCGACGCCATGAACGTCGATCACCGCATGATCGGCACCGATCTCGTCGACGATGCCCTTGAGCCGCGCGAACATGCCGGGTGTGGTCTCCCCCTGTTGGGCCGCCCTTCAGCGGGCCCGGGCCGTCCAGCCGGCCCGCGTGCCCCCATGATGCGCGTGACAGATCGCGACGGCGAGTGCGTCATAGGCATCGGCGCGCGCATCGCGGTCGATGCCCGGCAGCAGGCGGGCGACCATGGCGGCGACCTGGGCCTTATCGGCCCGGCCGCTGCCGGTCAGCGCCTTCTTCACCAGGCTCGGCTCATACTCCGCCACCGCCAGCCCCGACTGGGCCGGCACCAGCAGCGCCACCGCCCGGGCATGGCCCAGCTTCAGCGCCGACATCGCATTGGCGTTGACGAAGGTCTGCTCGACGGCCGCCCCTGCCGGCTGGTAGCGCTCCACCACCTCGTAGAGGCCGTCATAGAGCGTGCGCAGCCGGTCGGACAGGGCGGCCTTGTCGTCCGAGGTCACCACGCCATGGCCGACATGGGTCAGCCTGGAGCCCTGGGTATCGATGATGCCCCAGCCGGTGATCCGGAGCCCCGGATCGATGCCGATGATGCGCATGCCAGGCGGCCGCCCCACTCAGGTTCAGCTTGTCCGGCTCAGCCGTTCAGCTTCGCCATCACCTCGTCGGAGACCTCGAAATTCGCAATGACCTCCTGGACGTCGTCATTGTCTTCCAGCACCTCGATCAGCTTGAACAGGGTCTGGGCCTGTTCCTCGTCGATCGCGATGGTGCTGAGCGGCACCCAGCCGAGCTTGAACTCCTGCGGGTCGCCGTAATTGCCTTCCAGCGCGGTGCGCACTTCCTGCAGCGCATCGGGCTGGGTGTAGACGACATGGGTCTCGTCGTCGCTCTCCAGATCGTCGGCACCGGCCTCGATCGCGGCTTCCAGCATCGCCTCGCCGTCAGCGACCGAGAGCGGATAGGTGATGCGGCCGACGCGGTTGAAGTTGAACGCCACCGAATTGGTCTCGCCCAGCGACCCGCCATGCTTGCTGAAGGCCGACCGCACTTCCGATGCGGTGCGGTTGCGGTTGTCGGTCAGCGCCTCGACGATCAGCGCCACGCCGCCCGGCCCGTAGCCTTCGTAGCGGACCTCTTCGTAATTGTCGCCATCGGCACCACCGGCACCGCGCTTGATCGCGCGCTCGATGTTGTCCTTGGGCATGTTGGCGACGCGGGCTGCCGCCACGGCACTACGCAGCCGCGGATTGGCGGTGGGATCGGCACCGCCTTCCTTGGCGGCGATCACCAGTTCGCGGAGCAGCTTCGTAAACACCTTGGCGCGCTTCTTATCCTGCGCGGCCTTGCGGTGCATGATGTTCTTAAACTGTGAATGACCAGCCATCTCTGCCGCCAACCCTCAAGAGCCGAAATCTCTGACACAGGTGGCGCTCGGCCATCCCGTGCTTCCGGACGCTTCGATAGCAGAAGTCGCCGCCGGATGCATCCCCGGAGACGAAATCATGAACGTCCGGCGCCTCAGCCGACCGTCTCGGCCTGCCCCTGGGGCAGGTGCAGCTGCAGCAGGCTTTCGGGCATCGGCTCGGCGCCGGGCCAGGCCGGGCTGAGCCGTCCGCCCACGCGCAGCGGCGCGATCGACTTCGCAAGGCCGGTCGCATCATCGGTCTCGATCAGCGTGCCGCAGATTGTGGCGGGGCCATTGGCCGGCAGCAGCTTCTGGCCGCGCATCTTGCGGGTGAAGCGGTCGAGCGAGGCGTTCTTGTCCATGCCGATGACGCTGTCATAGTCGCCGCACATGCCGGCATCGCACTGGAACGCCGTGCCGCCGGGCAGGACCTGATGGTCGGCGGTCGGCACATGGGTATGGGTGCCGACCACGGCCGTCACCTGGCCGTCGAGGAAATGACCATAGGCCATCTTCTCGCTGGTCGCCTCGCCATGCAGATCGACGAAGATGCCCGAGACCAGCCCGCCCAGCGGATAGTCGCGCAGCACCGGCGCCAGCGCCCGGAACGGATCGTCGAGCGCCTCCATGAACAGGCTGCACATGACGTTGATCACCACCACCCGGCGGCCATCGGGCAGGGTCGCCATGGTGGCGCCGCGGCCGGGGGTGCCGGGGGGGAAGTTAATCGGGCGCACCAGCCGCTGGTCCTGATCGATCCAGCCCAGGATCTCGCGCTGATCCCAGATGTGATTGCCGGTGGTCAGGATGTCGACGCCGGCGGCATAGAAGCTCTCGCAGATCTTCGGCGTGATGCCGAAGCCCGAGGCGGCGTTCTCTCCGTTGACGATCAACAGGTCGACACCGAGGGCCGACCGGATGGTCGACGCATGATCGATCACCGCCTGCCGGCCGGACCGTCCGACCACGTCACCAAGAAAGAGTATCCGCACCGTTCGACCTTTCGTCTCTGCCGCGTCTGGACAAGAGCGGCACGGGCCTCGCCGTGTCGCCACTGATGGATATGAGGCGCAGCCGTGGCCGCGCCCAGGGATTTTTCGGCTCACCTGACCGGGACCAGCAGGCCCCGTTCGGTCAGGATCAGATCCAGCGGCCGGTCGAGCGGCCCGGCCGGCACCTCGTCCGCCAGCTGGATGGCGAAGCACACGCCGATGGTGAGCGGCATCCGCCCGGCCGCATCGGCTGCGGCCAGGGTGCGATCGTAAAAGCCGCCCCCCTGCCCCAGCCGGCGCCCGGCCCGGTCAACCGCAACCAACGGCATCAGCAGCAGGTCGGGCAGGCAACGCCCGGCTGCCGCCTCGGGCATCAGGATACCAAAGGCACCCGCGACCAGCGGCGCGTCGGGCTGCCAGACCCGGAAATCGAGGGCCGTATCGGGCGCCGTCACCACCGGCAGGCAGAGCCCGGCGCCGGTTGCGGCGCCAAGGGCCACCAGCAGCGGCAGCACATCGATCTCGCCCCCCGCCGCCACATAGCCCGCGATCCGGCGCGGCGGCCGCGACAACCGGGCGGCCAGCGCTCCCGCCCCGGCGGCGAGCGCCGCAGCGGCATCCGCACCACCGGCCGCCGCGGCGGCGCGGCGCAGGCGCCGGAAGTCGCGGCGCATGGCGGCCTTGCGGACATCGAGTGCCGGGTCTGGCAGTCCGGGATCCTGCAGCGGAATGGTCAGCGACGGCGCTCCGAAGGCGGGCCGGGATGGGGCCGGCCGTAAAGGGTTTGGCGGCAAGCGGCCGGGCCGGCCGCAAACGGCGACGCCCCGGCCGCGAAGACGCGGCCGGGGTCGTACGAAAACTGGCGGACGGGGACCGGCACGAAGGTTGGCGGTGAAAATCCACATGGACCCGCGTGTGCAGGTGGGCGCCGTGATCCCCGTGGCTTGGTCCGGGCGTACCGGTCCGGACGAACCGGCCGGTGCCCTATCCGCGCGCACGGGGAGGGACAGCTCCCTCATGTAGATGGTATCGGTCCCTGGGATTTAGGTTGCCTCACCGAAAGGCCAGAGCCCGTCCTGCCCCGAGATTTAGAGTTTCTCGAGCCGGGTTGCAATAGTCTCGATGCGCGCCGCGAAATCATCCAGCGCCCGGGCGAGGGTCGCATCGACATCGGCGGCGGAGCGATCGGCGGTGCGGCGGATCTTCTCCACCTCCACCCGGGCCCGGTAGAGCCCCTGCTCGGCCTCGTTGGCCTGTTCCGCCAGCAGGATCGCAGCCATCAGCATCACGCGGGCATCCACCGCCACGCTGCGGCCGCTGGCCGCCTGCTGCACCCGCTCTTCGACCTTCCGGGCCAGGGTGCGGACGCTTTCTTCCTGCCCCTCGCCGCAGGCGAGCGTGAACGCCCGGCCCAGGATGCGTACCTCGACTTCGGCCATGGCTTTCTCGTCTCCGATCCGGTTCGGCTCAGCGGTCATCAAGCGCACGCCCGATGGCGTCCATGGCCCGGTCGATCTGCTCGCCGGCCCGGCGGCCGCGATCATCGGCGCGCAGGCGGGCCTCTTCGGCCGTGGTGAGCGCGGCCTTCAGCCGGTCCCGCTCGGCCGCCAGGCTCTCGATTTCGGACCTGAGCGCGTCGATCCGGACATCGGCCGCGCCAGAGGCCGCCGCCTCGCCCGCGGCCCGTGCCTGGGTCACCCGCTCGGCCGCCTTGCGGCTTGCGGCATCCAGCCGCGTCAGCGCGCTCGACAGCCTCTGCCACGCCATTTCCATATTCGCCATAGATCCGGCCACCATGAAGACAGGAGGTTGCGCTTGTTCGTCGGCACGGCCCAAGCCGGGAGAACCTCGTCAGGATAGCACGGCCCGGCACCGGGCCGGAACGCGATGACCGGCCGGTGGAAGGGGAATCCGCTTCCCCATCCGGCAGGTCGTGACTGACGAGCTGAACCGACATCCCCCGAAGACCGTCACCGGCCGCCCGGGGGGCGCGCACCTTCGGATCGGGCGGGTTGTCCCCACCTCGACGGCGCCCCGCCAACATAGGGAGCCTGCGCCCCCTGCGTCAATGTGTGATGCCGGGGCGATGCCGCACTGCGGTGCCGCTCACCGCCGCGCATAGGCGTCGAAGGCATAGGGGCCGGAGGTGCTGTTGTCGATCATCTCGGGCACATGGGGCGGGATTTCGGGATGGCCGGGGTCGAACAGGCCGCAGGCCCTGAGCGCGCCGGTCAGCGACAGCCGCGCCGGAATCCGCTCCAGATAGACCCGGACGGAACAGGGCATATGCGCCTGATCGGCCGAGACCCCCAGCTTCACCCCATGCAGCCGGGTCCAGCGGAGCGCGTAATCCGGGTAAAGCACCGTCTGGGTCAGTTCGATCCCGGCGCCGTATTCATAATCGGACATGAACACCCGGTCCCCCGCGACCAGCGCCGCCCCCTGATAGCGGTAATGCCGCCGGCCGGGCCGGTCGTGCGGCCCCATGCGTTCCAGACGCCGGTAGAAGGTTCGTCCGTCTTCGACCGAGAACACGATCAACCCCCGGATGACCTTCCCCTTCTGCGACATCGAATAGTAATATTCGAAGAACATGCCGGTCAGATTGCGCACCCGGGCATCGCCCAGCGCCATCACCCGGTCGAAATGCTGGCGCAGCCGGCGGTTGGTGGTGCCCTCGTCCAGACCGCGCACCCGGACGATCTCGGCGAAATCGCGCGGTGGCAGCATCATCTCGTAGGGCTCGACGCCGAAATAGTCACAGATCTTGCGCAGCAAGGCCGGCCGCGGCGTGGAACTGCCGGCCAGATAGCGGTTGAGCTGGCTGCGGTTGATGCCGAGATCCCGTCCGACCTGAGAGATCGACGGCCGGTACGAGCAGAGCAGGCGAAGATTCTCGGCAATCTCGGTCATTTGCGCTCTTCGGTGCCGTAACAGCATAAATTTGCATCAGATTGAGCACCGAGTGCCGCATTGTCAAGCCGTGCCCCCGCCGACACCATTCCATGGCAGCTTCTGCGTCTTCGGACCATGCCTCCGGACCAGGCCCTTGGGCCATCTTCGCGGGAAAGACCCCCACGCCATGACACCGCGCCCCCATGCCTCCCGGGCCTATACGCTCGGCATCATCACCGGTTCGGGTCCCGAAGCCGGGCTCGACCTCTGGGCCAAGATCCTGCGCCATACCCAGGCCCTGATGGGGCCCGGCTTCCGCGGAGATCTGGACGCGCCGCGCCTGGTGGCGGTGTCGGAACCGGCCCTCGGCCTGTCGATGGATCTGAAGGCGAACGAGGCGGCGGTCTGGGCGGCGATGGAGCGGACGGTGCGCGAAATCGCCCCAAGGGTCGATGCCTTCGCCATCGCCTGCAACACGCTGAACTGGTATGCCCCCCGCATCGACGCGCTGCTGGCCGGCATGCCGGGCGCCGGGCAGCTGGTCTCGTTCCAGGGCGTGCTGCACGACGAAATCCGGCAGAGCGGTGCCGGCCGGGTCGGGCTGCTGGGTGCAGCCCCGGTCGTGGCGCTGGACGACCACTCCGCCTATGCTGGCCTGGCGGCCCATGTCGCGATCGAGACCCCGGCCGATCCCGACCGGCTGCAGACGCTCATCCACGACGTGAAGCGGCTGGGCGGCGCCCATACGTCGCTTGGCCCGCGGCTTGAGGAGATCATCATGCAGATGGAGGCCGATACCATCCTGCTCGCCTGCACCGAACTGCCGCTGATCGCGCGGCCCGTCGCCGGGCGGCGGCTGATCGACGTGACCGATGCCGTCGCCGCCCGTCTGGCGGCGCTGGCGCTGGGTCATGCCGGCATGAAGGCGGCCTGATGCGCCTGCTGCTCATCCACACCGGCGGCACCATCGGCATGGGCGACACGCCCCACGGCCTCGGCCCCGTCGACGGGCTGGTCGAAGCCGCGGTCGACGCGCGCCTGCCCGGGGGCATCCGGCTGACCACACGGGTCTTCGCACCGCTGCTCGACAGCGCCGATGTCGGCCCGGCGCACTGGAACCGGATGCTCGACCTGATCGACGACCACCCGGGCACGCCGGTGGTCGTCACCCACGGCACCGACACCATGGCCTTCACCGGTGCAGCGCTGTCGCAGGCGCTGGCAGGCCTCGGCCGCCATGTCGTGCTTTGCGGCGCGATGCAGCCGCTCGGCCGCGGTGGCGATGCGGAAGACAATCTCGATCTGGCGATTGATGCCGCCCTCCGCCCCGGCGAGGCGGTGATGCTGGCCTTCGCCGGCCGTCTGATGCCGGCGGAAGGGCTGGTCAAACACGATTCGCAAGGCGCCGACAGCTTCCGCGCCATCCCCCAGCCCCCCGCCTGCCCGCCCCGCCGCCGGCGGTTCGGCGACCGGCGGCTGGCGGTCCTCTCCCTCTCGCCCGGCATGCCGGCCGCCATGCTGCGGGCCTCTCTGGCGGAGCTGGACGGCGCGGTGCTCAGGGTCTTCGGCTCGGGCACGGCCATGGCCGATCCGGAAGTCCTGTCCGCCCTGTCCGCGGCCGTGCGGGCCGGCAAGCGCATCCGCGCGGTCAGCCAGTGCGAACAGGGCGGGCTGATCCCCGGCAGCTATGCCGCCGGCGCCGGTCTCTGGTCCTGCGGGGTGGAGAACGGCGGCACCGAGACCCCGGAAGCCGCCCTGATCCGCCTCTGGCTGGGCTGACCCCGGATACGAAATCGGGGGAGCCTCCCCCCGAAGCTCCCCCGATCCGTCGCCGCACCGGCTCCGCGTCAGCGAAGCCAGGCGGCGATCTCCTCATGACTGCCGAACCCCAACCGCTGAGCGGTCTCGGCAACCCCTGCCCCGTCTGCCAGCGCCGTCTTCGCCACCCGGGCGGCCCGTGTGTAGCCGATATGGGGGACGAGCATCGTGGCCAGCACCAGCGAGTTCTCCAATGCCCCCTCGCATTGGGCGACATTCGCCTCGATGCCGGCGACGCAGCGCGTGGCCAGCGTGTCCATGGCCCTGATCAGCATGCGCATGGACTGAAGCAGGTTGAGGATGATGACCGGCTCGAAGGCGTTGAGCTGCAACTGCCCCGCCTCTGCGGCCATGGTGACGGTCAGGTCGTTGCCGATCACCTGAAAGGCGACCTGATTGACGACTTCGGGGATCACCGGGTTGACCTTGCCCGGCATGATCGAACTGCCCGCCTGCATCGCCGGCAGCCGGATCTCGTTGAAGCCGGATCGCGGCCCCGAGGACAGCAGGCGCAGATCGTTGCAGATCTTGGACAACTTGACCGCGATCCGCTTGAGCACGCCCGAGAAGGTGACATAGGCGCCGGTGTCCGACGACGCCTCGACCAGATCGCCGGCGAGCGTCACCTTCAGCCCCGAGACCAGGGCCAGTTCGGCGACCGCGCGTTCGGCATAGCCATCGGGCGTGTTGACCCGGGTGCCGATGGCGGTGCCGCCCAGATTGACCTCCAGCAGCAGCTCCGACAGCCGGGCGATGATCGCGATGTCCTCGCGGATCGTGGCGGCGAAGCCGGCGAATTCCTGGCCCAGCGTCATCGGCACGGCATCCTGAAGCTGGGTGCGGCCGATCTTGCGGATATGGGCAAAGGCCGCCGCGCGATCATCGAAGGCGGCACAGAGCCGCAGCTGGGCGTCGCGGAAAGCGGCGCACTGGTCGACGATCGCCAGCCTCAGCGCCGTCGGATAGACGTCGTTGGTCGACTGCGAGCGGTTGACGTCGTCATTCGGATGCAGATGGTCGTAATCGCCGGGCCGATGCCCCATGCGGATCAGGCCCAGATTGGCGATCACCTCGTTGACGTTCATGTTGGTCGAGGTGCCGGCACCGCCCTGGATCATGTCGACCCGGAAATGCTCCAGATGGCGGCCCTCGATGATTTCGGCCGCGACCGCCACGATCACGTCGTGCTTTCCGGGCGCAAGCACGCCCAGCGCCAGATTGGCGCGGGCCGCCGCCATCTTCACCCAGGCCAGCGCCCGGACGAATTCGGGAAACAGCGACAGCGGGATGCCGGTGATCGGGAAATTGGCGATCGCCCGGGCGGTGTGGATGCCCCAGAGGCAATCCTCGGGCAGAGGCATGCGGCCAAGGCCGTCCTCTTCGATGCGCATGGTGTGGTGCATCGGTCTGATCCAGGCTGTGATGTGCGGGGGTGGGACCGGGGCCGTCCGGAAGGAACGGCCCCGGCAGTCGGGTCCGGGCTACTTCCAGACCGTCGGATCCCAGGCCTTGCGATCGATGTCGAGATCCGGGAAGCGCGCGGGATCGAGAACCGGCCGGGCGACGCCGGCCTTCAGCTGGGTGCGGTAGTCGTCGATCACCCGCATCGCCACGGGGAAGAGCATGATGATCGCGATCAGATTGACCAGGGCGAGCAGGCCCATCATCGGGTCCGAGAAGAAGAACACCGAGGTCGCCTGCGGGGCGGCGGCGCCCAGGAACACCATCGCCAGGATGGCGAGGCGCAGCGCCAGCACGGCCGGCTTCGACCGGGTCATCACCGCCAGGCCGTTTTCGCCGAGATAGTAGTTGTAGATGATCGACGAGAAGGCGAAGAGCAGGATGGCGAGCGTCAGCAGATAGCGCGCGGCATCGCCCAGATGGCTGGCCAGTGACTGCTGGGTCAGCGCCACGCCGTCGATGCCCTGGGCACCCGGAACATAGACGTCGCCCAAAAGGATGATCAGCGCCGTGCAGGTGCAGATCAGCATGGTGTCGATGAAGACCGACAGCGACTGGGTGATGCCCTGGCTGACCGGATGGCGGACCAGCGCGGTGGCGGCCACATTCGGGGCCGAGCCCAGGCCCGCTTCATTGGAGAACAGACCCCGGCGCAGGCCCTGGGCGATGGCCGCCCCCATGCCGCCGGCCACCGCCTGATCGAAGCCGAAGGCCGAGCGGACGATGCGCAACAGCATGTCGGGCACATCGGCGATGTTGAGACCGATGACCAGAATGGCGACCGCGATATAGCCGAGCGCCATGACCGGCACCACCACGTCCGCCGCCCGGGCGATGCGTTTGATGCCGCCGAAGATGACCAGCGCGGTGACGGCGACGATCACGATGCCCGACCACAGGCGGTCGATGCCGAAGCTGTCATGCAGGGCGCCGGCCATGGTGTTGCCCTGGAAGGCATTGAAGCCGAAGCCGAACGAGGCCATCAGGCAGATGCCGTAGACGATGGCCAGCCAGTTGTAGCGCCCGCCGAGCCCGCGTCGGATGTAATAGGCCGGCCCGCCCCGGAACCCGCCCTCGCCGTCGCGGGTTTTGTAGAGCTGGGCGAGCGTGCATTCGATCAGGCTGGTCGCCATGCCGCAGAGCGCGATCGCCCACATCCAGAACACCGCACCCGGGCCGCCGAGCGTGATGGCGACCGCGACACCGGCGATGTTGCCGCCGCCGACACGCCCGCCCACCGAGACCAGCAGCGCCTCCCGCGCCGAGATCGCGTTCGGATCGGCATTGTTGGCGCCGCGCCCCAGCACGCGGAACATCCGCCGGAAAAACACGAACTGCACGAAGCCCGACATGATCGTCAGGAACACGCCGAACACGACCAGGATCGGGATCAGCGCCCATCCCCAGGTCAGATTGTCGATCGCTCCGAAGAACGCCGTCAGAAACTCCATCGTCTCCCTCCTGCCCCACGGCCGTAATCCGGCCCGTTATGGATGAGCGTCATGGTAGAGAGACCCCGCACGCCGCAGGATTCCGCTGTTGGCTGCAACCTGATGCAGTTTGGTGCTGTTCACGCGCCAGGGTGAACCAGGCATGCCAGGGCGCCCCGCGGGCGGCCCCTGCCGGGCCCGGATGCGGCGATCCCTGGCCCGCAACGGGAAGGCGCTGCGGAAATAGGCGGTTGACGGAGAGATGACACCCCGCCATCTTTGCGCCGCACGGCACTCGTTAAAGGTGGTTGACGCGGTCGCTGAGGCGTGCAATTGCCCGCGCGCACCGCAGGCCCGCTTTGCCCGTGGCGCTCCCTGTCGGCCCTGCGCCGGCCGCTGCCCCTCTTCGAACGCTTGCGTGAAGGCCCATGACCGCTCAGACGACCGATGCCACCGCGACCACCGCGCCCACGCCGCGTGACATGGCGAATGCCGTGCGCGCCCTTGCCATGGACGCCGTCGAGCGCGCGAATTCCGGCCATCCGGGCATGCCGATGGGCATGGCCGACGCGGCCACCGTGCTGTTCACCCGTTTCCTGAAGTTCGATCCCAAGGCCCCGAAATGGGCCGATCGCGACCGCTTCGTGCTCTCGGCCGGCCACGGCTCGATGCTGCTTTATGCCCTGCTGCATCTGACCGGCTACGAGGACATGACGCTGGACGAGGTGAAGAACTTCCGCCAGCTGGGCGCACGCACCGCCGGCCATCCCGAATACGGCCATGCCTCGGGCATCGAGACCACCACCGGTCCGCTGGGTCAGGGCATCGCCAACGCGGTCGGCATGGCGCTTGCCGAGCGTCTGCTCGCCGCCCGCTTCGGCGGGTCGGTGGTCGACCACTACACCTATGTCATCGCCGGTGACGGCTGCCTGATGGAGGGCATCAGCCAGGAGGCGATCTCGCTCGCCGGCCATCTGAAGCTCTCGAAGCTGATCGTGCTCTGGGACGACAACGGCATCTCGATCGACGGCCCGGTGTCGCTGTCCAGCTCGGAAGACCAGCGGGCGCGCTTCGAGGCCGCCGGCTGGGCGACCGATGCGGTCGACGGCCATGATGCCGAGGCGGTTGCCGCCGCGCTCGACCGGGCGCGCAGCTCCGACAAGCCGGTGATGATCGCCTGCCGTACCGTCATCGGCTATGGCGCGCCGAAGAAGGCCGGCACCTCGGGCGTGCATGGCGCGGCACTGGGCGCCGAAGAGATCGCCGGCACCCGCGAGGCGCTGGCCTGGCCGCATGCCCCCTTCGAGATCCCGGCCGATATCCGTACCGCCTGGGCCCATGCCGGCGCCCGCGGTGCCGCCGAACGCGCGGCCTGGGAACAGCGCCTGGGCGCGCTGGACGCCGGGACGCAGGCGGAATTCACCCGCGCCATGGCGGGCGAGCTGCCGGCGGGCTGGAAGCAGGCGCTCGACGACTACATCGCCGGCCTGATCGCCTCGCCCAAGACCGTCGCCACCCGCAAGGCGTCGGAAATGGCACTGGAAGTGCTGGTGCCGGCCATCCCCGAACTGATCGGCGGTTCGGCCGACCTCACCGGATCGAACAACACCCGCACCAAGGGCATGAAGCCGGTGGCGCCGGGTGAATTCGACGGCCGCTATGTCTTCTGGGGCATCCGCGAGCACGGCATGGCCGCGGCCATGAACGGCATGGCGCTGCATGGCGGCGTCATCCCCTATGGCGGAACCTTCCTGGTCTTCACCGATTATTGTCGGCCGTCGATCCGTCTGTCGGCGCTGATGGAGCAGCGGGTCATCTATGTCATGACCCACGACTCGATCGGCCTGGGCGAGGACGGCCCGACCCATCAGCCGGTCGAGCATCTGATGAGCCTGCGCATGATGCCGAATGTGGCGGTCATGCGTCCGGCCGACGCGGTCGAGACGGCGGAATGCTGGGCGGCGGCGCTGGAGCGGACCAACGGCCCCTCGGTGCTGGCGCTCAGCCGCCAGAACCTGAAGCAGCTGCGCCTCGAGGCGTCGGCCGGGAACCTTTCGGCCAAGGGCGCATATATCCTGCGCGAGGCCTCGGCCGCACCTAAGGCCGTGCTGCTCGCCACCGGTTCGGAAGTCGAGATCGCGGTCGCCGCGGCCGAGGCGCTGGAAGCCAAAGGCGTGCCGACCCGCGTGGTCTCGATGCCCTGCTGGGAGCTGTTCGCAGCCCAGCCGGCCGATTATCAGGCCCAGGTGCTGGGCGGCGACGTCGTCCGCATTGCGATCGAGGCCGGCATCGGCTTCGGCTGGGAACGCTGGACCGGCCCCAAGGGCGCCGTGATCGGCATGACCGGCTTCGGCGCCAGCGCGCCGGCGCCCGAACTCTACCGTCACTTCGGCATCACCGCCGAGGCCGTGGTCGACGCCGCACTCGCGCGCGTCTGACCGGGGATCCGGTCCCGGCCTCCCCCGTTCGGGGGCTGGCCGATCCGGGATGCCGCAGCGACCGTAACAACCCCCCAGGGGCGCCGCCAAGGCGGTCGGCGCCCCCACGTCGAAGACAGTTCGGAGGAAGGCATGACCATTCGGGTGGCGATCAACGGCTTCGGCCGCATCGGCCGTGGCGTTCTGCGTGCGATCGTCGAGTCGGGCCGGACCGACATCCAGGTCGTCGGGATCAACGATCTCGCGCCTGCCGAGACCAACGCCCATCTGTTCAAGTACGATTCGGTCCATGGCCGTTTCAACGGCGAGGTCAAGGTCGAGGGCGACACCATCGACGTCGGCACCGGCCCGATCAAGGTGACCTCGGAACGCGACCCGGCCAAGCTGCCCTGGGGCGAGCTGAAGGTCGACGTGGCGCTGGAGTGCACCGGCATCTTCACCAAGCGTGATGCCGCCGCCAAGCACCTGGAAGCCGGCGCCCGCAAGGTGCTGGTCTCGGCCCCGGCCGACAATGCCGATTACACCGTGGTGTTCGGCGTGAACGAGGCCGGCCTGACGCCTGAGCACACCGTGGTGTCGAACGCGTCCTGCACCACCAACTGCCTGGCCCCGGTCGCCAAGGTGCTGAACGACACCATCGGCATCGAGCATGGCTACATGACCACGGTCCACGCCTATACCGGCGACCAGCCGGTTCTGGACGTGGCCCACAAGGATCTGCGCCGCGCCCGTGCCGCCGCGCAGTCGATCATCCCGACCTCGACCGGTGCCGCCCGGGCGGTCGGCCTGGTGCTGCCCGAGCTGAAGGGCAAGCTGGACGGCGTCGCCGTGCGCGTGCCGACCCCGAACGTGTCGATGATCGACCTGACCGTCGTCGCCAAGCGCGGCACCACGGTCGACGAGGTCAATGCCGCGATGCGCGCCGCCGCCGAGGGCCCGATGAAGGGCGTTCTGGGCGTGGTCAGCGAGCCGCTGGTGTCGATCGACTTCAACCACGACCCGCATTCGTCGAGCTTCGACACCACCCAGACCGCGGTGATCGATGGCACGCTGGTGCGTGTTCTGTCGTGGTATGACAACGAGTGGGGCTTCTCGAACCGCATGGCCGACACGGCCGTGGCGCTCGGCAAGCTCTGATCTTGTCCGATGCGGGCCCCGCGCAGCGATGCGCGGGGCCCGTTTCTTTAGATCGTCGTCAGATCGCCTCTCAGACGGCCCTTCCCTCGCGAGAACGGAACGCTCCCCCATGCCCGCCAGCTTCAAGACCCTCGACCAGATCGACGTCGCCGGCAAGGTCGTCCTTGTCCGCCTGGACCTGAACGTGCCGATGAAGGACGGTGTCGTCACCGACGCGACCCGCATCGAGCGCCAGGCCCCGACGGTGCGCGCGCTGGCCGAACGCGGTGCCCGGGTGGTCGTGCTCTCGCATTTCGACCGGCCCAAGGGCAAGGTCGTGCCGTCGATGTCGCTGAAGCCGGTGGCGGCGCCGCTCGCCGCCGCGATCGGCCGTCCGGTCGCCTTCGCCGAGGATTGCATCGGCGACGCCGCCGCGGCCGTGGTCAGCAAGCTTGGCGACGGCGATGTGGCGCTGCTTGAAAACCTGCGCTTCCATGCCGGGGAAGAGAAGAACGAGGCCGGTTTCGCCGATGCGCTGGCGAGCCTGGGCCAGGTCTTCATCTCCGACGCCTTCTCCTGCGCCCATCGCGCCCATGCCTCGACCGTGGGTCTGGCCGAGCGTCTGCCCACCGCCGCCGGCCTGTCGATGCAGGCGGAGCTGGAGGCCCTGGGGGCGGCGCTTGCCGAGCCGCAGCGCCCGGTGGCCGCGATCGTCGGCGGCGCCAAGGTCTCGACCAAGATCGATCTGCTCAACAATCTGGTCGCGCGGGTCGATGCGGTGATCATCGGCGGCGGCATGGCCAACACCTTCCTGCATGCCCAGGGCATCGCGGTCGGCAAGTCGCTCTGCGAGGCCGATCTGGCCGAGACCGCGCGTGGCATTCTGGCCAAGGCCGAGGCCGCCGGCTGCAAGGTCGTGCTGCCGGTCGATGCCGTGGTGGCGCGTGAGTTCAAGGCCGGGGCCGACAACCGCACCGTCGATGTGGCCGAGGTCGAGGCCGACGAGATGATCCTGGATGTGGGGCCCAGGACCGTCGCCGAGGTCGAAGCCTGCCTCGCCGGCTCGAAGACCCTGCTCTGGAACGGCCCCTTCGGCGCCTTCGAGATCCAGCCCTTCGATGCCGCAACGGTGGCGGTTGCGAAGGCGGTCGAAAAGCTGACCGGCGCCGGCACGCTCGCCTCGATCGCAGGCGGCGGCGATACGGTCGCGGCCCTCGCCCATGCCGGGGTGGTCGACGCGCTCACCTATGTCTCCACTGCGGGCGGCGCCTTCCTCGAATATTGCGAGGGCAAGGAACTGCCCGGCGTGGCAGCGCTTTCCCGTTGACCGATGACGACCGGTGCAGGCGGGGATGATCGCGTGGCGGCGGTGGCGGCGCTCGCCGACATCACCGCCCTCGCCGATGCGATCAGGGACGGGCGACGGGCGGTGCCCGCCGCGGTGACCACCCCGCCCGGCCTGATGGCCGCGGGCGGGATCGGCTGGATCCGGGAACTGGCCGCGGCGCTGACCGCGCGCCCTGAAACCGCCGGTTGCCGGCTGGTGGTCGACTGCGGCAGCGATGCCGCACGCGCCCATATGCTGGCAGCCTCGGGGCTGGCCGATCCGGTGATCGAGACCTCACCGGCGGTGTTCACGACGCTCTGCGCCGCCGCCGCCCCCGAAACCAGGGTACGAACGCCCCAAGACCCCCTCTGAGGCGGCTTGTCGGGGCCGCTGACACGAAGTTGTCGCGCCCCCCACCGTGGTCGGGTGATTGCAAATCACGCACGTCTCGGTTACAAGGCGCATCGGACGGGCATCCCCCGCGGCCGGCACTGCTTTTCAGCGCCGGACCAGGAGTTTACAGCAAAGGTGGCCGCCTCTGGCGCCGCCGGCGCATCAGCCAGGGAACGACGACCGGATGAAGATCACTCAGCGCGTGAAGCGGATCCTCGCCAATTACGAAGGCGAGAACCCGGGTGTGAAGGCGAACCTCGCCCGCATCCTGATGGAAGGCCGTCTGGGCGGCACCGGCCGTCTGGTCATCCTGCCGGTCGACCAGGGCTTCGAGCACGGTCCCGCGCGCAGCTTCGCCCCGAACCCGCCGGCCTATGACCCGCACTACCACTATCAGCTGGCGATCGATGCCGGCCTGTCGGCCTATGCCGCGCCGCTCGGCATGCTGGAAGCCGGTGCCGACACCTTTGCCGGTGCGATCCCGACCATCCTGAAGGTCAACAGCTCCAACAGCCTGGCGACCGAGAAGGACCAGGCCGTGACCGCGACCGTCGACGACGCCCTGCGTCTCGGCTGCGCGGCCATCGGCTTCACCATCTATCCGGGCTCGGAATACCAGTTCGAGATGATCGAGGAGCTGCGCGAGCTGACCCTCGAGGCGAAGTCGAAGGGCGTCGCCGTGGTCGTCTGGTCGTATCCGCGCGGCGGCATGCTGTCGAAGAAGGGCGAGACCGCCCTCGACGTCTGCGCCTACGCCGCCCATCATGCGGCCCTGCTCGGCGCGAACATCATCAAGGTGAAGCCGCCGACCGCCGATCTGGAGCAGGACGAGGCCAAGAAGGTCTACGAGAAGTTCGACATCGCGCGCTCGACGCTGGCGGAGCGCATCTCGCACGTCATGCAGGCCTCGTTCGCCGGCCGCCGCATCGTGGTGTTCTCGGGCGGCAACGCCAAGGGCACCGACGAGCTGATGGACGAGATCCGGCAGCTGCGCGACGGTGGTGCCAACGGCTCGATCATCGGCCGCAACACCTTCCAGCGCCCGCGTGAGGAGGCCCTCGCCCTGCTCGACCAGATCATCAAGATCTATCAGGGCAAGGCGTGAGCGCGTCCCGCGATTGCCGCCTCTATCTGCTGACGCCGCCGGCCTTCGTGCCGGCGGCGTTCGCGGATACGCTTGCCCGCGCGCTCGACGGCGGTGACGTCGCCTGCCTGCAGATCCGTCTGAAGGATGCGGCCGACGACGACGTCCGGCGCGCGGTAGAGCGGCTGCTGCCGGTGGCCCAGCCGCGCGGTGTCGCCGTGCTGGTCAACGACCGCCCCGACATCGCCGCCGAAATGGGGGCCGACGGCGCCCATATCGGCCAGGACGACATGGATCAGGCCAAGGCCCGCAAGATCCTGGGGCCCAACGCCATCCTGGGTGTTTCCGCCTATGCCTCGCGGCACCGCGCCATGGTCGCGGCCGAAGAGGGGGCGGATTACGTCGCCTTCGGCGCCTTCTTCCCCTCCACCACCAAGACGCCGCCGGCGACCGCCGGGCTGGATCTGCTGGACTGGTGGCAGGAGCTGATGGAAGTGCCCTGCGTCGCCATCGGCGGCATCACGGTCGCCAATTGCGCAGCCCTGGTCCGTGCCGGTGCCGATTTCCTGGCGGTCACCGCCGGGGTGTGGAATTACGAGGCCGGCCCCGCCCAGGCGGTCGCCGACTTCAACCGCGAGATTGCGCGGGCCCTCGAAGACGAAGGCCCCGTCCCCGACCGGGGCTGACGGCCCGAGGGTTCCTCTCCGCGGCAGCGGCCGCGCGGACCCGCGGCGTTCCGTCAGCCTCCGAGACCCGGGGCGGCGGCGATTTCACGGGATGGCGGCGCCCCTTATCATCGCCCCTGTTCGACCAGCGCCATCCCGAAGACCCGTCCCGAGCCCCCCGCCCCGGCAGCCTGTCCGGCGGCTGAGCGGGGCCGGAAACGAAGGACCGCAGGCCATGAAGATCAACGGCAACGCCATCCGCCCGGGCATGATCATCGAGCATCAGAACCGGCTCTGGGTCGCCCGCCGCACCATGCACACCCAGCCCGGCAAGGGCGGTGCGTATCTGCAGGTGGAGCTGAAGGACATCCGCACCGGCACCAAGCTGAACGAGCGCTTCCGCGCCTCGGAAGCCGTGGAGCGCGTGCGGCTGGACGAAAAGGAATATCAGTACCTCTACGCCGACGGCGACATGCTGACCCTGATGGATCAGGAGACCTACGAGCAGATCAACGTGCCCCGGGATCTGGCCGGCGACGCCGCGGTCTTCCTGCAGGACGGCATGACCGTCACCGTCTCGTCCTACGAGGAAGAGCCGCTGTCGGTGGAACTGCCTGAGTCGGTCATCCTCGAGGTCACCGAGACCGAGCCGACCGTGAAGGGCCAGACCGCCGCCGCGTCCTACAAGCCGGCCCTGCTGGAGAACGGCGTGCGCATCATGGTGCCGCCGCATATCGAAACCGGCACCCGCGTGGTGGTGATGACCGCCGACCAGACCTATCTGGAGCGCGCGAAGGACTGACCTGCGGCATCCGCAGTTCCGTCCCGCGCCCCGTTCGGGCATGATGCGCCCCCGCAGGCGGTTCCACGCCGGCGGGGGCGCTTCGTCCTTGGACGACGGCGCCCGCGCGGCCCCCTGCCCCGTTCTTTCTGTTCGTCCGACGACCTCGTGCCCGGGAGTTGCCACCGATGGCCATCCGTTCCCCCATCCTCAATGTCATGATCGGTGCCGCCCAGAAGGCCGCCCGCGGCCTGATCCGCGATTTCGGCGAGGTCGAGAACCTCCAGGTGTCCCGCAAGGGCCCGGCCGATTTCGTGTCCAGCGCCGACCTGAAGTCCGAGAAGGTGCTGCGCGCCGAGCTCGCCAAGGCCCGCCCCGATTTCGGCTTCCTGATGGAGGAAGGCGGCGAGGTGAAGGGCTCGGGCGACGGCCCGTCGCATCGCTGGATCATCGATCCGCTGGACGGAACCCACAACTTCCTGCACGGCATCCCGCATTTCGCCGTGACCGTGGCGCTGGAGCGCGAGGGCGAGATCATCGCCGGCGTGACCTATGATCCGCTGCGCGACGAGATGTTCTCGGCCGAAAAGGGCTATGGCGCCTTCGTCAACGACCGCCGCATCCGCGTCGCCGCCCGGCGGCAGCTGATCGACTGCGTGGTCGCCACCGGCATTCCGCGCGCCGACAAGCCCAACCACACCGAATACCTGAAGATGCTGGCCGGCATGATGAAGAACACCGGCGGCATCCGCCGCTTCGGCTCGGCGGCGCTGGACCTCGCCTATGTCGCGGCCGGCCGCTTCGATGCCTTCTTCGAGCTGGACCTGCAGCCCTGGGACATGGCGGCCGGCGTGATTCTGGTCCGCGAGGCCGGCGGTTTCGTCAGCGACCTGACCGGCGGCGACGGCATGCTGACCAGCGGCCATATCATCGCCGGCAACACCACCGTCCACGGCCAGACCCACAAGGTGCTGAGCACGATGCTGGCCAGGCGGCCGCGCCGCCCGGGCGAGGCGCCGGCCAAGGCGTAAGGCCGGCGATCCTGCGACGGCGGGGCGCAGTCATACCCGCCGGGCTTGCCGCTGCTTCGGCGGGTGGGCTATGGTTGGACGGGTCGGCGCACCCCGGTGCACCGGCCGGTCCTGCCGTGCGGCCGCATGACGGCCGCAGGCGATCAGCCATCAGGATGCCATGACGCCCGCGTCGACGCCGACATCCACCGCCCGGCAGCGCAGCACCCCCCGGCCCCATGGCCGGGGCGTTCGTGTCGCGCCCGCCCTCTGCCGCCGCCCCATCCGCCGCACCATGGCCCGCCGCACACTGGTCGCCGTCATGACCGGTCTGGCCGCCCTGCTGCCGCTGGCGGCCGGAACGGCGACCACCGCGGCGGCCCAGCAGGCCGTATCGCAGGCCCCCCTTTCCATTCCCTTCGAGACCGGCAGCGCCGACATCCCGACCTCCGGGCGGCGCGCGGTCGAAGATTTCGCCCGCGGCCTGCCCGACCGGACGCGCGTGCTGGTCGATGCCTATGCGACCGCCGCCGCCGATGCGCCGCCCCATGCCGCGCGGCGGCTGGCGCTCGACCGGGCGCTGGCGGTGCGCGAGATCCTGTCGGGCGCCGGGATCGGCCCGACGCGTATCGAGTTGAAGGTACACGGCGCCGCCCCCGACGGCCCCGCCGACCGGGTCGATCTCGACATCCGGGGGGCGGGATGAGCGGCGTCGGCCTTCCGGGCCGGCCGCCGCCGTTCCCCCACCACATATTCCCCTGCCCGCAGGTCGGCATCGTCCGGCCGCATGCCAGACACCGATCGAAGAGCAAGGGTTGATCCGCATGGCCCGCCCGACGACCGACACCCTGACCCGCCCCCAGCGCTATCTGGTGCGGATGATCATCTTCCTCGTCCTGGCGCTGGCCGTGGCGGCCCTGCTTGGACAGACCCTGATCGACGCCTTCATGACCAACCCGGTCCTGAATGCGCTGATCATCGGCACCGCGGTGCTGGGCTGCGCCTATACGCTGCGCAATGTCTGGCGGCTGAACGGCGAGGTCGCCTGGCTGGAGGGCTTCCGCCAGAACCGGCCGGGCATGGCGGCGACGCCCACCCCCGATCTGCTGGCGCCGATCGCCGGCATGATGTCGCAGACCCGCGAGGACGCGAAGCTGTCGCCGCTCGCCAGCCGTTCGCTGCTCGACAGCCTGGGCTCGCGGCTGGATGAAAGCCGGGAAATCAGCCGCTACATCATCGGCCTGCTGATCTTCCTGGGCCTGCTCGGCACCTTCTGGGGGCTGATCCAGACCATCACCGCGGTCGCGGCCGTGATCGGCAATCTCTCGGTCGGCACCGGCGATGTCGGGCGGCTGTTCGACGACCTGAAGGCCGGGCTGGAAGCGCCGCTCGCCGGCATGGGCACGGCCTTCTCGTCCTCGCTCTTCGGCCTTGCCAGCTCTCTGGTGCTGGGTTTCCTGGACCTTCAGGCAGGCCAGGCCCAGGGCCGGTTCTTCAACGAAGTCGAGGAATGGTTCTCGCGCCTCACCAAGCTCGGCGGCGGTGCCGGTGCGATCGAAATCGAGGGGGCGCCCGGCGCCGGGGCCTATCTGGCGGCACTGGTCGAACAGACCGCCGAGAACCTCTCGGATCTGAAGCGCACCCTGCAGCGCTCTGAAGAGGCCCGCCGGCAGGGCGACGAGAACCTGAAGGCCCTGACCGAACGGCTCGCCACCCTCACCGACCAGATGCGCGTCGAACAGACCGTGCTGGTCAAGATGGCCGAACAGCAGAAGGATCTGAAACCCCTGCTTTCCGCCCTGGTGGATGCCCAGAACCGCGATGACGGCTTCGACGAGGCCAGCCGCGCGCATCTGCGCAATGTCGACATCCTGCTCTCGCGGATGGTCGAAGACATTCCCCAGGGCCGGCAGCAGGCGGTAGAGGACATCCGGTCCGAGGTCCGCCTGCTTGCCCGCACCATCGCGGCCCTTGCCGCCGAGGACGACGCCCGGCGCTGAGCCGGACGCCCTCTTCGTCAGCCCCTGCCGGCATCCCACCCGATGCCCCGTCAGCGTTCCAAGGATCGACGCTCATGCGCCGTTATCGCCGCAAACAGGGCGGCAGCGACATCTGGCCCGGCTTCGTCGACGCTCTGTCGTCGCTGCTGCTGGTCATCATCTTCCTGCTCGTGGTTTTCATGCTGGCCCAGTTCTATCTGAGCCAGGCCCTGTCGGGCCGCGAGGAGAAGCTGGACCAGTTGACGCGGCAGCTCAACGAGATCACGGCGCTTCTGAACCTGGAAAAGGCCGGTGCGGATGAATTGCGCACCACGCTCGACCGGGTCTCCAGCGACCTGGAACGTTCCACCGCCGAGCGCGACAGCCTGGCGGCGCGGGTGTCCGAGGCCGACCAGCGGATCACCGCCCTTGAACAGGCGCTGAACGAGGCAGCCCAGACCCAGCAGGCCACCGAGACCGAGCGGGCGCGGATCGCAACCGCGCTGGAAAGCGCCGAGAGCGACAAGCGCAGCCTGAACGACCGGGTGGCGGAGCTGGAAGAACGGCTGCGCATCCTGGACGAGCGGCTGGTGGCGAGCGAGCAGACGGCCGATCAGCGCGCGCTGGCGCTGCAGAGCGCCGGCGACCAGCTGGCCGACGCGAAATCGGCGATCGAGGCCCAGGCCTCCAGCGTCGATGCGGCGCTGGATCGCGCCGACCGCCAGAAGCAGCGCGCCGACGCCGCCGAGGCCCGGGTCGCCGACATGGCCGCACAGCTGGAGCGGCTGAACCAGGAACTGGCCCGGCTTTCCGGCCTCTTGGATGAAAGCCGCAAGCGCAGCGAGGAGCAACAGGCGACCATCGCCGATCTGGGCCGGCAGCTGAACCAGGCGCTGGCCGCGAAGGTGGAGGAACTGGCCCGCTACCGCTCGGAATTCTTCGGCCGCCTGCGCGAGGTGCTGGGCGGGCGCGACGACATCCAGATCGTCGGCGACCGCTTCGTCTTCCAGTCGGAAGTTCTGTTCGACAGCGGCTCTGCCGACGTCACCGGCCCGGGCCGCGCCCAGCTTGCCCGGCTGGCGGACGCGCTCAACCAGATCGCCGGCGAGATTCCGGAAGACATCAACTGGGTGCTGCAGGTCGACGGCCATACCGACATCCGGCCGATCTCCACCCCCGCCTTCGCCTCCAACTGGGAACTGTCGGCGGCCCGTGCGATTTCGGTGGTCAAGTTCCTGATCTCGCAGGGGGTACCGCCCTGGCGGCTGTCGGCTGCCGGCTATGGCGAGTTTCATCCGATCGACACCGCCGAGACCCAGGAGGCCTATCGCCGCAACCGCCGGATCGAGCTGAAGCTGACCAACAAGTGAGCCGATTCCGCCAGGCCCGACGTTATTCGGCTGGACGGGTTGCCCTGTCCATGGTATGTCGCAGCCTCGAATTTTCCGCGAGGAGGCATCGCCATGAAGCAGGGCATCCATCCGGATTACCACGAGATCACCGTGGTGATGACCGACGGCACCACCTTCCAGACCCGTTCGACCTATGGCAAGCCCGGCGATACGCTGCAGCTTGACGTCGACATCAAGACCCATCCGGTGTGGACCGGCGGCACCGTCCGCCTGTCCGAGAAGGCCGGCCAGGTCGCGAAGTTCAAGAAGCGTTTCGCGAACTTCGGCATCTGAACGACCGCCGGGCGGCCAGCGCCGCCCTCCGGAGCGTCCTCGCTGAAACCCGGCACTCGTCCCCGTCTAGGGGCTCGGATGCCGGGTTTCAGCGTTGAGGGGGCAGGTTCAGGTGCGACCCGGCATGAGGTGGGTGCCCCCCTCTTGAACGGGCTTCGGGCCTTCTTACATCATGGTCGTGCCGGGGCCGAAGCGTCGGACCGGCACCGACCGACCACCACCCTGTGCGGCCCCGAAGCGGGCGCATGAACGGATGCAGCGGCGTCGGTCGATCCACACATTGCTCGTCTATCGGAGGATGTGACCCATGGCTGGTCTCCTGCAGTTTGCCCCCGCGTTCCGTGCCACCCGCGGCTTCGATCCCTTCCGCGCGCCGCTGTTCGATCTGGTCGACCGTCTGGCCGACGGCCGCACCGACGGCGTGAACATCGCCCGTACCGGCGAAGACACCTTCCGCATCGAACTCGCCGTCCCGGGCTTTGCCGAGAACGAGATCGAAATCACCGTCGACAACCGCGTGCTCACCGTGAAGGGCACCAAGCCGGCCGAGGCGGCTGAAGAGGGCGTCACCTATCTGAGCCGCGGCTTCGCGCCCGCCTCGTTCGAGCGCCGCTTCACCCTGGCCGAACATGTCGAGGTGGCCGCGGCCGACCTCGCCGCCGGCGTGCTGACCGTGTCGCTGATCCGCAAGCTCCCCGAGGAGCGTCAGCCGAAGCGCATCGCCATCGGTGCCGCCGGCAACGCGTGATCATCGGTAGGGCCTGAATATCGGCAAGGCGCCGGGGCATAACGCCCCGCCCCCCCCTGACACCGACACATCAAAAGGCGGGAGCCGCGCCCAACGGCCCCCGCCCTCGCCTACCAGAAAGCCCCCGCTGTCGGCGGGGGCTTTTTGCGTTCAGGCTTCCTCTGATGGCGGGCCACCAAGGTGCTGTCCGGCATCTCGTGACCCGTGGAGGATGCGGACGATCTGCGAACCTGCCGGAAGACGCCGGTAGTAAATGACGTGGGAATGCAACGGGAAGCGCCGGTACCCCGGTGGAAAGGGAGCCCGGGCACCAATATCCGGCTGTCGGCGAATGATGTCTGTAGCTCGAGTCAGCGCCTCTGCCCACAAATCGGCCTGACGTCGGCCAAAATGCGTGAACGTCCATCGGTATATGTCCCGGACGTCCTCCCTGGCGCGCCTGGTCCAGAGCACCTCCGGCGTATCAGCCACATCATCCACGCGACTGATCAATCATCTCCTGGCGGATCTCGTGAAGGATGTCGCCAAGCGATTGATCGGACGTTCCGCTCTCCTCGCCCTCGATCAGGGCCGCCACAAGGGCATCCCGGCTGCGCTCGGTGTCGCGATCGCGTGCGATCAGATCAGCGATGTAGCTGTCGACATCACCAAACCGCCCGCGGCCAAGCTGCTCGCGAACCCAGTCTTCTGCCGCATCGGGCAGGCGCACCTTCAGGACAGCCATGTGTCGGATCCCCGGACGTGAAGCAGGAGCGATACACACCTTGATAATGGCCCCGTCGCCGGGCAGCGGCAAGGCTGGGGAGTCCCCACGCCCAACGGCATATTTCAGACCGCCACGCTCGTTTTACGTGAGTGTCGTGATCACTCACAGACTTTGTGGCACCCCATGGGTTTTCAAACCAGACCCAATGTGATACACACAGATCACGCATAGATTTCCGGGCATGGCATGAAGTCAGTCCGGACATAACCGGCGGCCCATCCGTCCAAACGGCATACATGTCGTCTGGATACTCGTGGTCGGCGCCCATAGGCCCGTTACGAACGGCTATGCGCATCTCTGATGCGATTGTCACCCGATGGTCAGGCGGTTCCGCTCGACTGTCCGGGGCCTTTTTTGTCTGGTGTCTTCCGTGATGCCCGGCATCGGCGCCGCACTCATCGCACCCCGATGGGCAGCCCGATCAGATCGACGGAGCATGAGCGACAACAGCGAAAAGATCGTCGTCCAGGGGCTGACCAAGGTTTTCGGGCCCCACCCCTCTCAGGCGCTGAAACGCATCGCCAAGGGAGAAAGTTCCGCCGCCATTCACGAAGCCACGGGGAATACCGTGGCGGTCCGCGAGGTGGACTTCACGGTCCGCGCGGGCGAGATTTTCGTGATCATGGGGCTGTCCGGTTCGGGCAAGAGCACATTGGTGCGGATGCTGAACCGGCTGATCGACCCGACCGACGGCAAGGTTCTGATCGACGGGGTCGACGTGACCGCCATGGATACCAGGACGCTGCGCGACCTGCGCCGCCGGGATATCGCCATGGTGTTCCAGAGTTTCGCACTGATGCCGCATCTGACCGCGCTCGACAACGCCGCCTTCGGGCTGGATGTCGCCGGGATGAAGGTGTCGGAGCGCCGCGACCGCGCCCGTGCCGCGCTCGAGAAAGTGGGCCTCGGCCATCTGGCCGACCGCTATCCGAACGAGCTGTCCGGCGGCCAGCAGCAGCGTGTCGGCCTTGCCCGGGCCCTGGCCCAGAACCCGACCGTCCTGCTGATGGACGAGGCGTTCTCGGCCCTGGACCCGCTGATCCGCAGCGAGATGCAGGACGAGCTGATCCGCCTCCAGGAAGAGGAAAGCCGGACCATCGTCTTCATCAGCCATGATCTGGACGAGGCGATGCGCATCGGCGACCGGATCGCGATCATGGAAGGCGGCCGGATGATCCAGGTCGGCACGCCCGACGAGATCCTGCGCGACCCGGCCGACGACTATGTCCGCGCCTTCTTCCGCGGCGTCGACGTGGCCCAGGTCTATACCGCCGCCGATGTGGCCCGCCGCGAAGGCCTGACGGTCGTCAATCTTCAGGAAAGTCATCTGCGCGCGGCGCTTGAACGTATCCGCCGTGCCGAGCGCGACTTCGCCGTGGTCCACGACCGTCGCCGACATTTCCGCGGCGTCATCTCGGTCGAGAGCCTGGAAGCCGCGATCGCGGAGCGCGACCGCAAGCATGGCGACAAGCCTGTCGACCACGAGGCCGTGCTTCGGGCCGCCTATCTGCCCGATCCGGTGACGGTGCCCGCCGATGCCGCATTGTCGGACATCCTCGGCCCCGTGGCCGCCGCCCCCTATCCGGTACCGGTGATCGACGCCGAAGGCGTTTATCGCGGTGTCGTCAGCCGCCGGGCGCTGCTGAATGCGCTCGATCGCGGCAGCGACGACCAGACGGCGGTCGATGCCGCCTCGGCAACCGGCAGCGGGGAGGCCGCGTGATGAACGATCTTGGATTTACCCTTCCGATCGGCGATGGCGTCGAGGCGGTGGTCGACTTCCTGCTCGACAATTTTTCCCCCGCCTTCGACGCGATCGCCGACGTGGTCGAGACCGTGGTTTCGGCCTTCGCCAGCGTGCTCGCCTTCATCCCCTGGTGGCTGATGGTGATCGCGCTGACCGGCATCGCCCTGTGGCGGGTCAGCCGCGGCTTCGCGGTCTTCGTCCTGGTCGCCCTGCTGGCCCTGGTCGGCATGGATCTGTGGGACGCCACCATGCGCAGCCTGTCGCTGGTGATCGCCTCCACATTGCTCAGCCTGGCGATCGGCCTGCCGCTCGGCATCGCCGCCGCCCGCTCCGACAAGGTGGAAACCGCGATCCGGCCGGTGCTCGACCTGATGCAGACCATGCCGCCCTTCGTCTATCTGATCCCGGCGGTGATGTTCTTCGGCCTGGGCCAGGTGCCGGGCGCCATCGCCACGGTGATCTTCTCGATGCCGCCGGCGGTGCGCCTCACCAATCTCGGCATCCGTCAGGTGCCGGCCGAAATGGTCGAGGCCGGACGTGCCTTCGGCTGCAGCGGCGGCCAGCTGCTGGTCAAGGTCCAGCTGCCCAGCGCCCTGCCCTCGATCATGGCCGGCGTGAACCAGACCATCATGCTGGCGCTGTCGATGGTGGTCATCGCCTCGATGATCGGCGCCGGCGGCCTGGGCAACGAAGTGCTGCGCGGCATCCAGCGGCTGGATATCGGCCTGGGCTTTGAAGCCGGGCTGGGCGTGGTGGTGCTGGCCATCGTGCTCGACCGCCTGACCCAGAGCTTCGGCCGGAGCCGCGGACGCAAGCGCTGAAGTCCGTCGCAAACGATCTGAACTTTTCCAAGTCACCTGCACCCGAAACCATTCCCTTGAGGAGATCGACATGAGCTTCATCCCGAAGCGTGCCCTCACGGCCCTTGCCGCCACCGCCCTGGTTGGCACGATGGCCACCTCCGCCATGGCCGCCGAGGAGAAGAAGATCAACATCGGCTGGACCGCCTGGTCGGATGCCGAGACGGTCACCAAGATGGCGGCCAAGGTCATGGAAGACCGCCTGGGCTATGACGTCGAGCTGACCCTCGCCGATATTGCGCCCCAGTATCAGGGCGTCGAGAAGGGCGATCTGGACCTGATGATGATGGCCTGGCTGCCCGACACCCATGCCGATTACTACGAGAAGGTCGCCGGTAAGGTGATCGACCTCGGCCCGATGTATACCGGCGCCAAGCTCGGCTGGGTCGTGCCCAACTACATCCCCGAGGATCAGGTCAAAACCATCGCCGACCTGAAGAAGCCCGAGGTGGCCGAGAAGCTGGACAACAAGATCCAGGGCATCGACCCCGGCGCCGGGCTGATGCGCCTGTCGGACGAGGCGATCAAGACCTATGGCCTTGATTACGAGCTGGTCTCGGCCTCGGGTGCGGCGATGACCGCGGCGCTCGACCGCGCGATCAAGCGCAACGAGTGGATCGTGGTCACCGGCTGGAGCCCGCACTGGATGTTCGGCGCCTATGACCTGCGCTATCTGGAGGATCCCGAGGGGGCCCTGGGCGGTTCGGAGCGTGTCCACGCCATCGCGCGCATGGGCCTGGATCGCGAGCATCCGGAACTCTTCGCCTTCCTGACCCGCTTCTCGCTGCCGCTGGAAGAGCTGCAGGCGGTGATGGCCGAGGCCGAGAAGACCTCCTACGAGGATGCGGTCGCGAAGTACATCGAAGACCATCCCGCCCGCGTGAACTATTGGGTCACCGGCGAGATCAAGGGCTGATCCCGCAGGATCACCCCCATGACAGGGCCGCCGCCGGGCAACCGGCGGCGGCCTTTTCGTTTGAAGATGCCTCCTATATTCTACCTGAACGTTTATGAACGGGAGGCAGACATGCGACGTGGATGGAAGGCGGGCATCTTTGCAGCCGGGCTGGCCATACCCGGCATCGCGGCAGCCGGGCCCGCCCTGCTGCCGGGAGAGGCCGGGCAGACCGCGGAAGAGGCCCGCGCCATGGCAGACCGCGCGGTCGCCTATTTCGAGGCCCATGGCCGCGCCGCAGGCCTTGCCGAAGTCAATCGCGGGCCGATCGAATTCGACGATCGTGATCTCTATGTCTTCGTCTACGACCTGAACGGTACCTGCCGCGCCCATGCCCGCAGGCCGGGCCAGACCGGCATCAATCTCCGCCGGATCAGCGACGGTGACGGCAACCGCTTCATCGAAGAGTGGATCCGCATCGCCCGCTCCCCCGAGGGACAGGGCTGGTCCCGGTACAGCTACGCCCACGAAGCCAGCGGCCGGGTGCTGCCGAAAATGGCCTGGATCCGCCGCTATGACGATCTGCTGATCGGCGTGTCGGCCTTCATCTATCCCGAACCCTGATCCACATCCTGCGACATTCCGCCGCAGATGCAGCGACAGGCCCGCCCGGGCATTCTGGCCGGATGACCCGACGACGCCGGCCCCTGCATCACCGCCATCCGTCTGCCGCCTGGGCGCTTGCCCTGGCGCTGCTGCTGCGCGCCCTGCTGCCGGTGGGCGTGATGCCCGATCTCACGGCCGCGGCCGAGGGCCGCTTCGACCTGGTCACCTGCCTGGGTCTGCGTTTCGATCCGCCGGCAGATGGCGGCATCGATGGCCGGCCCGAAGACCGGCGCGGAGCGCTCTGCGATTTCGCCATGGTCGTGGTGCCCGACCTGCCGCCGGCACCGGCGGGCCCGGCCCTGCCCATGGCCCTGCCGGCGATCGACCATCCGCCGGCCCTGGCCGCCGCGGTGGC
>MDTG01105153.1_pt1 | contig 34322 bp, 36 predicted proteins | sample 811421 | NCBI WGS metagenome assembly MDTG01 (sample SAMN05326645, study PRJNA326480) | marine metagenome | isolation source: seawater | place: Pacific Ocean: South East | collected 2011
GAATTCACTATGGTATCTTTAATGCTAGTTATGCAACCCTCTCCCTTAAAAGTGAAAAATATAAAGGAATCGCTGTCCTCCACGCGAAAGGATATGCCAGAACAACTGGATTTTTAAGATTCTTTTTTAAACTAGAAGACATATATGAAAGCTATTTTGAATCTACTAAAATTGAACCTCTTAAATTCATTAGAGACATTTATGAAGGAGGGTATACTAAAAATAAAATTATTGAATTCGATCACAAAAACAAATTAGCTTATGTTGAAAATTTGAAAAATAGAACTCGAAGTTCTCATCAAATCAAAAAAAACACTCAAGACTTAATTTCAACATTTTACTATTTAAGAAATTTTTTTCCTGAAACTAATAAAATAAAAATAAATGATAATTTCAATGTATATATTTTCTTTGATGAAGAGGTGTATGATTTCAATCTAAAATATATAGGCACAGAAATTCTAGAAACTAAGTTTGGCAAAGTTGAGTGTATTAAATTGATTCCAATAGTTCAAAAAGGGAGAGTTTTTAATGAAAAAGAAAGCATTATACTATGGGTTTCTAATGATGAAAATAGAATTCCTATTAAAATAAAAGCTAATATTGCAATTGGCTCTTTAGACTGTGATCTTGAAAACTTTAAGAACCTTAATCATCCTTTTAAAATTATATTAAATTGACAAACATTTAATAACTTTCATGGTTGCATTTTTAATTTTTCTCTCTTTTTTAAGAACTTTGAAAAAAACTACTTTTGAAATTAAATAAATTAATTATTTTTTTATGCATTAGTTTTCTTTTTCATGGCTGTAGTTCAGTTAAAAAAAATGAAAATACTTCTAGCTCTAATGAAGTAAAGTATATCCCTAAAATTCGATTTGGATATGATTTAAATAATTATCATGTTGTAGAAAAAAAAATTAAAAGAGGTGACACTTTTGGTTCAATTCTAGAAGATAATTCAATCGACTATCCTGATGTTTATAAAATTTTGGAAAAAACAAAAAAACAAGTAAACACTCGTAAGCTAATAATTGGAAAATCATACAAATTACTTTTTTCTAAGGATACTATTTCTTCACCTATAGCTATGATATATGAGCCTGATGTTTCTACATATTGGAAAATTCAGTTTAGAGACAGTATTTTTGGTGAGACAATAAAAAAACCAATAAAAATTGTTACTCTTCAGGGAGCAGGAATTATTAATAGTTCTCTATACGAAACTATGATTCAAAGTGGACTAAATGATCAATTAACATATTTTTTGTCAGATATATATGCATGGACTATTGATTTTTTTAGACTTCAAAAAGGAGATAAGTTTAAAGTGATTTACACTGAAAAATTTGTTGATGATTCTATTTCTTTAGGAATTAATGATATAAAAGCTGCTTATTTTAATCATAATGGTAAAGAATTGTATGCTTTTGAATTTGAAACTAATAATGCCAAAGGCATCATTGATTATTTTGATGAAAATGCTAAAAACTTACGACGAGCCTTTTTAAAGGCCCCCGTAAAGTTTAGTAGAATTTCATCTAGATATAATCTTAAAAGAAGGATAGCATACTATGGGAATAGAGTGCGGCCTCATAAGGGAACTGACTTTGCTGCTAGTGTGGGTACTCCAATTATGGCAACTGCTTCAGGAAAGGTTGTTAAAGCTTCTTACACAAGAGCGAATGGAAATTATGTTACTGTAAAACATAATAATACCTACTCTACACAATATTTACACATGAAAAAAAGAAAAGTTCGAAAAGGGGATTTCGTTAAACAAGGAGACATAATTGGATGGGTTGGAATGACCGGAAATACATCAGGCCCTCATGTTTGTTATAGATTTTGGAAAAATGGACGACAAGTAGATCCATTTAAACAAAAACTACCCCAGGCTAAACCTATTTCGAAAAAATTAAAAGAAGAGTATCTTGCACATATGAATCCAATGAAAATAGAAATAGATTGTGTCCCATTTGAACCTGAATTTTTAAATTATAGTATTAATTCCCAAAAAAAAATCAATAATGCTAGCGAATAAAAATCCCAAAAAAATTGAAGCTTGGAAAAAATTAGAACTTCATTTCAGGGAAACTAAAGATATTCGGATTAATGAATATTTTAAGAAAAATATCAACCGAGCAAAAGAAATGAGCTGCTCATGGCAAGAATTTTTTCTAGATTACTCAAAAAATAGAATCGATAAAAAAGGTCTATCCTTTTTAAAAGAGTTGGCTAAGGAAGCGAATCTTTCGTTGGCTATTGAAAAATACTTTAGTGGTGAAAAAATTAATAATACTGAAAAAAGATCTGTTTTACATACTGCGCTAAGGAATTTTTCAGAAAAGCCAGTCTTAATTGATGGTAAGGATATTATGCCTGATATAAAAAATGTAAGAGATAAGATAAAACACTTCTCTGAAAACATTATTTCTGGCCAATGGAAAGGTTATGGCGGAGAGCCAATAACTCACATAGTTAACATAGGAATTGGAGGTTCGGATCTCGGGCCATCAATGGTTACTGAAGCTCTTGGTTTTTATAAAAATCACCTTAAAACTTTCTTTGTTTCAAATATAGAGGGTGATCACGTAAGAGAAGTAATAAAGGAATGTCCTGTTGAAACTACTCTGTTTATAATAGTATCAAAAACATTTACAACCCAGGAAACGATTTCTAATGCGAAAAGAATTAAAAAATGGTTTCTGGAAAGCGGCTCTAAAAAATCAATTTCAAAACATTTTGTAGCTGTTTCAACAAATATTGAAAAGGTCCTAGAATTTGGAATAATTAAAGAAAATATCTTTCCAATGAAAGACTGGGTGGGTGGGAGATTTTCTTTATGGAGCTCTGTAGGACTTATTACTAGTCTTGCTGTTGGATATAAAAACTTTGAAAACCTTCTAAAAGGTGCAGGAGAAATGGACTCCCACTTTAGAAATACACCTCTCGATAATAATATTCCAGTTATTCTTAGTTTGATTAGTATTTGGTATAATAATTTTTATGAAGCTGAAAGTGAAGCCGTAATTCCTTATAGTGAATATCTAAAAAGTTTTCCTTCATATCTTCAGCAAACGTCAATGGAAAGTAATGGGAAACAAATTGATAGGAATGGTAATCAAGTAGATTATCAGACAGGGAATTTGATTTGGGGAGCTACGGGTACAAATGCTCAACATGCATTTTTTCAATTACTACATCAAGGAACAAAACTTATTCCAACTGATTTCATTGGATTTAAAGTTTCATTATATGGTGAGATTGAGCACCAAAATAAACTAATGTCAAACTTTTTTGCCCAAACTGAAGCTTTGATGATTGGAAAAAATAAAAACAATTTAAAATTAGAGGGAGTTTCTAATGAACTAATTCCTTTTAAATCATTCGAAGGAAACAAACCTAGTAATACTCTATTAATAAAAAAACTGACTCCTTATAATTTAGGAGCCTTAATAGCAATGTATGAACATAAAATATTTACACAAGGAGTCCTCTGGAATATAAATAGTTATGACCAATGGGGCGTGGAACTTGGAAAAGTTCTTGCGAACAAAGTTTTAGATGAACTTCAATCAAAGTCAGAAAATATTCACGATTTATCTACAACACAATTAATTAATCTTTATAAAGACTCATAATTATTTACCAAGTTCAAAAACTATTTTGAAACTCAGAACTATTAGTTAGAAACTTTAATCAAAAGAAATATCTTTAATGTTTAGCTGCAGTTTTGATCTACCCATAAATTCATTATTTTGAAGTTGAGCTAATATAGAAAAGGATTTTTTCATTTTAATTTTAGAGATGTGTTTTCCCATTTCAAAACCAATTCCAGAAAAAACAGTTCCTGATTCATCTTTAATTTCTAATTTTAAATGATTATTATCAGCTCCTACTAATTTTGAACCTCCATTATCACTACAGTTATTAATTAAAAAAATTGGTTTTCTATTTAATGGCCCAAAGGGTTTCATTTGATCAATAATTCTATAAATAGAATATGTGAGTTTATCCAAAGAAACTTCAGCTTCATAAAATATTGTTTTTCTCCGTTGCTCGGGTAATATTGTTTTGGAAACCTCTTTTTCAAAAGCACTTTTAAATTCAGAATATTTAAAGGCTTCTATTGTTAATCCTGCGGCATATTTATGTCCTCCGAATTGAATCAAATGCTCTGAACAATTTAATAGAGCCTTATAAACATCAAAGCCCTTAACAGATCTTGCTGATCCTGAATAAGTTTTTTCTGATTTTGTTAAAACAATGGTTGGTCTATAATGATGTTCAATTAATCTTGAAGCAACAATTCCAATTACTCCCTTATGCCAATCTGGTCTATAAACAACTGTTGAATAATGATTTTGCTCTGATAGGTTTTCAATTTGCTCCAAAGCTTCCTTTGTTATTCTTTTGTCTAAAAGTTTTCTTTCGGAATTCAAAAACTCAATTGCGCGAGCTTTGGATGAAATATCTTTTTCATCTTTACTAATCATAAGTTCTACTGCATATCTTGCATGATCCATCCTTCCGGCAGCATTTATTCTAGGTGCAATTTTAAAAATTAAATCAGAAACACTTATGTTTTTATTTTTTATAAAATTCATAAGGCCTGGCCTCAATTTATTATTCATTTGCTTTATTCCCAATGAAGCTAAAATTCGGTTTTCTCCAGTTAGAGGGACTATGTCAGCACAAATTGCTATTGAAACTAAATCTAAAAATTCTAAAATGTCTTCTGGCCCTCTATCTTTATTTAATTCCATAGCATGAATTAATTTAAATCCTATTCCGCATCCACATAGTTCTTTATATGGGTATTCACAATCAGATTGTTTCGGATTTAAAATTGAAAATGCTTTAGGTAACGTTTTTCCAGGATAATGATGATCACAAATTATTACATCAATTTTATAGGAATTTGCTAGATCAATTTGATCATATGCTTTAATGCCGCAATCAATAACGATAACTAAATCAACAGCTTTTTCTTTCGCTTTCTCAATTCCTAAATTAGACACACCATATCCTTCAATATCTCTATCTGGTATATAATAAATTACATTGGCATTTTGTTTTTTTAAGTATAAATAAAGTAATGCAACAGAAGTAGTCCCATCCACATCATAATCTCCATAAATCATTATTTTTTTATCAGCCTTTATTACTTCTTCTATTTTTGATGTCGCAGAAATCATTCCTTTCATCAAAAATGGATCAATCAAGTTGTCAAATTTAGGTCGAAAAAATTTTTTAGCTTGATCAAAATTAGTTATGCCTCTTTGAACTAAAATTTGTGCAATTATATCTGAAACGGAAAGTTCTTTTGCAAGTGTTTTTACATTTTTAGAATCTGAACTTTTAATTAAATCCCAATACTTTTTCATTTATGATCACTGTAAATATGGAGATATTGAAATAACAAACTCACCTTTAGGTTTATTTTCATTAAAATACCTTATTGCTTCGGGAATCGTTCCTCTGAATTGGGTTTCATATTTTTTTGTTAGCTCTCGAACAACACTTATTCTTCTTTTTGTTTCGAAATAAGAAAGAAACTGATTAAGTGTTTTTAATATTCTGTGAGGGGATTCGTAGATAACAACTGTCCTTTTTTCTTTAGCTAAATTTTCAAGTTTATTATCTCGACCTTTTTTCTGAGGCAAAAATCCTTCGAAAACAAATCTATCACTTGGAAAGCCACTTTGAATTAGAGCGGGTATTAATGCTGTTGCACCTGGCAAGCAAAAAACATCAATTTTATTAGATATCGATTCTCTAACTAGAAGAAATCCAGGATCAGAAATTCCAGGAGTTCCTGCATCTGAAATTATTGAAACTACCAACCCTTTCTTTAATTGATTAATAATATTTGGCAGCTTCTTATGCTCATTGTGCATGTGATAACTTTCAATCTTACAATTAATTGAATAGTGATTTAAAAGCTTTAAACTTGTTCTAGTATCTTCAGCTAAAATTATTTCCGAGTCTTTTAATACTTCAATAGCCCGAAATGTAATATCTTTTAAATTTCCAATTGGTGTTGGAACAACGAATAAAGGCATTAATAAAACTTTATTTAAATTGTTTTTTAATTATTTCTAAGAATCTTCTTTCGACCAATAAATTATTTTTCCATGATTTGTATCTAGGCTTCACTTCATCATAAATAAAATTATTGATAATTTTCCAATCCGAAATGCCTGAAATTTTTTTCATCACTTTATCGTATTCATCTGCTTTGTCATCAAACAATTTATTAATAAATGCTGTCCTGTCATTAACATCGACTTTAAATATTTTTGCAAAATGATCATTTAATTTTAATGGTTGATTATTTTCAGTATTCGATTTATCAGACTTCTTTTTTTCAAATGAATATTCACTCAGTTCTTCATTCAAAGAATTTGTTTTAAAATTATTTTCAGGCATTTCTGGAATCATCTCTTTAATAGTTTCTATTAGAGGTTGAACAGTGTTTTTATCATAATTACCTATGTCTTTTTCCTTTTTTATTATATGAAGATTGTTTTTCTTCAATTGACCTTCCAGACTAGATTCTCCAATTGAAAAATCTAAATTCTTCAATAAAACAACCTTTTCATATAATTTTATAATTAAATTATAATATTGATCTGAAGAAGAATTAATCTTAATCTTTGATATTTGATTTGCTAAAGAAACAATTTCTGTATGCAATGATTCTTTCATCAGTAATGTTTTTTAATACATTTGTTAATATAGATAAACCTTAATTTCCACAATTTGAAAATTACAAAATGTTTTTAGAAAACTCCCTAAAGTCGAATAAACAATTTGGTAGTATTGAAGTTATTTGTGGATCAATGTTTTCGGGTAAAACTGAAGCCCTTATTCAAAAAATAAAATATGCTAGAAATAAAAAGTTAAACACAATTGTTTTTAAGCCTAAAATTGATAATCGTTATAGTAATAATAACATTGTTTCTCACAACAACGACAAGTTACAAGCTATCGTTATTAAGTCTCCTCAAGAAATTCTGAATTACACAAATGGTTGTGATGTTATAGCAATTGATGAAGTCCAGTTTTTTAATAATGAAATTATTAAGATTTGTGATGATTTAGCAAATGATGGAGTTCAAGTTATTTTAGCAGGTTTAGATATGGATTTTAATGGAGATCCTTTTGGACCAATCCCATATTTAATGGCGATTGCTGAAAAAGTTACAAAATTACATGCTAAATGTTTTAGGTCAGGCAAATTAGCTCAGTTTACATTTAGAAAAAGTCTTGATAACAAATTGTTTCTTATTGGTGAAAAAAAACAATATGAGGCATTAAGTAGAATTGAATATTATAAAGCTATGAAAGAAAAGTCCAAAAAATAAAAATAAGTTTGACATATTTAAATATTCATTTTAATCGATTGTTACATAATCTAAATTTTTTAAAATCTAAATTATCCTCAAAAACTAAAATAATTGCAGTTGTAAAGGCTGATGCTTATGGTCACGGTGCAATAGAGATATCTAAGTTTTTGGAACAAAATGGAGTTGCTTTAATTGCTGTGGCTTCTGGAAATGAAGGTAAAATTCTTCGTGAAAATGGTATTAAATCTAATATAATTGTTTTTTATCCTAATATTACGGAGGTCTCTGTGATGTTAAAATACTCATTAGAACCAGCTATTTACTCTAAAAAAATATTGCTTTGTTTGCTTGATGAATTAAAAAAATCAAGTCTTACTTCATTTCCTTTACATCTAAAGTTTAATACTGGTTTGAATAGGCTCGGTTTTAGTTACAATGAAATCGGATGGATTAATAAAACTCTTGATAAAACTTGTTTAAAAATTAAATCTATCTATTCGCACCTTTCATCAAGCGAGGAAAAAAAAATTAGCTCTTTGACAAATACTCAAATAAAGGTTTTTAATAAAATTAAGGATCGCTTTAAAAATATTAATCCAAAAATAAAATATCATCTCCTAAATAGTTCAGGAGTTTTTAACTATCCTCATCTTCAGTATGATTTTATTAGAACTGGTATTTCATTATATGGATATAGTAATAATAAAGACTGGGATAAATATTTATTACCTATAGCTGATTTAACATCAAAAATTATTCAAATTCATAATCTAAAAAAGGGGGATAGTGTTGGATATAATTCTACATGGATTGCGAAAAAAAAATCAAGAATTGCTATAATACCTCTAGGCCATGCAGATGGTATCGGTAGAAATTTTGGAAATAGTAAAGCTTGTGTGTGGATTAAAAACAAAAAAGCAAAGATTGTTGGAAATATTTGTATGGACATGTTTATGGTGGATATTTCAAATATAAATTGCCAAGAAGGAGATAGCGTTATAGTCTTTGATACAAAAAATTCTGCCTCTAAATTTTCGGAATCAGCAGGAACAATTTCATATGAATTATTATCAAGTATTGGAAAACGAGTTAATCGCAAATATCTATAATGAAGTTATTATGTTTTCTAAAATCTAATATTTTTTAATGTAATTTTGAACTTCAAAATATTTAAACATGACTTTAGCTATAATTGGTGCAACTGGAATGGTTGGAAAAACAATGCTTAAAGTTTTATTGGAGAGAAATTTTCCTTATAGTAAATTAATTTTTGTTGCTTCAGAAAAATCTGTAGGTAAGCAAATTAATTTTAATAATCAATCCCATGAAGTTGTTTCATTAAATACTGCACTTAAAATGACCCCTGAAATAGCTTTATTTTCTGCTGGTGCAGAAACTTCAATTGAATGGGCTCCAAAATTTGCAAAATTGGGTTGTGTTGTAATTGATAATTCATCTGCTTGGAGAATGGATTCGATGATAAAACTTATTGTTCCTGAAATAAATGGAAACATTATTAATTCTAGTGATAAAATAATTGCAAATCCCAACTGCTCAACAATTCAGCTTTTAATTGCAATCGCTCCGCTTCATAAAAATTTTGGAATTGAAAGATTAGTTATATCAACCTATCAATCAATCACTGGAACTGGAATTAAAGCTGTTAATCAGTTAAATAATGAATCCAATAATATTAAAGGTGAAATGGTATACCCATTCCAAATTCATAAGAACGCTATTCCCCATTGCGATAGTTTTCAAGAAAATGGATACACCAAGGAAGAAATGAAATTAGTAAATGAAACTCATAAAATATTAAATGATTTTAAAATTGGAATTACAGCTACTGCAGTTAGAATTCCTGTTTTTGGTGGACATAGTGAATCGGTTAATATTACATTAAAAAATAAATCTTCAGTATTAGAAATTAAAAACTTGTTGAAAAACAGCGATGGTGTTGTTGTTAAAGATGATCCTAAAAATAATTCTTATCCAATGGCAATTTTAGCTGAAGGGACAGATGCAGTTTATGTTGGAAGAATTCGAAAAGATTTTTCAAAACCAAATTCTTTTAATTTATGGATTGTTTCTGATAATCTAAGAAAAGGGGCTGCTACAAATACTATCCAAATTGCAGAATATATAATTAAAAATAATCTAATTTCTGTCTGAATAATTTTCCATAAACTTAGTGGTATAGTTTCCCGATTGAAAATCAGGGTGATCCATTAATTTTCTATGAAAAGAAATTGTGGTTTGTACTCCTTCAATCAAAAACTCATCCAATGCTCTCTTCATTTTATTAATTGCTTCATCTCTAGTTTGAGCAGTTGTAATTAATTTAGCAATCATTGAATCATAGTGAGGAGGTATTGTATATCCATTATAAACATGAGTGTCAAGCCTAACACCATGACCTCCTGGAAAATGAAGTGTGTCTATTTTTCCTGGACAGGGTCTAAAGTCATTATCAGGGTCTTCAGCATTAATTCTACACTCAATTGAATGCATTTTAGGAAAATAGTTTTTGCCGCTAATTGGGATTCCAAAAGCAACTTTTATTTGTTCTCTGATTAAATCAAAATCAATAACTTGTTCTGTAATTGGATGTTCTACTTGTATTCTCGTATTCATCTCCATAAAATAAAACTTCTTGTTTTTATCAACTAGAAATTCAACGGTTCCCGCTCCCTCATATTTAATGAATTCCGCTGCTTTGATGGCGGCCAATCCCATTGATTTTCTAAGGCTCTCTGTCATAAAAGGAGAAGGGGTCTCCTCTGCTAATTTTTGATGCCTTCTTTGGATTGAACAATCTCTTTCAGATAAATGACATGCTTTGCCAAAAGAATCTCCAACAATTTGAATCTCTATATGCCTAGGTTCTTCTATCAGCTTTTCCATATACATTGAGTCATTCCCAAAAGCAGCTAAAGACTCTGTTTTTGCACTTTCCCATAATTTTTCAATTTCATCCATAGACCAAACTGCCCTCATTCCCTTTCCTCCTCCACCAGCAGTTGCCTTTAACATCACTGGGTACCCAATTTTTTTTGCAAGAGCTTTTGCTTCTTCCAAAGATTCCAATATACCTTCAGAGCCTGGAATTGTGGGAACTTTTGCTTTTTTCATTGTTTCCTTTGCAGAAGCTTTATCTCCCATTCTTTCAATCATATCTGAGGATGCTCCAATAAATTTTATATTATGTTCCTCACAAATTTTTGAAAATTTTGAATTTTCAGATAAAAATCCATAACCCGGATGAATTGCATCAGCATTTGTTATTTCAGCTGCTGCAATTATATTTGATGTTTTTAAATAAGACTCTTTACTTTGAGCAGGTCCAATACAAACTGCTTCGTCTGCAAATCTAACATGTAGGCTTTCTTCGTCAGCTTTTGAATAAACCGCAACTGTTTTTATACCCATTTCTTTACAAGTACGGATAATTCGCATTGCAATTTCACCTCTATTGGCTATAAGAATTTTTTTAAACATTATATAGAATGTTATAAAGGATCAACTAAAAAAAGAGGTTGGTCGAATTCTACAGGAGTCTCATCATCAACCAGAATTTTAATAATTTTACAATTCATTTCTGATTCAATTTCATTAAAAAGTTTCATTGCTTCAATTACACACATAGGATCTCCCTTTTTGATTTCTGAACCAACTTCAATAAAAACTGGCTTATCAGGTCCTGGCTTCCTATAAAAAGTTCCAATCATTGGCGATTTAACTGTTATATAGTTTTGATTATTATCTATATCTGAAGGTTTATCATCAATTATGACTTCTTGATTAATCTTTTCATTGATACTTACTGGATCAGTTATGGGATTTTCATCAGTTACTATGGTCTCAAAAGTTTTTGATGATCTTTTCTTTCCTCGGTTAGAAGTTTTTATTGTGATCTTAAAATCCTTCTTCTCTATTTCAACTTCATATGCCCCAGATTTTGCGACAAATTTGATTAAATTTTGAATTTCCTTAATATCCATTATTAAATTTATTTATTAACTCCATATATAATATGCTGCTCCCCAGGTATATCCTCCTCCAAAAGCAGCAAAAATAATTTTATCTCCTTTTTTAAATTGATTTTTAAAATCATAAAGTAAAAGAGGAATAGTTGCAGCTGTTGTATTTCCATAATCAGAAATATTTTTAAGTACTTTCTTTGGTTCTAATTTCATTCTATCTGCAATTGCTTCTATAATTCTTTCATTTGCTTGATGTGCTATCAAATAATCAATCTCTTCACCAGCTAAATTATTTCTGTTAAGTATATTTGTGCTTGCCTCTGTCATTGCAGATACAGCAGATTTAAATACTTTACGTCCGTCTTGACGAAGATAATGATCTCCGTTTAATATTGAAGAAGAAGAGGCTGGAAATAATGATCCGCCTGCTTTTACACACAAAGATTCTCGATCCTTACCATTACTTTTAAAATATTCATCTATCCAACCAAAACCTTCGTTGTTTGGCTCAAATAAAACTGCTCCTGCTCCATCTCCAAACAAAATACATGTACTCCTGTCTTTATAATCAATAACAGAAGACATTTTATCCGCACCAACTACTAATATTTTTTTATACCTTCCTGATTCTATTTTTCCTGAAGCCATAGACATGGCGTATAAAAACCCTGAACATGCTGCTTGAAGATCATATCCAAAAGCATTATTGGTTCCTATTTCAGAAGAAACATAAGCTGCAGTTGCTGCAATTTGCATATCAGGAGTAGTTGTCGCTACAATAACCATATCAATCGTTAATGGATCAACCCTGTTTTTAATTATAAGATCTTTTGAGGCTTGAATAGCTAGAAATGAAGTTGCTTTATTAGGATCTTTCAAAAGTCTTCTTTCCTTTATCCCTGTCCTACTTTGAATCCATTCATCATTAGTGTCTACAATTGATTCTAAATCTTTATTAGTAAGCCTTTCTTCTGGAACATATCCGCCTATAGCTGTTATTGAAGCACTTATGGTGTTATTTAATTGCATCATTCTAAGTTATAATGTAGCTTGAATGTTGAAGTGAAGATATGATTTTTAATTAAAAAAATCTTTCTTGAGTTAAAATTTTAGGCTTCTGCTGATTCAGTATTATCAATTAATACTTTTCCTCTATAGTAAAGTTTTCCTTCATGCCAGTGAGCCCTATGATAAAGATGATTCTCTCCGGTACTTTTACAGACAGCTATTTGACTGGAAGAAGCTTTATAATGAGTACGTCTTTTATCTCTTCTTGTTTTTGAGATTTTTCTTTTAGGATGTGCCATTTTGTACTAATTTATTTTAAAAAATCTTTCAATTTATTCCATCGATGATCAATCTTCGAAGGAAATTTTTTTTCTTTGGGTTCCAATAATTTTAATCTTTGTAAAAGATCTGACTTTAAGGATCCATCTTTTATTCCAGGATGGACTTTTTTAATTGGTATTGAAAGAATTGCCATTTCAAAAATATATTTAGAAATATTTATTTGATGAGCCCCATAAGGTAATACTAATAGGTCATCGTTTTCATTATTATAAATTTTTCCAAATTTTACAGTCAAATTGAAATTACTTTTTACAGGCATTTTAAATAGCTCCATAGAAACATCACAACAAACTATTACATTCCCTGAGATATTGAATAAAATATTTAATATTCTCTCCTGTTTTTCAAAACTAACTTTTGTAATTAGTTCAACACCTTCAAAATCAAAATAATCATAACCCTCAAAGAACTTTTTGTCAATATTAAAATTAAAATTATGGAAACCCTGTTTTAAACCTGCAAAATTAATTACATAAGGATTACTTCCACTCATTTAACAATATTTGAGCTCGCAAATTTAAAATTTTTTTTTTAAAACTATAGCTTTTGATTTATTTATTAAAATTTATCTGAAGAATAAGCGCTTCTTGCTTTATAGATGTTTACTGCCTCTTCTAATGCTCTCTTAAATGAACTTACACTAGCTTCTCCTAATCCAGCTATGTCAAATGCAGTGCCATGATCTGGTGACGTTCTAATTAAATCTAAACCAGCTGTAAAATTTACTCCACTTCCAAATGATAAAGTTTTAAAAGGAATAAGTCCTTGATCATGATAAATCGCCAAAATAGCATCATATTCTTCAAGCTTATTTGATCCAAAAAAGCTATCTGCAGCAAACGGTCCGCAAACTATAGTTTTATCAAAATTAGATTTATTTATTGCGGGCTTTATAATCAAGTCATCTTCTTCTCCTATTGCCCCATGATCTCCGCAATGAGGATTAAGACCTAAAACAGCAATTTTAGGATTTGAAATTTTAAAATCTTTTTTTAAACTTAAAGATACTTGCTCAATTTTATGATTAATCATTTTCATTGAAATTGCTTCTGAGACCTTTTTTATTGGAATATGGTCTGTTACTAATGCTATTCTCAATTGATTTGAAATCATAAACATTAAAGCACTTCCATAAAAATTCACATTCAAATAATCAGTATGTCCAGGAAATTTAAATTTCTCTGATTGGACTGAATTTTTGTTAATAGGTGCAGTAACTAATACATCAATTTTTCCTGACTTTACATAATTTATGGACTGATCAATTGATGCTATTGAAAGTTCACCAGATTTTTTACTAACCTTGCCAAAATTAACCTTAAATCCGTTTGAATTAATTTGAACAATATTAAGCATGGAATCAACTATATCATTTTCATTGGTAACATAGTTTAAAGGTGTATTTTTTTTAAAGTGATTCTTTTGAAATTCAACTATATCTTTTGGGGCAAAAAGAATTGGAATGATAGAATCATAAATACTTAAATCTTCGAAAACAGAAAGTATAATCTCTAGTCCAATCCCATTTGGATCTCCTATTGTTATTCCAGCCTTAATTTTACTCATTGATTGTTTTTAATTCAGCGAATTAACTAATTTTACTGTCAAAGGTAAATAAATTTAATCGTCATGTTCACAGGAATTATAGAGAGTATTGGTAAAGTAAAATCAATTTCAAAAAATAATTCTAACATTACTTTTACCATTGAAAGCTCTTTAACCAAACAATTAAAAATTGATCAAAGTATTGCTCATAATGGGGTATGTCTAACTGTGGTGGATATTGCTGAAAACAATTATTCAGTAACTGCCATTAATGAAACATTAAATAAAACAAATCTTAAAAATTTAAAATTAGGAGATTTTATTAATCTTGAACGTTCAATGAAATTTAATGGTAGACTTGATGGTCATTTAGTTCAGGGACATGTAGATCAAACCGGTATTTGTAAGTTTATAGAAAATCAAAATGGAAGCTGGGTTTTTGGTTTTGAATTTGATGCTGTTAAGAAAAATATTACTATTGAAAAAGGGTCTATAACAATAAACGGAGTAAGTCTAACAGTTATTAACTCTAAAAAAAATAGTTTTTCTGTTGCAATTATTCCATATACTTATGAAAATACTAACTTTCATAAACTAGTTAAAGGAGAAATTGTTAACTTAGAATTCGATGTTATAGGTAAATACATTTCAAAAATGCATGAACTTTATAAATAATAAACGTAAATCAATTAAAATTATACACATATGAATGTTTTAGAGCTCACTACTATTCTTTTATTATTAGCGTCTATTTTTTCAATTATCAATTTAAGACTTCTTAAACTTCCTCAAACAATAGGATTAATGATTTTAGCCATAGGCTTATCAATAAGTGTCTTGGCAATTGGTTTTATAGCTCCTGATTTCCTTAAAACTGTAACTTCCTTAATTCAAAGTTTTGATTTTGAGGTATTACTAATTGATGTAATGTTGCCATTTCTTCTTTTTGCTGGAGCAATTAGTGTAAATGTTCATGAATTACTAAAAGATAAGGTTACAATTCTTCTACTTGCTAGTTTTGGTGTGATGTTCTCAACATTTGTTGTTGGCTCAGGAATTTTTTGGTTAGTTGAACAGCCAATTTTTGGACTAAGTAATATTGGATTAAGTTATGTTGATTGTTTGCTTTTTGGAGCTCTTATTGCTCCTACAGATCCTATTGCTGTTCTTGCAATGGTAAAAAAAATGAACCTTTCAACAACCACCGAAACCAGAATAGCAGGAGAATCTCTTTTTAATGATGGAATTGGAGTTGTTATTTTTCTTACTCTTTTAAATATTAAACTTGAAGGAATTGAAAATGTAACACCAGGAAGTGTTAGTATGCTTTTTGCTACTGAAGTTATAGGAGGAGTAGCTCTAGGAGCTTTAATTGGATATCTAGGTCTAAAGCTCGTAAAATATATAGAAAATGAACATGTTGAACTTGAGGTTTTAATAACACTTTCTCTTGTTTTACTTGTGTCAATCATTTCTCATCAATTTCATTTCTCAGGTGTACTTGGTGTTGTTATTATGGGACTTTTTCTAAATAGAAATATAGATACAGATAAAGAAGAAGATGGAGTTCAAAAAGCTATGGGAGATTATGTCTATAAGTTTTGGCATTTACTCGATGAAACTCTAAATGCAATTTTATTTATTTTAATAGGACTTGAAATTATTCCAATTTTTCAAAATTTTGATTCAGCTTATCTTCTAGTATCAATTTTAACTATAGTTTTGGTTGTTATATCAAGAGGAATTGGCGTTTGGGGTCCTATAAAATTTCTGTCATTCTTTAAAAGTTTTGAAAAAAATACTGCCCTAATAATTACTTGGGGAGGATTAAGAGGAGGATTAAGTATTGCATTGGCACTTAACCTTCCTAATCAAATTGGAGAAGGGAAAGATCTGATTCTATTCCTCACATATATGGTAGTATTATTTACGATTTTAGTTCAAGGCTTAACTCTTAAAAAGATCGTTAAATAATTTTAACATAAGTTTTAACACTTTTAACTGATTTCTTTACTTTTTTATAGAAATCCTATACTATATTTGATTAAAGTAAAAAGCTGTGACAACAGCTATGTTTAACTTAAATTTGAAAGGAGGTGTCTTATGTTTTATTATAATTATATAAGAACTAAAACTCAGCAGGCACTAAAATATTCAGTTCTGCTGTAAATAATTCTTATCTTTTTTAATAAAGCAGGTCGATGGACCTGCTTTTTTTATAAAAAATAATCCATTGACAAAAATTATTGACTTTTAAAAGTTTTTAATTTTTCTATAAGCTTGGGGACAACATCAAATGCATCTCCAACAATTCCATAATCAGCTGCCTTAAAAAATGGGGCTTCAGGATCGTTATTAATTACAACTTTTACTTTTGAAGCATTAATTCCAGCCAGATGCTGAATTGCTCCAGATACACCAATAGCGATATATAAATTAGAGGCTACCGGCTTTCCAGTCTGACCAACATGTTCACTGTGAGGTCTCCATCCCATATCAGATACAGGCTTTGAACATGCTGTAGCAGCTCCCAAAATTTTAGCTAGATCTTCTATTAAATGCCAATTTTCAGGTCCCTTTAATCCTCTACCTCCAGAAACAACTATATCTGCATCAGCTATACTTACCTCTCCCGAGGCTTTCTCTACAGATTCGATTTTAATATTATCCCCATTGGAGACCGTGTTTATTTCTATTACCTCTGGTTTAGATGTTCTCTCGATTAAACCGAATGAGTTACTAGAAACACACAGAATATTAATCTTCCCTTTTAATTTAGTATAGTTAAAAGCTTTGTTTGTATAACAAGATCGTTTAACAACAAGTGGAGATATACTAATTGGAGAAGAAACTACATTTGAAGCTAATCCAGAATTTAATTGAACAGCAATTAAAGGGGCTATATATTTTGAATCAGCTGACGAACTTAAAACTAGTATATTGCTCTGTAAGTTTTTAGCTTGTTCTGAAATAATATTAGCAACACTTTGAGCAACAAATTTTTTTAGATCAGAGACTGTGACTGACAAAATTTTATCAGGACCATAATTTGAAAGAATTTTAGAGTCTGGTCCGTTGATTGAAATAGCTATTAATTTCTGATTACAATTGTTTGCTAAGTCTCGCCCATATGATAAAGCTTCAAATGCACTTTTTTTAAATTTACCATTTTCACTTTCTGTGTATACTAAAACTGACATATCTATATATTTTTCAAATAACTTTAGCTTCTTTGTGAAGTAAACTTATTAATTCTTCTATATTCTCAGGATCAACGAGCTTAACACTTTCTTTTTCCTTGGGCTTTTCAAATTTTTCAATACTAGATTTTGAAGATTCTTTAACAGGTTCAACAACTTCTAAAGACTTTTGTCTTGCTTGCATAATTCCTCTCATATTAGGTATAATTAAATCCGATTCTTCAACCAAGCCTTTTTGAGCTCCTATAATTATTGGTAAATTACCTCTTAGATTTTCAATTCCACCATCAATTTCCCTTTTGGCTTTAATGTCATTTTCTTCAATTTCGATAGATATACAATTTGTTATGAATGGAACTTGAAGCATTTGAGCTAACATTCCAGGTACCATGCCCCCATTGTAGTCAATAGATTCTCTTCCGCAAATAATCAGATCATATTTTTCTTTTTGACACAATGCTTTTAATTGAGATGCTACTTCGAAACCGTCTAGTGGAGGACAATCAACTCTGATCGCTTTATTAGCACCTATTGCAAGGCATTTTCTTAATATTGGTTCGCAACTATTATCTCCTACTGTTACAACAGTTACTGTAGCCTGATTGTTTTTTTGAAACCAAATAGCCCTAGTTAATCCAAATTCATCATTTGGATTAATTATAAACTGAACCCCATTACTATCAAAGCTTTTATTATCATCAATAAAGTTAATTTTTGATGTAGTATCAGGAACGTTGCTAATACATACTAAAATATTCATAATATCTTTTTACTGCCTTCAAATTTACAACAAAAAATATGCTGAACCTGTAAATCAAATAATTTTTGACTCATTTAAATACTTTCAAACATCCTTATTAGTTGTTTTTTTATCTTTTTGCTTTATTAAGCTTTTTGCCTTTTGCTTATATCTATACTTTAACATGAAAATATGAAAGTTTTCTTTTGAATTTCCTCTGTTAACTTGATAAAAATAGCGAAGAGTCCATTTACTTCCTTTGATCTTGTTACTACTACCAATTCCAAATCTTTTTTTCTCTAAATCAGAGCCTGTCGTTTTATTGAAAAACTCAAATGAAAAGTATGGGTCCCAGTCCCAATTTTTTATTGAATATTCAAAAGCTGTTCTAAGTCTTAGGTAGTCTTTGAAATCATTCTTTTTATCCAATGAGCTCCTTCTTTGATATGCAAATCTTAAATATAGTTTTATAGGTTTAAACTTCAATTCTCTTTCAACAGCAAGTCTATATCTCCACCAATTTTCATATCCCTGAACTTTTCCCTGATTATCATTTTTTGAATAATACCTTAATTCAATCTCAAAATTGAGATTCTTGGCAATAGAATAGTCACTACTTATTTCAGATATATAACTGTCAACTGCATTTAAATCATTTTTTAATCGGTAAAGCTGAGAAATACTTAAGGTTAGTTTTTTTTTAGGCTGATATATATATGACGCCGAAGACCAGAACTTTGATTCTGTTATCTCTTGACTAAAAATTAAATTAGAACAAACCAGAAAAATAAAACAAAGCTGTTTATTAACTGTTTTTATTGTAAAAAACATGTATCTGGATTATATTAGTTTCATAATCAATTTTATTGATATTATAAGTTTTAACACAAATCTTATTGTCATTTTCAATAGTTTCAATTGAATCCTTAATAACATTATTAATATTATTTTGTTCAAAAGGAATATTTAAAATTAATTTATTTCTACTATTTATGTCGTCTGCATGAAACAAATATTTTTCTGCAAACAAAACAGATATACATACTGAAACGTTAATTATAATCAAAGATATCCAACCATAACCTCCAGCAGTCAATGCATTTATTACTGACAAGCCTATGGTTACAAATAAATATGTTATTTCCTCTGGAAGAACAGTTTCAGTTCTATATCTTATAATCCCAAAAATTGCAAATAGCCCTAAAGCCATTCCAAAGTTTAGATCAATTTGTCTTAAAGTAAAACATAAAAAAAATACAATTACACTTATGATAAAAAATGTTGATATATGTCTGCTAATCTCTCTGCTATGATGATTTATTATTTTTATTATAACTCCAATAAAAATGAGATTAAAAAAAAATCTCAGTAGCATTTGTATCCAATCCTTATCTGACAATAATATTTCATTCATAATTATAAGTAAAGATTTTTTTTCAAATTAAAAAATTATTAGTATAAAATTAAAGTTTATAAAACAAATTACTAATATTACTATCATAATCTGAATTCAGTGAAAAGCTTTTTATGTAAAATATCTTATAAAAGAATAATTCATTTTTATTTTTTTCTAATAGCACTAATTTTTTCATGTGCTAAAGATGATCCCTCAAGTTCTGTAAATTCAAATTCTGAAAACTCATTTGCAGTTGACATTGACGGATCTAAACTACCCTACATTAAAATCACTACTCAAAATTTTATTCAAAATGAGCCAAAAGTGATGGCTGATATGAAAGTTTTTGAAAACGGAGAAGAAACTTTTTCAAACCCAATTGGTATTGAATATCGAGGAGCAAGTTCCTTTAGGTCATCCGATAAAAAATCTTATGGAATTGAGACTTGGGATGAATCAGGAAGGGATGTTGATGTTGAGATACTTGGATTTCCAGAAGAAGAAGACTGGATTCTTACAGGACATGTTTTTAGAAGTCCTGAAACTATTTTTGATCCTACTTTAATGAGACACTTTATTGGATATGAACTCTATAGAAATATGGGTAATTATTCAAGTAGATCAAAATTTGTAGAACTTGAAATAGAAAATAATTCAGGTTCAAGCGTGTATCAAGGAGTTTATGTTTTTATGGAAAAGCTTAAAAGAGATTCAAATAGAATAGATATAAAAAAATTAAACATCAATGATAATGACTCTGAAAATATAACTGGAGGATATATTCTCAAAATAGATAAAACTTCTGGATCAGATGTAGCTCTTGAAAATCAACCATTAGAACATTATGAAAACAATTGGCAGGATGATGCTGCTTATAATAATGAAATTAGTTTTAGATCAAAATTTGATGTAAATGGTAGTGACATTCAATCTCTAGAACCTTTTGGTCCTCCATATCATGCATTTCAATATTTAGAAACATATTTTCTTTACGAATACCCTAAAGCTGAAGAAATAAGTATTGATCAAAAAAACTATATTCAAAATTATATTCACGAATTTGAATCAGCTTTATCAAATGAAGATTTTAGTTCTGAAACAAGAGAATATTTAGCCTTTATTAACCTTGATAGTTTTATTGATTTTTTTATAATTAATGAATTAACTGGTAATATTGACGGTTATAGATTAAGCACTTATATGTATAAAGATAGAGGGGAAAAATTAAAAATGGGTCCAATATGGGACTTAAATATTGGATATGGGAATTCCACAAGAGTTCCAAATGATGATTGGATTATAAACTATAATTCTTATGTCCCTAAAGATCCGTGGCTAGTCCCTTTTTGGTGGAAAAAATTTCTACAAGATCCTGTTTTTATTTCTTCTCTTAAAACAAGATGGCAGTTTTTGAGATCAAATGTTCTTTCAAATAATTCTGTCATAGGACTTGTTGATGAAACAAGTGAATTCCTAATAAATAATGGAGCAATCGAAAGGAACTATAAAAAATGGTCTGGTATTCCAATTGATTATCCAGCAGCAGTTAATGATCTTAAGTCTTTTCTAAGCTTCAGATTATTATGGATGGATGCTAAAATAAATGAATTTTAAAATTATTAAATTTTTATTATAAATAAATAAAACCCCTTTTCAGGGGTTTTAATAAGTTTTAAGATTTGTTATTTGATAAATTCATCCATGTTCCAGCTATTATCATTACAGCAAAAACAATAACAAAAAGCATAGCTGCCGGTTCAGGTGTAAATGATGGAGGCCAACCATCAGTTGCCGAATATCCAATAAAGTCAATAAAACTGTCTGTTACTGTTGATAATTCAGCACCTTTTGCTTTAATTTCAGATAGTCTATATGCTTGTCCAAGCTGTAAATTATAGGTAAATGAAAAAATTGTGTATCCATAAAATGCTGTACAAAGTCCAAATAAAGTAACTAAAACTTTTCCAAAAACATTTGAGTTTGATTCTCTTTGAAACCTTACAAGCCTAAATGTGATAAAAATTAAGCCTGTAAATGATAGCAGATAAACCGCATTAGCAACAAACGCTAATTGATGATAATTTAAAATTTCTATTTCGCTCATAAATTTTATTTTTTTGATTTAAATTTCAAATTAATACTTTTAATTTAAAAGTACATCTTGTTTAATCAATAAATCTTTAAGCTTGTGCAAATCATTAGATATGTTTTGTATAATTGTATTGAAAAAAAACCATTCTTGTAATTGAAAAAAATAATTCTTTTTATTTTTTACTTAACAACCCTAATTAGTTGTAGTGAAAAATCTGATTTATCTAACGAAATTAACCTGTTAGATGGAACAACTTGCAATCCTGGTGAAAATCCTAACACATTTAACTGTTCAATAATAAAAAATAAGTTAACTAGAGAGTTTATTATTTATATTCCAGAATCATATTATTCTCAAACTTCCCGTGTCCCCCTTTTATTTAGCCTTCATGGATATACTAGTTTTGCCAGAGTTAACATCGAATATACTGGTTTTAAAGAAATAGCAGATAATAATGGATTTATTGTAATATACCCACAAGGATCGCTCTGGTTTGCTCCACCAAGCGATATAAATGGATACACATCGCAAGGGCAAACTCACTGGAATGTTGGCTGGGGGAATGCTGGAACAAAAAGCACTTCAGATGATATAACTTTTATAGAAGATTTAATCGACTGGACCTCTAGTAATTATAACATTAATACCGATAGGGTTTACTCTACAGGGATGTCAAATGGTGGATTTATGAGTTATAACCTAGCCTGCAACTTAAGCTCAAAAATTGCAGCAATTGCATCTGTTACTGGATCAATGTCTCCTCAAAATTACAGGACTTGTAACCCTGATCGTCCTATGCCAATTCTACAAATTCATGGATTACAAGACTATGTGGTTCCATATTTAGGGCTTGACTCTCGGTGTGAGCCAATAGAGAATGTAATAAATTATTGGGTTGATTTTAATTCATGTAACAAAAACTCAATTGATAATACAATTATAGATATTAATAATGATGATTATGGTGGAGTTCACAAAACATATAAAAATGGAAAGAATAATGTTGCCGTTGAATTATACTTATTAGATCGAATGGGGCATAGTTGGCCAAGAATTAATGCTCCAGGATGGGACATGTCATTTGATATTGACGCACCTTCGATTATTTGGAGTTTTTTGTCTAAATACGATATAAATGGTCTAATTAACTAGATTTAGATAAAATTTTATTCATTAATAATATATGGGGTATGGTTACTGAAACAACGAACGAATAAAGAATTCTGTAGAAATTTTCACCCACTATTTCCCCTTTTAAAACCATAAAGGTTAGTCCTGTTATAGAAATTACCCAATACGCTCCACTATTTTTTAAATACTTTAAAATAGTTTCTTTAGTTACATTATTATATAAATATTGAATTTGATCATAAATAGAAGGAATTGAATGCCAAATAACAAAATAAGATGCAAATGATACTATTAAATTGGTATTGTAAAAAAGTACATATATAATAAGGAGATTAAATAATTCTTTAAAAACAGAAAATTGAAGATTTTTAAAATCTAGTGCCCATAAAAAAAGCATTATTCCAGAAATTACATACAATATGGGCTGAATTGGAAGCTTAATTATTTCATTTCCTATTAATGTTAAGAGGATATCATTAACTGATTCTTTGTTGGCTATGATCATAAGTAGAAATACAACCATCCCATAAATCAAAAAATGAAAAAAAACTAAATTTGAATTAATTATTTTTTTGTGAAAATGCTGCTCTCCAAAATGATAACTGCTTATACACAAAAAAACAATAAAACCGATAATTGGTAAATTATAAATAACTGTAAATGAGAGTATTGCAACAGCTACATAGAGCAAAATTATAATTAATCTATGTTTTAATAGAGAAGTGTCTAATTTTGTTAATGTAAGTGTAATATCACAAGCTCCGTGAACAAGTCCCACTGTTAAAATAAGCATCCCCGCTATTATATTTTCTATGTCTTTAAAAGAATAAAGGGTAATCCAAATTATAAAAACAGTAGCAATGATCTTTACCTTTGAAGACATAAAAAAGAGCTAGATTCTTTGTATTTAAGTATTTTTTGTTAAATTTAGTGTTCCAAACATTTAAAAAAAAATATATATGAACATTTTAAATTTATTAATTGACAGCTCTGTTGGAAGTGGTAATCTAGTGACATTTACCTTCTTTATTGGCTGTATGGCTATGATGGCCGCTTCTGTATTCTTCTTTTTAGAGATGAATGGTCATGGAGCAAAATGGAGAACTTCTATACTTGTTTCTGGATTAATTACTTTTATCGCTGCAGTTCACTACTGGTATATGAGAGAGTATTATATTGAAACTGGTGAATCACCTACGTTTTTCAGATATGTTGACTGGATACTTACTGTACCATTAATGTGTGTTGAATTCTACTTAATACTAAAAGCAGCTGGAGCTACTAAAGCTCTAATGTGGAAAATGATTTTATTATCTACAGTTATGCTTGTATGTGGTTACATAGGTGAAGGATTACACGCTGATGATGGACAAGCCGCTATTTGGGGCTTAGTTTCAGGTATTGCCTATTTTTGGGTAGTTTATGAAATCTGGATGGGTGGAGCTTCAAAACTTGCTGCTGCTGCAGGAGGTGCTGTTCAGTCTGCTCATAAAACTTTATGCTGGTTCGTACTTGTAGGATGGGCTATTTATCCAATAGGATATATGGCTGGTACTGAAGGATGGTATAGCGGAATTTTCGGTGGATTAGACATGGATGTTATTTATAACGTTGGTGATGCCATCAACAAAATCGGATTTGGTTTAGTTGTTTATCAACTTGCTGTTGATTCTAAATAAATATCTATAATTCTATTAAAAAAACCTTCACTAGTGTGAGGGTTTTTTTTTGATCATTTTTTCTCAAATAAAATCTTGTATTCAATTTTCAAAAGATCTTCCATTTTTATTAGCATAAAAGAGGGAAGGTTTATTTGATATTCGGAAGGTTTTATTTCAAAATTTCCTTCTAAAACAATCTCTTTTTTTGTTCTTTTCAATATTACTCCTTCTATTTGATTCAGTTTTTTAATTCCATGAAAAGTGATATTACCAGAAAGATCAAAAGATTTATTTCTTATTATAAATGATTCTCCATAAAAACTAACCCTAGGAAAATCCAGTGCTTCTAATATTTCTAAAGAATTTGAATCTCTCGATGAATTACCACTATCAAAATCTAATATATTAGCAGTTATTGCTATTTTTGAAGGTTGACTATTTTCAAAAACTAAAACTCCTTTAATTTTATTATTTATTCCAACCCATTCATGCAATACATGTTTTCCTTGATATGACACATATGATTTTTCTGAATTTATTATCCAATTTTCATTAATATTTTTTTGAGAAAAAACATTAATTGAATATAAAAAAATCAATATAACTAAACGTTTATACATAATTAAAATTTAAAAACAAGAACAGCTGCTGCATAACTTCCAAATAGAGTATAAGCGGAAGCCTTATGTGCTCCTCTATCTCTATTAGAAAAATAATTTGTGGAAAGCATGGCAGAAAAATGAATTGTTGCTAATAATTTATGTGCTTTGATAGAATTAATTCCTTTTACTTTTTTGTTTATAAGAGGAGGAGGCGCAAAAAGAGAAAGTCCTGCTCCGGTAAAATATCCAATATTCACAATTTGTCCCATTGTTTTATGAGTATCATATAGATCATTTTCTCCATTATAAAGTTTACCTCCTATTATTCCCTGTGCAATCATTGCCAATAAAGTTGTATAACCAATTATTTGGTGAGTCTTTAACATTTTTTTTCTAACTTTTAATTCTTTTTTTCTTGCTTCTATGTTCAATGGAGATATACCGGATTTTCTAAAAAGCCCTTTCTCTCCCCAAAATATTCTTTGTGTAAAAACCATTCTCTCAGGCAATAAAGAAGATTCCTCGGTTTCTTCATCAATAATCATGCTAAATAAGTCTTGCTCTGATTGTGCATTTAAATTTTCTGACAAAATCACAAAAAAATATATAAAAATATGAAACCCAATAAAATTAGATTTTATTTTCAATTAAGACTTGATAATAGTTAAAGTGGTACCGGCTTTTGAAGCAGTATAACATTGTAGAGGTCCACCATTCGTACCCTCACTTACACAATCAGTTGGATATGAATTTCCGTGTCTACCACAGACGAATAAATTATCTGATGAATTGTATGACCAATTATCTCTTACTCCTTGATGAGGACAAAAATTATTAAAAGCCTTGTAAGTTGATCCTGTCTTTAATAATAATATTCTTTGAGCAGTAAAGTTCATCCACCCCTGACTATCAAGATCTGCAAAAGTTGGATGAGATAAATCAATTTCAATTTTGTTACCATCAACACTGTAACCATTGTCGATAGTTTCTGGAACAATAACTTCGTCAGACTCTTTAGAACATGCTTCGATAAAACTGACTCCTAACATTGCCATAGCAACTTTTGGGCAAGTATTATTTAAAAACTCTCTGCGTTTAATTTTTTTCATAATTTTTAATCTATTCAAAAGTAATAAATCTAACCTCTCAAATCAATTAATAATTTTATTTTTATGAGGATCTAACTCCAGAATCTCAGCTGAAAAAAAAGAATTAGATGAAGATTCTGTAACCAAATTTAAAACTTCAAAAGGCTTATTTGGAAAAAAAATCTCAGACATTACAATTTCGCCTGAATCAAAAAAAAGTTCAATAGAAGTTTTGTCTAATATAAAATCAATCATTAATAAATTATTAGATTTTAATCGAGATGCTATTGAAGGTTTTTTGGAAAAATTATCAGAAAAGTCAACTTCTCCAGATTTACTTCGATCAATAAAAAAGCTTTTCTTTCTGTGGTTATATCCAAATAGAAGCGAATCACCTTCTTGATTTGAAAGTATAAAAGTATATTTATTTATTTCTAAATTTTTTATTTTAACAAAAATTTTTGAAGAGCTAAGATTTATCGAGTTATTATTTACTAATGTTTTACTTTTTCCAATTTTTGTTTCCTGAATTTTTATTTTTTTATTAGTAAAAGACTCCCAATCTATTGATGGTTTCGAATTTAAGATATAGCTTGTTTCTGTTTGAAAAAGCTCTAAAATCCTTGGGATAGTCATTGTACTTCTCCACTTTAAAGTAGGGACCTTGTTTGCATACTGCCAATTGGACATCCAGCCTAAAAAAAGAGGATTTCCATTCTTATTTTTCCAATTTGAAAATGTAACGCCTGCATAATTATCCTTGCCAAAGTCTAACCAAAAATGATGGTCGTTTTTTAAATCTGATTTGAAATCGGAGTCAACTATAAATTTTTTTCCATCAAAATCTCCTACAAAATATTGTGTTGCACTTCCTCCATTAGGCCCACCAGGATTGATGCTTACAATAAGAACCCATTTTGTTTTTCCACTTTCTTTTATAATAGCAGGAAATAAGTCTGGACATTCCCAAACCCCATCATGATTTCCAATTCCTTTACCAAAAGCAGATAAGAATTTCCAATCTATTAAATTAGATGAAGAATAAAAATGAGTTTCTTGTCCTGCAGCAAGAGTCATAATCCATTTTTTATCTTGACTCATCCAAAATACCTTAGGATCTCTAAAGTTTTTAATTCCAGGATTACTAATAACCGGGTTTTTTTCATATTTAATCCAAGTAAATCCTTTATCTAAAGAATATGCGATACTTTGTGTTTGAAAGAGATTACTTCCTTTTTTTTGTTCATTTTCATTATGGTTGGTATAAATTGCAATGACAGGGGGAATCTCAATAGTCCCTAATCCAGAGGTGTTTTGGTGATCAACAACCACACTTCCTGAGAAAATAGTTCCTAATTCATCAGGAAAAAGAGCGATAGAATGTTCAGTCCAATTTATTAAATCTTTACTTGTTGCATGTCCCCAATGCATGGGGCCCCAAAAATTAGATTTAGGATTATGCTGAAAATACAAATGAAACTCTGCGTCTAAATAAAACAATCCATTAGGATCATTCATCCAATTTTTTTGAGGAGTAAAATGAAGTCCTGGACGATACTTTTCCTCTTGTTCTTGAAGCTCCTGAGTCATATTTTCTTTTTTAATTTTATCTGTAGAACATGAACTAATTAAACAAATATTAAGAATTGTTGCGAAAAAAAAATTTGATTTAACTGCATCTTTAATAAATATCTCATCTTTCATTTAAAAAAACTATTTTGTCCCAACATGCCTATTAATAAATTCAAAAGTAGCTTCCAAACATCTAACCCAATTATCGTGAAGTAAAAATCCATGTACCTCATCAGGGAATATCAATTGTTCAAAATATACTCCTCTATCTCTTAACTGTTCAGATAAAACAACAGATTCTGAAAATGGAACATTCCGATCATCATCTCCATGGATTAATAAAACTGGACTTTTCCAACCATCTAGATAGGCCTCTGGAGAAGATTGAAAGGCTAAAGCAGCTATTTTTGGGTAATAGTTTTGATTATACCAGCCGGCAAATGTAGGTAACTCTGTGTTCCAGTTATGCACCCCGTGAATGTCTACACCTACTGCAAAAAGATCACTTCTGCGAGATAAACCATGAGCTGTGAGATATCCGCCATAGCTTCCACCCCATAATGCTATCCTTTTTGAATCTATATCGCTTCTTGCAGCAAGATATTCTCCTGCCCCTATTAGATCATTGACCTCACTGGCTCCCGTAATGCCATAATTATCTGCCTCTCTGAATTCAGTTCCATAACCTATGCCGCTGCGATAGTTGATCATCAATGCGATATAGTTCTGGCTGGCAAAATATTGTTGAAGAGCAAAAGCATTACTGTAGTATCCGCTATAATGATATGATTGTAGCATCTGTCTGCGACTACCGCCGTGTAAGAATACAGCTGCAGGGTATTTTTTACTTTGATCGTAGTTATCAGGATAAAATATGGTTGCCATAAACAACTTGCCATCGGTCGCAGAGATTTCAATTAACTCAGGAGTTTTTTGATTTTGGAAAACCTTTGTTCTATTACCGATTAATTTTACATTCCCATTTATAAGCAAAGCTGGTCTTGATGTGTGTTGTGCAGTCGTCTTGAGAAAGACAACACCATTATTTGTATAATAAGGATTAAACTCGACCCCTTTGCCTTTTGTAAGAATGACTAAGCTTTTTGATTCCAAGTCTATCATGCCAACATGTCTTCTGTGTATATCTCCAATATTAGTTACGACCAAAAGATGTTTGCCATCTGGCATGATATTATATTCCTCAATTATACCGTCTCCAGATGTTAGTTGAATAACCTCACCTGATTGAGTGTTCAGCTTATATAATTGCATCCATCCTTCTTTCTCCCATGGGAAGATAAGTTGATCATCTGCAGTCCATTCCAAACGAGCTTGGGGAAATTGACCAAAAAATACAGAACCCATACCCTCATCAGCTTTCCATATAGCATGACCTTTACCATTATTTACATTTATTAGTCTAATACTCCATGGATGTGCAGTCTTCTTTGGGGTAAAGGGAGGCACATCTTTAGCATTAGGTCTTCTAATAAATGCAATCATCTTGCCATTAGGACTCCATTCTGGAGAAAAATCCCGATCGACAGAAGGGTCCATAAAAGCCAGCTTTTTATTCATGAAGCTATAGACTCCAATATAGGAATGATCCCCTCGAAAACTTGTAAATACAATGTTCTTATCATCTGGACTCCATTTAATATCAGACTGAGTTCCTCGAATTTTAAACAACTGCTTTGGATTAGGAATGCTATCAGAAAGTGATACTGTCCATACTTGACCTCCGTTTATAAAGGCAATAGTCAATCCATCATTGGAAATTGTGGGCTGAGTACCTGAAGATATTTTGATTCTGTCACTTTCAGCTAAGGACTGAATAAATATAGCTTGCTCAGTATTTTGGTGAAGCAGTGCAGGGTTAGCAGGCTGACCTTGTCTATTCTTACTATTGCCACGCACGAACACTATCCTGTTTCCATCTGGCGTGAACCCTAGATTACTTATAGCTAACCCTTGATCACCAACATAATCCGTCAACTGATATACCTCAGAAAAATCTGTCCCCATGCCTATGAAGATATTACGCTCCCCAGCTTTATTATCTATCCAGGCAATCTTTTTTCCATCTTTAGTCACGAGTAAATCAGATGCAAAAGGTGCGTCTAAAATTTCCTTTAATTTTGGTTGAGCACATAAAGTTAATCCTGCTAGTAAAAATGCAATTAGATGAAATAATTTCATAATAATCAATTATTAATACAAGATACATATTTAGATGTTTTATTTTATTTTTGATTAAATCTTTAATTTGTTATCTGATAACAACTCTTAAAAAAATACAAATCCGAAAAAATGAGATTTATTTTTCAACTGATTTTTGAGAAGAAATATTTTTATTTCAAAGACATTTTTTATTATGGAAATTAAGCTCTAATTTAAATGTTAATATTGTATTTTTAAAAAATTTCAGAATACCCTCCAGTGAAAAAAATTGTTTTCATATCAAAAAAAAATTCGAACTCTAAAAAAGTTTTTGATTCGATAAAATCATATGATTCTTCTTGGATAAATGAAACTGAGAAAATTAAATCTTTAAATCCTGATGTTGTAGTTGTATATCATTGGTCAAAAATTATTCCTAAAACTATTTACAATAATTTTAAATGTGTCAGTATACACACAGGTAATCTTCCTGATGATAGAGGAGGGTCTCCTTTACAAAATCAAATTTTAAGAGGAAAGAAATTTAGCAGGGTCAACCTAATTGATGTTACAGAACCTGTTGATAGTGGAGATATATATTGTTCAAAAGAAATATCACTCCAAGGAAGCCTTAATGAAATATGGGATGTGATTGCAAACACTACAATATTATTGTTAAAAAATTTTCTTTTAAAAAACCCTAAACCAGTTCCTCAAAAAGGAAAATCATTTTCATATAAAAGAAAAACAAATAATAAACTTATTATTGACAACATAGAATCTATTCATAATCAAATCAGAATGCTAGATGGGGATGGTTATCCTAAAACTTTTATTGAATTAAACGGACATGTTTTTGAATTTAGTCGATCATATTTTGAAAACAATGAGATAGAGGCTTCTGTTAAAATTTTTAAAAAATGAAAAAAGTCTTAATCTTAGCGGCTCATCCAGATGATGAAACTCTTGGTTGTGGAGGGACAATTAATAGATTGCATAAAGAAGGGCATCACATTCAATTGTTAACATTTACTGATGGTGAAAGTTCCCGAGGTCAAAGTGAAAAAAATAGAAACAATTTATTAGGTAAAGTATCAGAGATTCTGGGTATAGATGAATATTCATTTTCGAATTTTCCTGACAACGCGATGGACTCTGTACCTTTATTAAGCTTATGTAAGTTTATTGAATCTAAGGTTAAAGATTTTCCAGATATAATTTTTACTCACCATCATAATGACTTAAATATAGATCATCAATTAGTTGCCAAAGCGACTTATTCAGTTTTTAGACCACAATTTGGAAAATATCATGAACTCTACAACTATTTTGTTCCATCCTCAACTGATTATAATCCAGCAATTAATTTCAATGGAAACTCCTATTTCAAATTATCAAAAAAAAATTTAGATGTTAAATTAAAATCTCTTAAAATTTATGATAAAGAAATGAGGAATTATCCCCACTCTAGGAGTTATAAAAATATAGAGAATTTGGCTCGGGTTTGGGGAAGTGAAGTTGGAACAGAATACGCTGAAAAATTTATAAATTTAAGAAGTATAAAATAAGTTAAACTCTTGATATAAGCTTATAAGTTAAATAATTTATCCAATAATAATTATGTTAAACTGTATTATTGTATTAGCAAATGAAATGAATAAGGAGGGTAAATTAAATGACGATTCGATTTCAAGATTAAGATTAGGATGTGAGATTTATTTTAGAAACGAATCATCTTATTTGATTACACCTGGATGGAATTATAGGAATGATACAGATTTATGCTTAGGGGATGTTATGAAAGAACATGCCATACACTTGGGAGTTCCTGATGAAAAAATAATTTCTGAAATAAACTCTAGGGATACAGTTGGGGATGCTTTTTTCTCAAAAATAAATCACGTTAACAGAATGAACTGGAAGTCTATTTTAGTTATAACAAGTGATTGGCATGTATTTAGAGCTAAAAAGATTTTTGAATTTATTTATGGTAAAAAAATTCAGATTAATTATGTTGAATCAAAAGACTTTTATAATCCTAAAAGGATTGAACATGAACGAAAATCGTTAAAAGCTTTTGAAAAAACATTTAAAGGAGTAAAAAAAGGCAATGATATTGAGATATTTAAAATTTTAAAGGAAAAGCATCCTTTATATAATGGTAATATAAAACCTCCAATCAAATGAAATTAAAAATTTTATTTCTTGGTGATTCAAATTCTCCTGTTTACAGTTGGTTAAAAAAAACTGAAAAGTATGTGGCCTGTGAAACAGGTGTTTTAACACCTAATTATATTGCTAAAAATAATTTTAATTATTTAATAAGTTATGGCTATAAACACATCATTAAAAAAGAAATACTTGATCTTTTTAATAATAAGTGTATAAATCTTCACATATCTTATTTGCCTCACAACAGAGGAGTGGATCCTAATTTTTGGAGTTTTATTAATAAAACACCAAAAGGAGTAACAATTCATTTTATTGACGAAAATATTGATACTGGTAATATAATTGTTCAAAAAGAAGTTTTTTTTGATGATTTAGCCTCTCAAACACTTGCTTCAACATATGAAATTCTTCAATGTGAAATTCAGAAATTATTTTATCAGAACTGGAATAAAATCAAAGAGAACAAAATACAAAGCATACCACAACCAAAAAAAGGATCATTTCATTTATATAAAGACAAAGACTCTTTGTTATACTTAATTAAAAAAGAGGGATGGAACACTAAAATTACCGATATATTAAAAAAAATTAATTAAAATGATAAATATTAATAATCATGAAATATCTGAAACAAGTAAAGCTTTTATTATTGCTGAATTATCAGCAAATCATAATCAGGATAAAAAGATTGCAATTGAATCTATTAAAGCTGCAAAAAGAGCTGGTGCAGATTGTATAAAATTACAAACATACACCCCTGATACAATGACAATTAATTCGAATAAAGAAGATTTTACAATTAAAGGAACGATTTGGAACAATAAAAATTATTATAAATTATATAATGAGGCATATACTCCTTGGAAATGGCATAAAGAATTATTTAGTATAGCAAAAAAAGAAGGATTAGTTTGTTTTTCAACCCCATTTGACAAAAGTTCTGTTGACTTTTTGGAGAATCTATCTGTACCAGCTTATAAAATTTCATCATTTGAAATTACTGATATTCCTCTAATAGAATATATTGCTTCTAAAGGTAAGCCAATAATTATCTCTACCGGTATTGCAACTTTAGATGATATTACTCTTGCTATTAATACAATTAAAAAGAATCATAATAACCAAATAATCCTATTAAAATGCACTTCAAGTTACCCCGCTCCTATTGATGAAGCGAATTTATGTATGATTAAAAACTTTTCAAAAAGATTTGGAGTCATTTCAGGTGTTTCTGATCATACTATTGGTCATACTGTGCCTCTTGTTGCAATTGCTTTTGGAGCAAAGGTTATAGAAAAACATTTTATTATTGATAGGTCAATCGGCGGACCGGATTCATCATTTTCAATGAACGAAAAGGAATTTGCTGAGATGGTTAAATTAGTAAGAGAGGCTGAAAAATCAATTGGAAATATCAATTATTCACTAACTAAAAATCAAAAAAAAGGAAGAGATTTTTCAAGATCACTATACGTTGTTTCGGATGTGAAAAAAGGAGACATAATAACTGATGAGAATGTCAGATCTATTCGACCTGGATTCGGACTCCATCCAAAATTTCTGCCAAAAATAATTGGAAAGACTTTCATTACTGATGTCGAAAAAGGAACTCGATTTAGTTTAAACTTAATCAAATAATTAATTTTAAAACCCCTCAAGAAGAGGGGTTTTAAGGGTGGTCCCACCTGGACCTGAACCATACGTTTATATATCTGATTTTCAAGTATTTATAAAATTGGTTGTCCCACGAAATGGGATAACTTGACCCATCGGTGGGTTAAGTTTGAAATAATAAATGGTTTAAGAAAAACCTTAATTTTATAAAATGGAAAAAGGATTTTTAATTTTAATAATGACATTTTTTGTTGTTGGAGTTCTCCATTTCGTTTCAATGAAAACAATAAAATTATCAGAAAGTAAAAAAACACACTTTAGAAAATTCTTTTGGTATTTCTATGGAATCATTTTTATGTTAAGTGGGGGAATAAATCTGATTGAAAATGAAGAGTTTCATTGGAGTTTTACCCTTCAGTTTATAATAGGATTTGTTATTGTAATTCTAAACCTATTAGGAAAAATAGAAACAAAAACTAAACAGGTTTAACCCACCCTTTGTCCCACCAATCAAAAACAAAAACAAAAAAAGAACCCTAACTGCTGAAAATAAGGTAGTTAGGGATTCTCTTGGGTGGTCCCACCTGGGCTCGAACCAGGGACCAACTGATTATGAGTCAGCTACTCTAACCAACTGAGCTATAGGACCAATTTCTAACAAA
>MDTG01310722.1_pt1 | contig 34306 bp, 38 predicted proteins | sample 811421 | NCBI WGS metagenome assembly MDTG01 (sample SAMN05326645, study PRJNA326480) | marine metagenome | isolation source: seawater | place: Pacific Ocean: South East | collected 2011
CTATAGAGCCGTGGTAGACCACCACGTTGATAGGCTGGGCGTGGAAGTGCGGTAACGCATGTAGCTGACCAGTACTAATAGCCCAATTGGCTTGATTTATGCACTGAAAAGAATTTTAAATATTGATAAAGGTTAAAATTTTAGCTTTTGACTTTATTAATTTCACTTCCTATTATTTAGTTAATAAATGAATCGTTCTTTATTAAAATCATTTGATTTAAAGAAAAATATAGCAGTTGTTATAGGTGGTTCTGGACAAATAGGTTTTGAAACATGTAGCATTCTTTTACAAGCTGGAGCTACAGTCTTAAATATCGACCTAGTGGATTGCAAAGATAAAAACTTAAAAAACAATCATAACTATTACTTTTTTAAATGCGATATTTCGAAAGAAAAAAATGTTGCTAAAATTAAAAAGAAAATTTCTTTGAGTTTCAAAAAAATTAATATCTTAATTAATCATACTCATTTTAAAGGCAATCCAAGAATATTAAAGCCGCATAATGATTTTTTTAAAAGTATAGAAAAATATGATATTAAAATTTGGAATAAAACACTTGCTGTTAATCTTAATGGTTTGTTTATAACAACAAAACACTTTTTACCCTTATTGCTAAAAAATAATAAATCAGTCATCTTAAACACTTCTTCAACTTATGGTCTTATTTCGCCAAACAAAAATATTTATGGTAAATCTGGCATAAACTCACCCATTAGTTATGCAACTACTAAATCAGCTATAATTGGTTTTACAAATTATATCGCAACACATTATGCAGACAGAGGGCTAAGAGCAAATATCTTGGTGCCTGGCGGTATAGAAAATATTTCACAATCTATAGAATTTAAAACTAACTATTCAAAACTCACACCCTTAAAAAGATTAGCAAAAAAAAACGAATTTAAAGAAGCTGTATTGTTCATGGTTTCAGACGCCTCCTCATACATGACAGGATCTAAAATTGTTATAGATGGTGGTTTTACAGCGTGGTAGATAAAAGGATAATAGTTTTAATTCAAGCTAGGACTAGTTCTACGAGATTACCAGGCAAAATACTATTTAACTTTTTCAATGATTTAATAATTGATAGAATAATAAAGATAACAAAACAGATTAAATTTAAAAAAAAAATTTTTATTTTAACAAGTTCCAAATATGAGAATAAAATCCTGGAAAAAATTGCAAAAACTAAAAAGATTCAAATATTTTTTGGGAGTGAAAATAATGTTCTTAAAAGATTTAAAGATTGCATCATAAAAAATAAATTTAATAAAAATTATATTTTAAGAATCACATCTGATAATTATCTAATTCAACCAAATATTTTGAACAATATGATTAAAATTGGATTAAAAAAAGATTGTGATTATATCTATATCAAACCACTCTCCCATTTTTCAGGAGAATTATTTAAAGGAAATGTTTTACTAAAAGAAAAGTCAAAAAATAAATTAGTCTTGAATCATGTTACACACGGTATTAGAAGAAATAAAAAATTAAATATAGTTAGCTTAAGTGATAATTTTATGGGTTTAAATCATAAAAAATATTTTACGTTAGATACATTACAAGATTTAATCATCATGAAAAAAATCGAGAAAAAATTCCCAGGTTTAAAACAAATTAATTGTATTAACTCAATAAAAAAAGTTCAAAACCTATGGAAATACTGATTATTGGAAAAGGATCAATAGGTTTAAGACATGCAAAGATTTTTAAAAGTCTTGGTCATAAAATTAGTTTTTTTAGATCTAATAATTCAAAAATAAATCGTACAAAAAAATTTAGGGAATTTTATCATTTAGGTGAAATAAAAAATTTTTTTTTCCATTTAATTGTTATAGCTACTCCAACTTCAAATCACACAAAAGACTTATTAAAATTTCATGATTTTTCAGATAATTTTTTAATTGAAAAACCTTTGTTTATAAAAAAAGGGGATATAAAAATTTTCAATAAAGTTAGCAAAAAAAAAAATATATTTTCAGGTTACATGATGCGATTTGATGAAAGAATATTAAAAATAAAAAAAATAATAACAAATAAAAAAATATTATATGCAAATTTTATTTGGGATACTGCAATGATGAATTGGCACAAATATGAAAATTTTTACGATAGTTACACCTCAAAAAAAAAACTTGGCGGAGGTGTAATTAATACATGTAGTCACGAGGTTGATATATCAATTTTTCTATTTGGTGATGTTTTGAAAGTAAATTGTGTAAATTTAAATAAAAAATTACCAATTGATGTAGAGGAGGCAGTTCTAATTGTGCTAACACATGTCAATAAAGTTAAATCAATAATAAAATTAGATTTTGTTTGTGATGATTTTAAAAGGATATTTGATGTATACTCTAAAACACTCAATTTAAGTTATAACTTCAAAAAAAAAAATATTGAAAAGATAAATGGGGAAAAAAAATCTATTATAAAAATCAAAAACTATAAGAATGTAAATGATTTGTATTTTAAACAAAATGCCTATGTATTAAAAATGATTAAAAATAGAAAATCTATAGAAAATTTTCAAACAGAAAAAGTTCTGTTAGCAGCCCATGAATCATTAAAAGCAGGTAAAGATATTTACTTAAAAAAAAAATGAAAAATCTAATATGTATCATACCAGCCAGAAAAGGATCAAAAGGTATTAAAAATAAAAATATTAGAAAATTAAACAAAAAACCACTTATTGAATACACAATCGATTTTGTCAAATTTTTTAAATTTGATACTTATCTAAGCACAGATAGTCACAAAATTCATTCGATGTACTCAAACAATTTAAAATCTAATGGTCTCAGACCAAAAAAATTATCTTCAGATACATCAGTAACTTATGATGTAGTAAAATATGAATTAAATAAAGCGGAAAAAAATACCAAAAAAAGTTATAAATATATATTGTTATTGCAACCTACTTACCCATTTAGAAAAAAAACACATTTGATTAAAGCACTTCGAGTAATTAAAAATAATAATTATGATACAGTTGTTTCAGTTTATCCAGTTGGCGCCAATCATCCTAAGAGAATGAAAAAATTTAAAGGTAAATACTTAATCAACTACGACAATTCAAAAAAAGAAAATATGTTGCCACGTCAATCTCTAGATAAAGCTTATATAAGATCTGGGTCTATATATCTTATAAAGAGGAAAAGTTTTGAAAAATATAAATCTTTAGTTGGAAGAAAAGTTTTTGGACTCATTGATGATACAGATGGAATTAATATAGATAGTTTTGATGATTTAAAAAAAGCTAGATCTTATATAAAAAATTTTAAAAAATAATACTTGGCCTATATCCTATACCTTTCAAGTTACTTAAATTTGCAAATTTAATTTTACCATATCTATCAAGTTTGAAAATTTTTGAAAATTTTAAAAAGTTATTATTCTTTATCCTTGGAACTTCAATGAAAGAAACATTTTTACAAGCTAAAGCCATATGTAAGCTTATCATTAAAGACAAAGGACTTCCCCAAACATGAATTGCAATTTTTTTTTTAAATTTTCCAGCTAATTTGTTGACTTTTATGAAATCTCTTATGCCTAATAATGTTACATCTGGTTGTAAAAAAGTACAACAATTGTAATCGCAGGAATATTCAAATTGTTCGTAGTTTGAAAAACATTCGCCAAAAGCTATTTCTGTTCTAGTGCTAGATTTAAGTTTTGAATAACTATTTAAATCAAACGGATATAATGGTTCCTCAATCCAGAAAGGTTTAACATTTTTTAAGGAAAAAATTTTTTTTTTTTGCTGTTTTAAGGTTCCATTTTTTTTTATGAGAACCCATAATTGCATCTATCATTAGTTTTGCATTGCCTAAAGATTTTTTTGCGCTATGTATTCTTTCAAGGTCACTTGACCAGTTATTTAAACCTATCCTCATTTTGTAAGCTTTAAATCCTTGAGTGACTACCTCTTTTGTATCTTTTTTAAGAATTTTAGATGAATAGCTGAGTGGTCCACTGCTACAGTACGCTAAAACACTTTCTTTAGAGTTTCTATTTAATAATTTGCACAATGGAATTTTTTTATGTTTTGATAATATATCATATAAGGCAATCTCAACTGAAGAAATTACACTTTTTGCAAAGCCAACCTGTGTTATGAATGGTTCCTCTAAATCAAAAATAATTTGATCAATTTCATTAATATTTTTGTTTATTATTTTATCTTTAATGTGATTAACAAAGATTTTTACTTCTTTCGCCCTATATACGCTTAAATATGTTTCACCGTATCCTTTTATTCCATTATTAGTTTCTATTTCTAAAATTACTGTTTTTGAATTTCCATAAATTTTTTTTTCTTTATAGATATTTTGCATAGTTAAAAATTTTATTTTTGATATCTTGGTCATACTTAAAGTATATAATATAAATTAATGAAAAAAATTATTTTTTTATCACCTATAGATCCAATATCAATTCAAAAGATAAAAAATTTTTCCAAAAATACTCTTATATTAAAAAATGAAAGCAGGATATATAATATAAAACAAAAGTTTAAAGTAGAGGTTCTTATTGTCAAAAGTTTCAGTTTAAAAACAGAAATTCTAAAAAAATTTGAAAATTTAAAAATTATTATTAAACATGGCATAGGAATAGATAATATTGATTTAAAATATTGTCAGGAAAATAAAATTAAAATCTTTAACACAAAACACGCTTCTCTAAATTCAGTTGTAGAACAAAATATATTTATGATAATGGGGCTATATAAAAATTATAACTTTTATTTAAACCTTATTAAAAATATTGAAATGTCTAAAATTCAAAAATTTAGAAATAATTTAGTTTTAAAAAAAAATCTTGAGCTTATTAATAAAAAAATATTAATTATTGGATATGGAAAAATTGGTAAACTATTAGCTAAAAAATGTCATTTAATTGGGCTAAATGTCAGTATTTGTAATAGATCAATAAAAAAAATAAAAAGTAAAAACTATAAAAAGTTTCAATTTGATAAGTTAAAAATGCATGTACATAAATTTGATATCATTAGTCTAAACCTATCTTTAAATAAAGACACACATCAATTTTTTGATAGAAAGTTATTTTCTAGAATGAAAAAAAATTCAATAATTATTAATTGTGCGAGATTGGAACTTTTTAATTTAAACGATTTTTATAGAGCTATAAAAAAAAAAAATTTAATTGGAGCTGGGATAGATTTCGTAAATCCTCAGCTTATGTTTTTACAAAAAAAATATAATCTTATTTTAACGCCACATGTCAGTTCATATACTCAAAATTCTTTACAATCTAGGGGTTTAGAAGTAGTAAGAATAATCAATAATTTTTTAAAAAATGGCAGTTAATCAAAAATCTAAAATAATCGCAGAAATTGGCTGGAATCATATGGGCAATATGAACTTAGCTAAGAAAATGATAAAATCAGCAAAAAATTCTGGTGCTGACTACTGCAAGTTTCAAACTTGGTCAGTTAAAAATTTAAAAAGTGGTCCATGGGATAATGATGGTAGAAAAAAAATTTATAAAAAAGCAGAATTAAATTTTATACAATATAAAAAAATAATAAAATTTTGTAAGAATAATAATGTAAAATTTCTGACTTCTGTTTTTAGCGTTAAAGACTTAGAACTTCTTAAAAAACTTAAATTAACTGAAATTAAAATACCAAGCCACGAAATTTACAATTTAGATCTGATCAAAAAATGTACTAAAATTTTTAAAAAGGTTTTTGTTTCGGCAGGTGCAGCATATTGGAAAGAAATATTAAAAATAAAAAAGTTAAATAAAAAAAATATAATTTTTATGCATTGTGTTTCAAGCTACCCCTGCGAAGCAAAAAATGTAAACTTTTCAAAATTTTACTTATTAAAAAAACTATCAAAAGAAATAGGTTATAGCGGCCATCTTAAAGGGATATATGATGGCATTGCAGCGATATCTATTGGAGCAAATTATATTGAGAAACATTTTACAATTAATAATAAATTGCCTGGTAGAGACAATAAGAATGCTATTCTGCCTAAAGATCTAAAAAGATTATCTGACTTTAGAGATACTTTTTATTTAATGAATATAAATAGAGGTAGAGATTTACAGAGTTGTGAAAAAGATATTTATTCTAATTATAGAGGTAGATGGAATAAGTGATATCAGTCGTTATTAGGACAAAAAATGAAGAGAGATGGGTTGGGTATGCTATTCAATCCATTATTGAAAATCTTGAAAATTTTGAAATTATTATTGTTGATAATAATTCAACAGACAAAACATTAGAAATTGTTAAATTTTTTAAACAAGATCCATTATTAAATCAAAATGAGAAAAGTAACAAATATGCAGACATTAGTTTATTAAATATAGATGAGTATACACCAGGTAGATCTTTAAATTTAGGAATAAGTAAAGCAAAATATGAATATATAATGATTATGTCTGCGCATTGTGTATTAAAAAGATTTAATCAAAAAGAATTAATTAAAAATTTAAAATCTTATGTAGCGGTATTTGGGAAACAAATACCTGTTTGGAATGGAAAAAAAATATCCCCAAGGTATATATGGAGTCATTTTGCGGAAAATATAGTTGAAAATATGTTCTCAAAATTAGAAAATAGATATTTTTTTCACAATGCTATCTCATTTTTTAACAGAGATATCTTTAAAGAACATCCATTTGATGACTATTTACAATCAAAAGAAGACAGATATTGGGCAAACGAAATTGTAAGTTCAAATAAAAAATATCTTTATGATCCAAACATTATTGTAGATCACCATTATACAGCTGCTGGTAACACTTGGAAAGGCATTGGATAATAGCTTTAGATTTTATTAAAAATTTTTTTTAATTTTAAGACAAGTCACTTAAACTAACTAAGTGATCTTTTAAGAATTTTTTTTTAGTTTTTTTCCCTAAAATTAGATTAATTTTTTCTGTAGGCAATCCTGTGCCAGGTCTTTTATACGCTAAGTCATCTAATTTTATCTTATGATTTTTACTAAGATCTCTGGAAAATACCACACTTCTTCGAGCTAATTTTCTTGTTTTTAACTCACACTTTAAAACTTTTTTTATTTTATAATTGTGTCCAAGAGCTTGATTAATTATTTTTGTCTTTTCGACGATTTCTTTTAACTCTTTAGGGTTAACTGATAACCAGTGATCAGCACTTTTCTTTAATCTTTTATCAACAGTGAAATGTTTTTCTATTGCAGAAACTCCTAAAGCTACTGAGGAAACTGGTATATCCACTCCTAAAGTATGATCACTTAGACCAACCAAGTTTTTTGGAAAGTTTTTTTGAATATCTAAAATTGCTGATAAATTTGCGTCCTCTGGTTTAGTTGGATAACATAATGTACAATGCATAATTAAAACATTATTATGAAAATGATTAATATTTTTCATTGCAAGTTTGATTTCTTGGATATTTGATGCACCAGTAGACAGTAAAATTGGTTTTTTTGTTTTAGCAATATATCTTATTAATGGAATGTTTGTTAAATCACATGACGCAATTTTATATCCTTTTACATTTAAACTTTCTAAAATATTGACCGAATTAAAATCAAATGCAGTAGATAAAAATTCTATATTTTTTTTTTTACAATACTCTGAAAGAATTTTATATTCTTTGAGATCAAACTTATCCAAAATAGAATAACTATCGTATTGTGATCCACTTTTATTTTTTTCCCCCTCCCAATTCCAAAATCTAGGTGACTTTTTTATTGTTAATTCTTCCGCTTTATATGTCTGAAATTTGATGATATCGGCACCCGCTAATTTTGCTTCATCAATTAATCTTTTTGCAATATTTATACTGCCATTATGATTAACCCCTGCTTCTGCAATTATTACAGTTTTTCCTTTGGTAAATTTAATATTCCCTATTTTAAATTTCATAAATATTTATTTATTTTTTCAATAATTTTTTTTCTTTTTCCGCTGTGTGATATATTTTTATTGTGTATATAATATCTGTAGAGTGGAACAGGTAAATAAAAATAATTATATTTTTTCATGATCTTCGAAATAATTTCATAATCTTCCGCCTCTTTCAAATTTTCATTATACGCACCCATTTTTAAAAATATTTTTTTGTTGAATAATATTCCTGCACCGTGATTTTTAATATTATGTTCGTTATTCAATCTTATCACTTTTTCTTTATATCCTTTAACATTCACTCTATAATGATCTGCACAAATAAATGAAAAGTTATTTGAATTCATTATATTTACCATTAAATCAATTGCAGTTAGTGATAAATAATCATCAGAATCAACTCTCATAAAATAATTTCCTTTTGCAATTTTTAAACCTTGATTTGAAGATTTCGAAATACCAATATTTTTTTTGTTTCTTATGATCTTAATTGAATCCTTAAAGTTTTCTGCTATTTTTAAAGAATTGTCAGATGATCCGTTATCTATAAATATTATCTCCAATAATTTGTTTATTAAAATTTGATTAACACAAGATCTTAAACACCTTTCTAAATATTTCTCTCTATTGTTGTTTATTATTATTATTGAAGCATCTATTTTAATTTTTTTAGTCATTTAAAAAATTTATATTTGTTTTATAGGTATTTGAATAATATAAAGTTTAAAAATAGTACATAAATGAAAAAAAAGACACTTCAATTTATATTTAAAAAAGATTTGTTTGTATTTTTAATTTTCTTAACTTTATTTAATATTTTCTTTAGCATTTATTCAAAAAATTCTCCTAAATATTCTTTTTTTTATAAAAAAGAATATACTCTTAATCCAAGTCCACCAATTCTTAAATATTTTTCAGGTGAACAAAGTCAAGTTACTGAAATTTTTTTTAAAACCTATCCTTTGATACAGAGAGATTTTTATCATCAAATAAAAAAATTAAATAAAAAAAACTTATTTAACATTCCTAGTTTTGATGAAAAAATACAAGAAGATATTTTGATAAACCAAATTTTCATTCAGGAATTTACAGATGAGAGTATTAAATCTTATCACATTTACATCGATTATGAGAGTCTAAATCAAGATAAAGATCCAAAAAAATATATAGAAAATGTTATTAACGAATATTTCAATTTAGTTTTTGATGATATTTTAAAAACTTATTTGGTTGGCAAAATTCAGAATGATTATTTTATTGAAACAAATAAAAATAATAAAAATATTTTATTATCTCTACTTGGAAACATAGAAGGGCTGAGCTTGGAGAGTATTAAAAATATAAATAATGAAATTAATAAAAATATTAACAACCTTAGCGATGAACTTTATATTACATTTAATGAATTTAAAGAAATTTTGACTCAATTAGAATTAAAACATTTTTTAAAACCCTCTGCTCAGGAGGATAAAGATCACGGAGTAATTACAAACAAAAAAGATTATATTTCTATCATTATTTTAAACTTGATGATGATAATAGCTTATTTTGCTTATAGAATTTTTAAATTTATGAGATGAGTTATATTGATTCTTCCTCTAAAAAATTATTAGTCCTAATTTCAAGAAAGCAAAAATTAAAATTAATATTTTTATTTTTTTTAATAATAATTTGTGCTTTACTAGAGTCCATAGGTATTGGTGCACTGTTTCCTGCGATTTCGACTTTAGTTGACCCGAATTTTAACCCAGAAGATTTAACATATGTGAAATTACTGACCGAGAAATTTAGTTCTTTAAAACGAGACAACTTACTTATAATTTTTTTAACCTTTTTCTCAATAATTTTTATTTTATCACTTGTATCGAGACTGTTGTTAGCGAAGCTTCAAATTTTTTTAAGTTTTCAAATCGGAGCTGACTTAAGCACGCATATTTTTAAGAATATTTTAAGCCAAAGTTATGAAGAACATATAAACCAAAGTAGTTCATTATTAATTTCAAATTTAGCTTTAAAAGTCGACACTATTGTACACAGTTTCATTTATCCAATAATTAGAATATTAGGAAGCTCTGTAATAATTATATTTATTGTTGCAACCTTAAATTCAATTGTCTCAAGTAATTTAATTTTTATAATACTTTCGATGTTTATTATTTATTCAATTATTTTTTTTACACTTAAAAAAAAATTAACAGAATTAGGGATCATTATAAATGAATACAAAGATAAAAAAGTAAAATTTATACAAGAAAGTTTTTATAGCTACAGAGATATAATATTTTCATCATTACAAAAAAAAACTGCATTTGAATTCAATGAAATAGAAAAAAAATTCAAAAATTCAGAGGCAAATATCACATTTCTTAAAGTATCACCCAGATTTGTAGTTGAATTATTAGGGTTTGTAATAATAATCTTTTTTTTAATAATAAGTTTTTATATACAACCCAAAGAGAACTTCACAAATCAAATTCCACAAGTAGCTATTTTAGCATTCACATTTCAGAGGATTATGCCATTAGCCCAGCAGCTGTATCAGGCTTCAGTTAGTATAAAAAGTGGCAAAGCTAATGTAATATCTGCATTAAATTATTTGCCATCAAAAAATATTAAAATTCAAAATTTGCAGCAAACTTCTGATAATAATGAATTTCTAAGTAAAAAAATGAATTTTTTAGATGTTTCGTTTAGATATGATAATAGTTTAAATAATGTTTTAGAGCATATAAGTATTGAAATTAACAAGGGAGAGAACATTGGTTTACTTGGTAAATCTGGATCAGGAAAAAGTACATTTTTAGATTTGTTAAGTCTTTTATTAAAACCTACAACGGGCGATATTACGATTGATAATAAAAAAATAAAAAATCAAGAATTCAGAAAAAATATGCAAAATATAATATCATATGTTCCACAAAACATTTTTTTAATCAATGATACTATTTATAAAAATCTGAATTTTTTTTCTGATGACCATATTTTTTCTGAAAAGAAATTAAATGATACTTTAGAAGTTTGTAAATTGTGTGATATTCTTGACTTTATAAATAACTTGCCCTTAAAAATAGAAACAATAGTGGGAGAAAATGGTATTAAATTTTCTGGTGGCCAAAAGCAAAGGATAGGATTGGCGAGAGGATTAAACAAACAACATGAAATTTTAATATTGGACGAAGCAACCAACGCGCTAGATATTGAAACAGAAAAAAAAATACTAAATAATATATTTTCAAACTACAAAAATAAAACAAAAATTATAGTTTCACATAGAGAAGAATCCTTAAAATATTGTGATAAAATATTTAAGATCGAAAATAAAAAATTAATTACACTTTAAGAAAATTTTTTTACTTTCAGGTACTAATTTTTCTAACTCAAACAATGGTGAATGATGCTTGATTACGTCTAACCGTTTCGATTTTGCAAATATTGGGGTATGTCTAAAGCTAGACCTAGAACTAAAATTTGCATAAAGTACAAATCTCTCTTTTTTATTATTTCTACTACCCCTATGCAAACATGAGCATGTATCCACAAAATTAATAGTTCTTTTTGATCCAACTAACTTTATATCTTGAGAATTATTTGTTAAATCAAAATTGTCAGAATGTTTGGAATAAAAATTTTTATTTTTACTCAAAATTTGATTAGTAGAGGGTTTATCAATTATTTCCAATGGACCTGTTTCAGAATCTATATCATTAAGATTGATAAATATTTTAATTATTTTATCATCATCAAAATCAAGGTGAAAAAGCTGTGAACCAGTCAATTTCGAAGATCTATTTTCAATTGGAGAGAATAAAATCTTAAGCTCAGTAAGCAAAGGCTCAATAGAAAGATAACTTCTTACTATCATAATTATTTCATCACTTAGAATAAAATCCAAAATTTTCTTTAATTCTTCTGTCTCTGATGATTTAAACTCTAGTAAATTTATAAGATATTCTTTTGAATTAATTTTTTTTTTTTGAATTAGTTTTATTTCGAGCAATAATCCCCTCAGCGATTTGAATAGCCAGATCTAATTTATTTTTATTGATTGAATTTATTTGTTCATCTGGACTAATTTTAAGATAACCTTTGAGATAAAAATCTGGGTTTTTTGATTTGATTGATTTTATTTCCAAACTTTCTTCCAACTGTATGTTATATTTATTAAATAGAAATTTTATTAATTTTCTACCAATTTTAAATTTTCTTACAAATTTAATTATTTTTATGCCAAGTAATACTTTGTTTATATCCATTTAATAAAATTACTAATATAATACATTAATGAAAAAAAAAATCCTTTTTGTTGGCTTCAATGATGATCTATATTTTAAAAAAGTCCAAAAAAATATTATAAAACTAGATAAAAATAAAAATAAATATTTTTCATTATCGTGGAAAAATGAGGATAGAAATATATTTCATATTTCTAAAACAAACTTTTTGTACAAAAATTTAATAAGGCAAAACTTAGATTATATTAATTTAAATATTTCTGAAGAATTTAATATCAATAAAATAGAAAAGGAAATGTTAAATTTAATGGTAGATAGAGTAAATATAAAATTACTTTCATCATGGCAAAAGAATGTTTACATAAATTTGGTTTTTTCTTATTGGACCAATTTTTTTATAAAAAATAAATTATCTAGAATTTTTTTTGAAACAGCTCCTCATTTTCCATGGGAATATGCTCTTTATTTAATTGCTAAGCAGAAAAAAATTAAAATTTACATTATAGGTCGAACTAGGATAAATGACACATTGTTGGTGTATTCAGATATAAATAACATTTTTAAATCAGCAATTAAAAGTAAAAATTTAGAAAGTTTTTTTCCAAAAAAAATTAGTTTAAATGAATTAAAAAATTCAGAGTTAACCAATTATTCTAAAAAAATTAATCGCGTGAAATTCACATTAAATGTTAAAAAATTAATAAATATTAGGAAAATTATTTACTCATGGTTATCACCTATAATTGATAAAAACTTTTATTTCGACATCAACTTTTTTGAGTTTGTTTTCTATAAAATAAAAAGAATAATTCTCAGAAATAATTGTAAAAAATGGATAGAAAAAAATGCTATAGTCCTGAAACAAATCAATAAAAAATATGTGATTTTTTTTTTACAGTTTAGACCTGAGAGAACCTCAATTCCAGAAGGTGGAGTATTTTATGATCAAATTACTGCTATAAGAAAATTATCTTACTTACTGCCCTCAAATTATCAAATTTTAATAAAAGAACACCCTAGAGTTTTTTCTGATATGTTTTACAAGCCAGATATAAGACTCCTTAATTTTCACAAAATTGAGGACTATGAAATAATTAAAAAAATACCAAAAACTAAATTTATCCATTACAACAGCAATGTTGATAATTTAATTAAAAAGGCTCAATTAGTTGTAAGTTTAACGAGTTCTTTAAACTGGGATTGCTTAGCATTAAATACTCAATCTTTATCATTTAGTGAAACTTGGTATTCCATCTGCAATAGTTCAGCAAAATTTTCAAAAACATATGAAAATAAAAAAAAGTTACTCAACTTACTTAAAAAAGACAAAAAAAAAATAAATAGAAGTATAAAAAAATTTTATAGAAAAATTATTACTAAATCTATATTTGGCTGTCCAAACGAAAAAATCTATAAAATTAAGGATCAAAATTATAGATTAGATGCTATAAAAAATTTGTCATACAATTTATGGAAATTAATTTGAGAGATAAATTAAAAATATTTATTGGTTCAGGAGAAGCCAGCTTGGTTGAGAAAAAAGTATGTATTTATTCTTTAAAAAAGAATAGTAATTTAAAAAATTGTGAAATTTTTTGCTTCAATGGAACTCACGATACTTTAGAGGACGAAAATGGAAAAGTTTTAAACAAAATACAAATGGATTTAAATATTAAATATGAGAATAATACTGAGTTTACTTTTTATAAATTTTTAGTACCTGATATTTGCTCCAAACATGGGAAAGCACTTTTTATGGACTCAGACATTTTATGCCTGGGAGATCTAAACGAGTTGTTTGAGATCAATCTGAAGGATAATGATATAGCAGCAAAAAAATCCGCATATTCTGAAGATGAATGGGGTACAAGTGTATTATTATTTGACTGTAGAAAATTCAATTTAAATTTAAATAAATGTTTTGAATTTATCAAAGAAGGAAAATATTCAAAAAATGATTTATTGATGTTTACAAAAAAATTTAGAAGCTTCCATAACATAAAAATAAAATCTTATGACGATAAATGGAATAGCTTTGATTATTACGATAAAGATACACGTCTTCTACATTATACGAATTTACATCAGCAACCGTGGAAATATCATAATAATAAATATGGAAAAATTTGGTTCAAATATTTTTTTGAATGTGTAAATAAAAAAATTATAACAGATGAAGATATTCAAAAATCCATTGATCGTTCATATGTTAGACAAGATATAATGGATGGCAACGACTTAAGTATAAAAAAATTACTAATTAATAATGCCAGATATTTTAAAAAAAGACTGATTAATCTCTTTTAGAAAATTTATTTTAAATGAAAAAACAATTAAAAAAAATAATTCAATTTTATAACCTGCGAAAACTGAGAAATACTAAATGTGAAATAAATATCTTTTCAAAGAATTCTTTACTTGAAAATTTTAGAATTTTTACTAATCCAAAAGGATTAGGTAAAATAACAATTAAAAAAAATTGTTTTATAGATTGTTCACTTCACCTAGAAACACCAAAAGCTGAAATTTTAATAGGCGAGAACTGTCATATACAAGCACAAACTAAAATAATATCCGCAAAAAAAATTCTTATAGGAAATAACGTAACTATATCTTGGGGAGTTACTTTAATTGATACTAATGCGAATATTGTTAATCCAAACTATAGAAAAAAGCTAATGACGAATATTAACTTAAATCATTTAGAATTTAAGGATCCTTATAAAGATATCAATTGGGATGATATAGAAACTAAAGAAATTATTTTACAAGATAATGTTCTTATAGGGTTTAATTCAATTATTTTAAAAGGAGTTGAAATAGGAAGAAATTCCATTGTTGGAGCCGGATCAGTTGTAACTAATTCAATTCCAAGTAACTCAATTTACGCAGGAAATCCTGCAAAATTTGTTCAAAAAATTTAATTTATTAATGAGATATTTACTTGTGATTGCTGGCTCAACACAATTAATTACAGCACTTAATTCCCTTGATGAAATAATTAAAATAGATGATCAAATACATATTTTTATATGTAGTCTTGCTGTCAAAAAAAAACAATATACTGAGTTTGAAAATTATATAAAAAAATTAGTTAAATTTTTAAAATCCGATTACAAAATAAAAGTTATTAACGAACCAGAAAAAAAGTATGATAAAGTTTTTGTACCAACTTATTGGCAATCACATGTACATCAAATTACTAAAAATTATCCAAAAAATAAAATGGTTATATTTGGTGATGGTATAGGTGTTTTAATTTCTAAATACTATTATGATATCCAAAAATTCAAATTTTTAAGAAAGTTACAATATTATATTCAATTTTTGCTTAGTTATGGAAATTCAGAATTTATTTTACCAGATAGAAACTTTATTTTAGGTTTTGAAAAACCAAAACAAATTCAAATTTCTAAAAGAATAGGATTTATAAAAAAGTTAAAAAAAATACTAAATTTAGATGATTTAAAAAATTTAAATTCTCTCAGGAACAAAAATATTTCAATTTATTTTGGAGTAAATTTATCTGAAAGCTCTAGAGTTTCAGAGAATAACGAAATTGAGCTAACTTTAGATTTTCTAGATAAGAAATTAGAAAATTCTGATATTCTAATATTTAAACCACACCCAAGAGACAGTAGAGGTAAAATTTTATCTATTAGTGAAAAAATTAGAGAAAAATATTCAATTGATGTCCTTATCTTGGATGAATATCAATATATCCCTGCAGAATTGATTATACTAAAATTAATAAGTATTAATTGTAAATTTCAAAATTTATTCTGCTTTTCTACTTTGGCAATTTCACTTGTTTGGCTTTTTAATTACAATGTATCCTTCGGTTTTGGGAAGATAAGAATAAAAAAATTTTTTCATAAAAAATTTAGAAATAATATTTTAAATATGGAAAAAGATATGAATAAAATAATAGAAAATTATAAAAATGATATCAATAATAATACCAATCCTAAATGACAATGAGGCATTAATCAGATCTATAAATTCTATAGCAAAATTAAATCAAAAAAAAGTTGATTTAATAATTGTTGATGGTTCAAAATCGAGTAACTTGAATGCTATCAAAAATAAAACAAGATTTAGTTTCAAATATATACATGCAAAAAATTCATCTGTCTACGAGGCAATGAACATTGGTATTAAAAATTCAAAAGGCAAATTTCTTTATTTTATGGGCGCTGGTGATATGATAAAACGTTTTCCAAAAATAAGAAATAGTGATGAATTGATTTGTGGTAGAGTAAAGTTTAAAAAAAAAAATATTAAACAGTTTAAAATATTATTTTTTATTAGATTTTTTAATATTCTTCATCATCAATCATTGATTTATAATAAAAAAATATTCTTAAACTATTTATATGATACAAGTTATAAATCCTTATCAGATTATAATTTAAATATTATTTTAATAAAAAATTCTTATAAAATAAGGTTTTTAAATGATTTTTTAATATCAGAAATTAAACCTCATGGTTTAAGTTCAAATTATTTTCTTTCAATCAAAGAGGGTGTTAAAATTCTATATTCTAACAAATTTTATTTTTATATTATTTTTTATATTTTGATTACAACTCTATCTACAATTAAAAATAAATTAATATTAAGGTTTTAATTTTCTTCCAAAGTAAATATTAAATATTCTTTCATCCTCCAAAAAAAAATAATTGTGATTTAAATTAAATTTTTCGAATAATTTTAGGTAATTTTTTTTTGTTCTTGTTCTCCAAATCCCTTCAAGGTTTTTTTTACCAGTCATTTCGATAAAAAATATTGTTCCATCTTTTTTTAACAAACTTTCTAAATATATTATTTTTTGTTTAATTTTTTTTTTTGGTATCCCACCTAATACAGAAAAAATAAATATAATATCAAAACTTTTTTTGAAGTTTTCTTGTTTAAAATTATCTAAGTGATAAAAATTTTTTTGGTTTTTACCAATAATCTTTAAGACTTCTTTTGAATTATCTAGTCCTATGTAAGTTCCATATGATGATAGTAGTTTTTTAAATCTCCCGTAGCCACATCCAAAATCCAATATATTTATTTTTTTTTTCTTTCTTATTTTCTTAAAGATTTTTTTAACAATCTTTTCGTGTCTTTGATTAATTATAAATTGTTCTTTTTTGTCAAAACCATAACTTAAAACTGATGAATGTCCCATTTTTTTAACTCTTTCATCCCAATCAATTTCTAAATTAAATTTTTCAAATATATGAAATCTTAAAGTTTTAAAAAAAACAAAAGGATTGTTTAAATATTTTTTGAGTTTTAATTTAATCCCTTTTTTTGATTGTGATAAATGTTTTTTCTTAAATTTAGTTGATATAACATCTAGACAATATTTAGAATTAATATCAAACATAGTTATATTTAAAAATTAAGTATAATAAGATTTTAAAAACTTGAGTTAAATTAAATATTTAAAATTGTAAATAAAAAAAATCACTAAAATGATATAGTAAAATTATATTTTTTTGCATATAAAATATTTTATATTAATTAAATCAAAAATACCTATTATAATTCATATTAAATAATTAGAGTACCCCTAATTTTAAAAACCTATTCAATGAAATATATATTTATATCAAAATTATTTCAAAATGTAGCTTTTCTTATCTTTTTTCTCTTTTCGAATCTTATTTTTTTTAAAAAACTTTTTCACTCGCATTTATATTATAATTTTTTTTCGTCTTTTTTAATTTTTTTATTTTTTATTTTTATAATTTTTTCAAAAGAAACTTTAAATATGGATATTATAAAAAAAAACAAAAATTTAGTTTTTTTCTTCTTAAGTTTTTTTTGTTATCTATTAGCTTTACTGCTAATAAATAATAATTCTCAGAATTATTTATACCAATTCTATGGTTTAATTTTTAAATTAATTTCTTTCTCAACAATTTTATATACGTTAGGACTCAACTTTAAAAATAAATTTTATTTTACATACACCAATCTACTTTTTTTGATTACCCTGCCTTCAATAATTTTCTATTTTTTGGCATATTTTAATTTTGTTGGATATGAAAATGGATTTATTCTTTATAAATCTAGTTATTTTTTACGTTTAGGAAATGCATGCGGTGAACCGTCCGTATATGCTTTTTTGCTTTTTATTGGCAACTTAATTACCATAAAGAATAAGGAGTTTTTTAAATTTTCAATTTTCTTGTTAGCTGGAATTTTAACTTTTTCTAATTTGTATATTCTTTTAATCCTAATAATACTCGGCTATGAGTTTAAAAAATATATATTACTATTTTTGCCCATTATTATTTTATTTTTTTACAGTGGATTAAAAATTTTTCGTTTTGATTTTCAGACTTTATTAATTAGGTTTGGATTAAGTAATGATATAGTATTTAATTCACCATTTATTATTGGAAAAGGCTTATATTCAACAATTATTTCAAACATTGATGATATTTCTGGAGCAGGCTACTCGAAATTGATTTCCGATCTAGGATTACTACCTTTCTTTTTAGTTTTAACTATTCTTATATATAGCTTTAGAAAAATAGAGGATAAATTGAGTAAACTAATTTTTTTGGCATGTTTAATTAATATTATGTTTCAGGACACATATACTTCAATTCTTCAGTATACTTTTTTAATTTATGCAATACAAAAAAATTAGTATTTTGTTAACTACTCATAATGCAAATAGATACATTAAACCACAAATAAATTCTATTTTATCATCTATAGATTATTATAAAAATTACGAAATTTTAATTTCAGATGATGCATCAACTGATCAAACATTAAGAATTTTAAATGATTATAAAAAAAAAAATAAAAATATTAAAATATTTAAAAATAAATTTAAAAATATAAATAAAAATATTAATTTTTTAATTAAAAAATCAAAAGGTGATTACGTATTTATTTCTGACCACGACGACATATGGTATAAAAATAAAATTAGAGTGTGTATGAAATATTATAAAAATGGGGCATTATTAGTTTCACACGATTATAAAGTTCTTAGAAAGGGGCAAATTCAAAATATTAAAATCCAAAATGCAAACTTTTTTAAAAAAAAAAATTTACTATCTTTACTATATAAAAGCTCAATAGCAGGATGTACTATGTCATTTAATAGAAAATGTTTGAAGTATTTCATGCCAATACCTAAGATGATAATTTTTGATTGGTGGATTTCAACTAATTTATATTTATCTTTACCTAAATCTAAAATTATACATGTTAAAAAAGCCTTAATTAAATATAGAGTACATAATAACAACCAAATAAATAATATTAAGAGATCAAATAATTCTTTGATGAGGAAATTATACTTAAGAATAAATATTGTAACAGAGCTTTTAAAAAGAAAGTTTATTAAATGAAAAAAATAATTTACTTAGAATTTAAAAGATTGATTAAATCAATAAGATTTTTTTTCGATATTTTATTTTTTTTCTCAAGATTGTTTAAAATTTTTGAATATAAAAAATATTTGTCTGGAAAAAACATTTTGATTATTGGTGGTAGCGATTTAAATAAAAAAAAAATAATTTATCTAAAGAAAAGAAAAATAGCTATTGCAACATTAAACCAATATGCTCTTACAAAACTATCTAAAGTAATAATTCCTAACTTCTACTTTTTAATAGATGATCTTAGACTTGATTTTACTAGAAAAGATAATTTAAAAATATTAAAATACATAAAAAAAAATAACATTACATTAATTGTTCCATTGCAACTGAAGAGTAGAATTAAAAAAAAACTTGATAAAATTAAGATAAAAAATATCTTATATATCAATGCATCCTTTTCAAGAATATTAGGATTTATAAATCCAATTTTCCCAAGAAGTTTTTCTGGCATGACACTACTTAGCATGCTTAGCTTCTTTTTATATCTAGATGCAAATAAAATATATTTAACTGGGTTTAAATCTGATATTTTTAGAAATTTTGAAGTTGATAATTTGAACCAAAGCAAAATTAAATACAAAAGTTGGGACAAAAATTATACCGTAAAAAAAAAGTATTCAATATCTAGTTTTTTAACCGCTTTTGGTATTTTTTTTTATGATTGCGAACGTTTTGAAAAGAAATTTCCAAATAAGATTTTCAATTTAGATAAAACGTCGTATATAACCGCATTTAAAAAAATATAAAAAATTGTTAGTTTAATCAGAGGATATAAAATTTATGAAGTTTGGAAAATTGTTTTTAAATGAACCTTATCTCGGAAAAGAGGAAAAAAAATATTTGAATGGAGTTATTGATAAAAATTGGTTATCAATAAATGGGGAATATACTAAAAAATTTGAAAATAAAATTTGCAGTTTTTTAAATAGAAAATATGCGCTAGCTGTGCAAAGTGGTACAGCATCAATACACGCCTCATTAAAAGCCTTAGGAGTAAAAGAAAATGATAATGTTATTTTACCAAATTATACATGTGTTTCTAATTTATCAGCAGTAAAACAGTTGAACGCCAATCCAATAATAGTAGAGGTCGAAAAAGAAACTCTTGGTTTAGATTTTGAAAATGTAAAAAAAGCAATTTTAAAATATAAACCTAAAGTTTTACAAATAGTTCATGTTTATGGTTTTCCAGCAAGGGACACTGTAAAGATATTAAGTTTTTGTAAAAAATATAAAGTAAAAGTTTTAGAAGATGCAAGTGAAGCTTTGGGAGCAAAATTAAATAAAAAAAGAATAGGCAGTTTTGGTGATATAAGTATTTTTTCAATTAGATCAGAAAAAATGATTGGAGTTGGCGAGGGTGGAGTAATTACAACAAGTAAAAAAAAAATTTTTGATAAAATAAAACTTATTTGCAGTAGACACTCTCCATTTAGATCAAAATATGATCCATATTGGAAAAAATATTTTTGTAATGGAGAAGGATATAATTATCTAATGCCACATTTGCTTGGTGCAGTTGCTCTTGCGCAATTTGAAAGATTTGAGAAATTTATTTTAAAAAAAAAAATATATATAGGCGAAACTTATTTTAAAAATTTCAATAATAAAGATATGAAAAGTACACAATTAAAGCTTAATAATTCAGAGCCAGCATACTGGTTAAATTCAATTTATTTTTTAAAATTAAATGCAAAAAAAGTTCAAAAAATTGGAAATCAATTAATGAAGAAGGGAATAGAGGTAAGATCAGGTTTTTGGCCTATGAATGAACTCTATTACTTTAAATCTAAAACTGTGGATATTGGAAATAAAAAAATAAGTAAAAATATATTTAACAAATCACTTGTTTTACCTTCCTCTGTTTTTTTAAATGAGGAAAAAATTAAATATATTAAAGCACAGATTCAAAATATATTAAAAAAAATAAAATAATAAGATTATTTAATGTATGATTCTTTAGATTCACAAAAAAATATTGCTTTTATATATACAAACGATACATGGCTTGGAGGAAAAAAGTATTTAGAAAATTTATTAAGATCTATTATTAAATTAAAAAAAAAAAAAATATTAATTATTAGCGATGAAAAGAAAATTAATCTAAAGGTTAAAAATTTAAATGTAATTAAGACCAATCTAGTCAATAGAAAAAGTATTTTTTTTTTTTTTAGAAAATTTATATTTTATTTATTTTCTAAAGATATTTTGTTGGAAAAATTTTTAATCAAAAATAAAGTTAAGATTTTAAGTCATTCGGGTATAATTGGACAAAATAGCAAAATTAAATGTTTTCCGTGGATTCCAGACTTTCAACATTCACACCTAAAAAAATTATTTTCTAACAAAGAATATTTATCAAGAGAAAAAGAATATTTTAAATATGCTAAATATGCCACAAAGGTTGTTGTAAGTTGTGAACATTCAAAAAGAATTTTTCTTAAAAAATATCCTTTTGCAAAGAATAAGCCAGAGGTTTTAAACTATAGAATTTTTAACCAAGTAAAATCAAAAGAAAGAAAAAAGAAAATTAAATTTAAAGATTTTTTTTTTGTGCCAAATCAATTTTGGAAACATAAAAATCATAAAATTATAATTGATGTTTTAAATCTCGATAAGAATAAAAATAATTTGAATTTTATTTTAACTGGCCCAAAGTCTGATCATAGATTCCCAAAATATTTCGATGATCTAATGAATAGAATTAATAAGAATATACTACTTAAAAATCGAATAGAATATTTAGGCGTTGTAGACGAAGGAACAATGCAATATTTATATAAAAATTGTATTGCTGTGGTAAATCCATCTTTATTTGAAGGTTGGAACACTAGTGTTGAAGAAGGTCATTACAATGGAAAAATAACAGTCGTATCAAACTTGCCAGTTCATATAGAGCAAAATATCGGATGTAGTTTTTACTTTGATAAATTCAGTAAAAAAGATTTTTTGAGAACTCTAAAGCAAGTTTTAAGAGTCAAAAAAAAGAAAATTTATAGTGAAAAACAAATAAAAAAAAAATACGTCCTAAAGTATCATCAATATTTTGATAAAATAAGATCAATCTACTCTATAAAATAATAATATGATATGTGTTTCAATAGTAAATCATAATCACGATAAACAAGTTATTAATTTACTTAAAAAAATTAGTTCTTTTCCTCAAGTAAAAAAAATTATTTTAACAAATAATTTAAAAAATAAAGAATTTAAAAAATTTAAATCTAAAAAAATTTATTATTTAAATAATCAAAAAATACAAGGTTTTGGTGTCAATCATAACAAGGCATTTAGTAAATGTAATAATACATACTTTTGTGTTTTAAATCCAGATGTAAAGATAATTAAAAATCCATTTGGAATTTTAATTAATGAAATTAAAACAAACAAGGCATCTGTAATAGCGCCAGTTGCTTTAGATAATAAAAAAAAATTTCAGGATAATTTTAGATTTTTCCCCACACCTGTTTCGTTGTTAAAAAAGTTGATTTTTGGTACTAAGGGGAATTATAATCTAATAACTTTTAAAAAAACTTTAAAAATTGAGTGGGTCAGTGGTATGTTTATGTTATTTAAATCTAAAGATTTCAAAAAAATCGGTGGGTTTGATAGCAGGTTTTTTATGTACTATGAGGATATAGATATTTGTACAAGATTATGGTCTAAAAATTTAAAGGTTTATGGAACTATAAAGGCACAAGTTGAGCACAAAGGAGATCGTAAAAGCCATAGAAACCTTAAATATTTTAAAATTCACATAGCTAGTATATTAATATTTTTTTATAAACATTTATTCAGATTCCCAAATATTAAAAAAATCTAAAGAAAATATGAAAATTATAGTTACAGGTGGAGCAGGGTTTATTGGAAGCGCTTTAATTAAATTACTTATTAAAAAAAAACATAAGGTTTTAAATATAGATAAAATTACTTATGCAAGTGACCTTAGATCTTTGAAGAGAATTAAAAATAATAGAAATTATATATTTAAAAAGGCAGATATATGTAATGAAAAATTGATACAAAAAATAATTTTTAATTATAAACCTGACGCTATTTTTAATTTAGCTGCTGAAACTCATGTAGATAGATCAATAGAAAGTCAGTCTAATTTTATTAAAACAAATATCCTTGGAACTTTTGTTTTATTAAAATCCTCTAGAATTTATTTTGAAAACAAGAAAAAAAAATTATTTAAATTTATTCATATTTCGACAGACGAAGTTTATGGTGATTTAAAATTAAATGAAAAAAGTTTTACTGAAGAATCTAGATACAAACCTTCTTCTCCTTATTCAGCATCAAAAGCATCTTCTGATCATTTGGTAAGATCGTGGTTTAAAACTTTTAAATTTCCTGGAATAATTACCAATTGTTCAAACAATTATGGGCCATTTCAATTTCCAGAAAAATTTATACCCCATATGATAATATCAGGTTTGTTGAATAAAAAACTACCAGTTTATGGATCAGGCAGAAATATAAGAGACTGGCTGCATGTAGAGGATCATGTAAATGCCCTATATTTAGTACTAAAAAAAGGTAAAACGGGAGAAACTTATAACATTGGCGGTGATACAGAAAAAAAAAATATAGATGTAGTTAATTTAATATGTGAACAATTAAATAAAATGAAAATTAGAAATAATTTTGATTTTAAAAGTTTAATTGCTTTTGTTCAGGATAGACCCGGTCACGACAAAAGATATTCAATTAATACAAAGAAAATCAAATCAGAATTAAAATGGAAACCCAAGTATAAGTTTGAAAACGGGCTTAGATCTGTAATTAAATGGTATATTGATAATTCTGACTGGTGGAAAAGCATTATCATAAAAAAATATAAAATAAAGAGAATGGGCATTATAAATGACGAATGAATATGTTGGGATAATTTTAGCAGGTGGCACTGGGAGTCGTTTGTACCCCCTTACTAAATCAATATCCAAACAGTTGTTGCCAATCTATAATAAACCGATGATTTATTACTCTTTATCAGTATTAATGTTGGCAAAAATAAGAGAAATTTTAATAATAACTACTCCTAGTGATTCAATTCATTTTAAAAATTTGCTGGGAGATGGATCAAACTTTGGAGTGAATTTAAAATATAAGGTACAAAATAAACCAAATGGAATTGCCGAGGCTTTTATTTTAGGAGAAAAATTTATTGGAAAAAAAAATGTTTGTTTAGTTTTAGGAGATAATTTTTTTTATGGAAAAGATTTAGTAAAAATTTTAAATGAATGTACTAAAAGAAAAACTGGTGCTTCAATAGTTGCGCATTATGTTAAAGATGCAAAAAACTTTGGTGTGGTGAATATTGTCAAAAATAAACCAGTTTCAATAGAAGAGAAACCAAAAAAACCCAAAAGCAATTTTGCAATTGTTGGTTTGTACTTCTATGATAATAAAGTTTTAAAATATGCTAAAAAAATTAAACCTAGCAGAAGAGGAGAATTAGAAATAACAGACATAAATAAAATCTATTTAAAAAACAAAAAATTAAATATTAGAGTTTTAGGAAGAGGGTTCAACTGGTATGATAACGGAACACAAGATGCACTACTAGAAACATCAAATTTAGTAAAGTTAATTGAAACAAAACAAGGTTTAATGGTTGGCTGTCTTGAAGAAATTGCTTATAAAAATAGTTGGATTAATGCCAAAATGTTAAAATCTATTATAAATAAACTAAAGATGGGACAATATAAAACTTACCTATCAAACATATTACATGCAAATAATTAAAACTAAACTAGAGGGATGTTTAGTTTTTAAGCCTGAAATATATAAAGATAAAAGAGGTTTTTTTTTAGAAACCTTTAGAGAAAATTTAATAAAAAAAAAAATTAAAAAAAAGCTCGTACAAGAAAATATTTCATTCTCAAAAAAAAACGTTTTAAGAGGACTTCATTATCAAATTAAAAAACCTCAAGGAAAATTAGTAAAATGTGTCTATGGCAAAATATTTGATGTTGCGGTTGATTTAAGAAAGAAGTCAAAAACATATAAAAAATGGGTTGGATTATATTTAGATGACAAAGATCTTAATCAACTTTGGATACCAGAGGGTTTCGCCCATGGATTTTTGGTAATCTCAAAATTTGCAACCGTAGAGTATAAATGTTCAAATTACTATTACAGAAAATATGAAAATACAATTAAGTGGGACACTAAAAGTTTAAATATAAATTGGCCAGTAAAAAATCCTATTTTGTCTGCCAAAGATTTAAATGGCCAAGTTGAAATATGAATGTTTTAATTACCGGAGCCAATGGTCAGGTTGGTAAATCATTTAAAGATTTAAAAGTTAACAAAAAAATAAAATTTTTTTATTATTCGAAAAATAGACTCGATATAACAAATTATAATGAAACCATTAAAGTTATTAATAAAATTAAACCAGAGGTAATTATAAACTGTGCTGCTTATACTGATGTAGAAAATTCTGAAATATATAAAAATCTTGCTAAAAAAATTAACTCATGGGGACCACTTAATTTAGCTAAAGTTTGTAAGGTTCATAAAATTTTTTTAATCCATATTTCCACAGATTATGTATTTAATGGAAAAAAAAAAAACTACAAAGAGAATTCAAATACGGATCCAATAAATTTTTATGGAACTTCTAAATTAATGGGAGAAAAAAATATTAAAAAAGTTAATTGTAAATTTTTAATTATAAGAACTTCTTGGGTTTTTTCAAAATACGGAAAAAATTTCTTAAAAACAATTAAAAAATTAATCCAAAAAAAAAAAAAAATTTTATTATTTCAGATCAAGAAGGTAAACCGACTTACGCACAAGAATTAGCAAGTATTATCAAGTTCCTTTTGAGAGATAAAAAATATAAAAGTTTATCTAGATCGATTATAAATATCACTGGAAAAGATAAATGCACTTGGTACGATTTTAGCAAAAAAATATATATTGCACTTAAAAAAAATGGTATGAAAAATGACTGTAAAATCCACCCAATTTTAACAAAACAGTCTACATTTAAAGCTAAGAGACCTCTCAATTCGAATTTATCAGAGGAAAAATTTAATATTTTTTTTAAAAATAAAATAAGAAAAAAATCTCTAGACAAAGCAATTATTCAATGTATCTAACTATGAACTAAATTGACATAATGAAAAAGAAAATAGCTCTTATTTTTGGAATAACTGGTCAGGATGGGTCTTATCTATCAGAATTACTTTTAAAAAAAAAATATGTAGTTCATGGAGTGATACGACGAAGCTCATCAATTAATACTTGGAGAATTGATAAATTTTATAAAGATCCTCAAGAAAGAAAAAATTTTTTTTTACACTATGGAGACATTACTGATTCGTTGTCTGTATTAAAAATAATAAATTTAATTAAACCAACTGAAATTTACAATTTAGCTGCACAATCACATGTAAAAGTATCATTTGAAACTCCAGAATATACTTCAAATGTAGATGGCTTAGGTGCTCTAAGAATTTTGGATGCTATTAAAACTTTAAATTTACAAAAAAAAGTTAGATTTTATCAAGCTGGAACATCTGAAATGTTTGGATCCTCTTCACCACCTCAAAACGAAAAAACAGTTTTCAGACCGATGAGTCCTTATGCTGTAGCAAAAGTATATGCTCACTATATTACCATTAATTACAGGCAATCCTACGATATTCATGCCTCAAATGGAATTTTATTTAATCATGAAAGCCCTTTAAGAGGAGAAACGTTTGTGACAAAAAAAATCATTAAAGGTCTTGTAAATATTAAAAACAAAAAAAAAAAAAAAATTTTTCTAGGCAATATTTATGCAAAGAGAGACTGGGGACATGCTAGAGATTATGTAGAGGCAATGTGGAAAATTTTACAACAAAAAAAGCCTGATGATTATGTAATAAGTACAGACAGACAGGTTTCTGTAAAAGAATTTATAAATCTTACAGCAAAAAAACTTAAAATGCGTATCAAATGGGTAGGTCGTGGAATAAATGAAAAATGTTATTGGAAAAATCGTGAAATAATTTCAATCGATAAAAGGTATTTCAGACCATCAGAAGTAAATTCTCTCAAAGGTGATTACTCCAAGGCAAAAAAAATTCTTAATTGGTCTCCAAATATTAAATTGGTAAAATTAGTTGAGGAGATGATTGATTATGAAATTCATGATTTAAATGGATAAAAACAAATCTATAATATTTTTAACTGGTCATAACGGTCTTGTCGGTTCTGCAATATTAAGAGCTCTAAAAAAAAAAGGCTACAAAAATGTAATCACTAAAACAAGAAAACAATTAGATTTACTGAATCAAAAAAAAGTTTTTGAATTTTTTAGTAAAAAAAAAATAGATTTCGTATTTAACGCGGCTGCACGAGTAGGTGGGATTAATGCAAACAATACTAAAAAAGCAGATTTTATATACGAAAATTTAACTATTCAAAATAATATTATTTACGCCTCTTATAAAAATAATGTAAAAAATTTAATATTTTTAGGTTCTAGTTGTGTTTACCCCAAAATTGTAAATAGAAAAATTAAAGAAGATGATTTATTAACAGGCTCTTTAGAAAAAACTAACGAACCATACGCTGTAGCAAAAATAGCAGGTATAGTAACTTGTAAAAGTTTTAATGAACAATTTAAAACAAACTATAAATGCTTAATGCCATGCAATATATATGGCCCAAACGATAATTATGATTTAAAAACGTCACATTTTTTTCCAGCCTTAATAAAAAAAATACATATTGCTAAGCACAAACAATCTAAAACTGTTACCATTTGGGGAAATGGCAAACCAAAGAGAGAGCTACTTTTTTCAGAAGATCTGGCTGAAGCATGTATATATTTTATTGATAAAAAAACAAAAGAAACTCTAATTAATATAGGATCAACATGTGAAAACACTGTTAAAGATTTTGCAAAAATATTGATTAAAGAATTGAATTATAAAGGTAAAATAAAATTTGATAAATCAAAACCTAATGGAACCCAAAGAAAAAAATTAGACTTAACTTTAGCATCAAAATATAAATGGAGACCTAAAACTAACTTAAGTAAAGGTATACAAAAAACATATGAGTCCTTTTTAAAAAATAATGTAATAAAATGAAAAAATTAATATTTTTACAATTTAACGAATTAAATTTTAATATACTTAAGAAATATTTAAAAAAAGATAATTTTAAAAATTTTAAAGGAATAATACCCTTTTTAAAAAATACAAATAGCGAAAATCAATACGAATTATTAGAACCATGGATACAATGGTATACAATTCACAGCGGCAAATCTGCTAAAGAACACGGTGTATTTAGATTAGGAGATTGTGTTAAATCAAATATTAAAAATATTTATGACCAACTTATCGATGAAGGTTATGCAGTTGGTGCTGTTACTCCAATGAATATAGATAATAGACACAACCATTATGAATACTTTATACCTGATCCTTGGACTGATACTAAATCTGATAACTTAAAATGGAGCAAACTAATTCATATAACAATTCAGAAAATAGTTAATAACAACGCTAATAATACTATTAATTTTAAAGATTTGCTTAATTTATTTATAATATTTATCAGATTTTCAAAATTAAAAAATTTTCATCATTATTTTTATTTAGCAATTACATCCCTAAAGTTTAAATGGAGAAAATCATTGTTTTTAGATTTATTATTAAATGACATTCACTTAACCTATCTTAAAAAAAATTTAAACATTAACTTAAGTGTGTTGTTTCTAAACTCTTGTGCCCATATACAACATCATTACCTTCTAAATTCAAAAGAAAATAATTCAAACACTAAAAATCCAGAGTCCATAATTCCAAAAAAAATGGATGCTGTATATGAAGCATATCTTCTATATGATAAAATACTTGGAGATTATATTAAAAATAAAAATTTTGAAATAATCTTAGCAACAGGATTGTCCCAATCAATTGATATGTCTGAGACATATTATTACAGACTTAAAAATCATAAAGAATTTTTAAGTTTACTAGATATTTCATATAAAAAAGTTCAACCCAGAATGTCCAGAGATTTTCTCATTGATTTTAATAATAATGAAGACAGAGATTTAGCTTTCGAGAAATTAAAAAATATTTCATTAAATAATGAAAAAATTTTTGGGATTTTAGATAAAAGGCAAAAGTCTATATTTGCAACAATTACATATAGAATGAAATTAAATAGTGAGGAATCTATAAAAATTGAAAACAAAGAAATTAAAGTGAAAAAAATTTTTGTGCTTGTTGCGTTAAAAAATGGCTTACATAATCCTGATGGCTTTTTTTATTCTAATTCTGATAAAATTAATAATATTGTGAAAAACAATAGTAATGTGAGAATTATATTTGATGGTCTATATAGCTACTTTAAAAACTAAGTTTTCTTTTTCAATATGCAAAATCTTTTAAATTCCCACTCATAATTCGTATTTTTTGTAACTCTAACATTATTTTTTTTGCAAAACTCATCAACGGCAATTTTACATCCAGGAAATTTAAGGCTATAGTATTCATCTAAATGTATATAGCCACCTAAAGATAACTTTTCATATACCAGTGGCAAAACTAAATTATAGCTTTCATAAAGATCAGAGTCTAAATTAACAGAAAAAATTTTATCTGAATAATTTTTAAAAAAGTTTTTGACTGTTGAATTAAAATCTCCTTCAATTATTTTTATATTTTTTAAATTTAAGAACTTTATTTTATCAAAAAGCTCTTTTTTCGGGTTTTTTTGAAATTCTTCAGATGAAGATATATTTTTTTGTGTAATTTTTTTTTTGATAATGAAAGATCTTATGGCTTTTGATATTAGATGTTTTCGATAAACAGATTTATATTTTTTTAAATACTTAAATTTGTCAAACTCATGATATCTCGGAAAACCTTTAAAATTGTCAAATGCATATATTATTTTTTTGGATTTTAATTTTTTTAACAATAATGCAATAGCTAATAGTGTTTTTCCTCTGTAACATCCAAATTCGAAAATATTACCCTTTATTTTTTTTTCATTTTTTATTAAGTGATTATAAAAATGTCTTAGATGAGAGCTTTCTTTGTTAAAATTATCCACTCCCAGTAAGTTGAATAAATAATCATCTTTAGATTTAATAAGTTCATTATTGATAATTTTTCTCATTTTAAAGCTCTGTTTAAATAAGATGATTTACTGACAAAAGTCTATAATTATACTTTATCAGTTTACCGTTCTATTACATATAAATTATTTGTAAAGCATGTTTATTTTTGAGTAATGAAATATCAGAAAAATAAAAATAAATGATACAATTGAAAAAATTGAGCCAAAATATTTAAAGACCGAATAACCAAAAAAACAAAACATTATAGAAAGTAAACTTAATATCGATGTAACTAAAAATTGATTTTTATTAAATCTTTTTAATAAAACATGATGAATATGATCAATTTTATTTGCTTTAAATATATTTTCATTTTTTGACAGCCTGTATAGATTTACAGAGAGAAAATCATAAATTGGTAAACTTAAAGGCCAAATTATAATTGATGGATGAATATTTTTTCTTAAACAAATGTAGATTGAAAAAAGAGACATAATAAACCCAATCATTAAGCTACCGCCATTACCTAAAAAAGATTTTAGATATTTTATATTTGTAAAATTAAATATTAAAAAAAATAAACACGGCAGCATTAATAAGTAAAAAAAAATAGTTATTTTCTCATCACTTAAAATAAAACAATAATAAAGCAAAAAAATAATAAATTGTGAAATAGCCAGACCATCAATTCCATCAATATAATTAAAGCTATTTATATAGATTAATATTGAAAATATTGTAAAAATAATACCAAACCGTCCTAAACTGATTTTATCCAAAATTTCATAATTGCCTAAATTATCAATTATATAGTTATTCTTTAAAACTAAAAAAATTATTGGAATTACCAAAGTTAAAAGTTTGATACCAGGTGTTTGTTCTTTAAAATCATCGATAAGTCCAAAGAATAAAATAATAGATGAAAAAACAATTATCTCTTCTAAATTTTTATCATAATTTGTTGTTTTTATAATTATTAAGAAAATTATAAATATACTAATCCCACCAGTGAATGGAGTAGCAATTTTGTGGATACTCCTTTTATTTGGCTTTGCAAGTAAGTTTAAATTGAATGATATTTTATTATTAAATAAGTTTATCAATATATAGACTAATATAATACTCATAGTAAGATTTAAGTTATTTAATATAAGTTCCATAAAAAATTATAAACAATATGTATGTAAAATCCTAGAAAATGTTTTTATATAATTTTTAATGAAACTACTTCTATTTTTATTTTTGATTGGTTGTTGTAATAAAATTTATTTATCATTATATATTTAATAATGAAAAATGTCTTAGTTGTGACGGGTGGGGCTGGCTTTGTAGGTTCAAATTTAACAAAAAAACTTTTACAAAATTATAAATATAAAATTATTAGTATAGACAACTATTCATCAGGATTTATAAAAAACCACATTAAAAGTTCAAATGTAAAATATATTAATGCAAATACTACGAAAATAAAAAAAATATTAGAAAAATATAGAAAGAAAATTCACTCTATATTTCATTTCGGAGAATTTTCAAGAATATACATGAGTTTTGAGAGATTTGATCAATGTTATGAGTCAAATATAATTGGAACAAACGAAGTTTTTCAGTTTTGTTTAAAAAATAAAATTAAATTAATCTATTCAGCAACATCTGCAAGTTTGGGCAATCGTGGTAAAGACAGAAATTTATCACCTTACGCATATACAAAAGCAAAAAACTTAGAATTATTGGAAAATTACAAAAAATGGTTTGGTCTCGAATATGAAATAATTTATTTTTATAATGTTTACGGACCAGGTCAAATATGCAAAGGCAAAATGGCAACTGTTATAGGTATATTTGAGGAAAAATATAAAAAAAACAAGCCCATGACAGTTGTTTCGCCTGGTTCTCAAACAAGAAGATTTACTCATATTAATGATACAATTGATGTGTGTATTGAAGCTTGGAAAAATAATAAGAATAGACACTATAGCATATCATCAAAAAAATCGTATTCAATTATTCAAGTAGCAAAAATGTTTAGTGATAAAGTAAAATTCTTAAAAAAAAGAAAAGGAGAGCGCTATGCCTCTGCTTTAACTAAGATAAATATGAATAATAAAATATATAGACGATTAGGTAAAACAAGTATTAAAGAATACATAAAAAATTTTAAAGAAAAAAATTCTTAAATTTAAGATTTGGAGAATAGTGCAAATGATTTCTGCAATCACTTTTAAAAAAAAGATTGATTTAAACAGTATTATGCAATTTTTTTTTTTACTAACCCCTATATTGCTTATCACTGGTCCCTTTCTAAGCGATCTTGCAATCTCTTTGATTACGATAATATTTTTATTTAAAACTTTCCAAAAAAATTTATTTAGATACTACAAAAATTTTTTTTTTTTAATATTTCTAATATTTTGGTTTTATATCTTAATTGTAAGTATTTTAAACTACCCAAATTTATCCTCTATCAAAATATCATTTTTTTACTTCCGTTTTGGAATTTTTTTTACTGCGGTTTATTATTTATTAGAAATTAATAAAAACCTATATAGATACTTTTTTTACTCAATATTATTATCATATTTAATTTTAGTTGGAGATGGATATTTGCAGTTTTATACAGGAAAAAATATAATTGGTTATCCTATTTATTTTGGAAGAGTAAGTAGTTTTTTTAACGATGAACTTATTTTAGGAAGTTACCTATCAAGATTATTTCCAATTTTTTTTGGATTAACATTGTATCTTAATGAAAAAAATCAACTTCCTATTAATATTAAATATATTTTTTTTATTTTTATTTTAGTTGATGTACTAACTTTTTTAAGTGGTGAAAGAAGTGCTTTTTTTTACATAAATTTTTCTGCAATATTTATGATTATTATGATTAAAAATTTTAAAACAGCAAGATTTGTTACCCTTATGATTTCAATATTGATCATATTGCTTATCAGTATTATTAGACCAAATTTTAAAGAAAGAATGGTTGATTTTACTTTGGAACAATCAAATGTTCCAAAATCTGAAAATATTAATGCACAAAAAGCTTTATCTTTTTTTGGTAATAAATATGTTTTTTCTCAAACTCACACACATTTATATTTAACAGCTTATGAAATTTATAAAGATCATAAATACTTTGGAATAGGTGTAAAAAATTTTAGTAATATTTGCAAGATTGCTAAATATAATTTGTATAAATTTTCGTGTAGCACCCATCCTCATAACACTTATATACAAATAATTACGGAAACAGGAATTTTTGGATTAGTTTTAATTTTATGTATATTTCTTTATATTGTAGCTTGTTGCTTTAAACATTTATTTAGTATCATTGTAAGAAAAAAGTACTATTTCAGTGATTTTCAGATATGTATGTTAGCCGCGCTCTTAATTACTCTTTGGCCTTTAATTCCATCTGGCAATTTCTTTAATAATTGGTTAAGTATAATTTATTATCTTCCAGTTGGGTTTTTGTTAAAAGATGTGTGTTCAAAAAAATCAAAAAATATCAACTAAAAAAATGTAAATTTTATCCAATTTCTCTTTAAATTCAGTTTACAATTGAAATTATTTTGATAAAAGTTTCGAGCCTGGTAATTTTTGCGAAGGTGATACACCCGATACCATTTCGAACTCGGAAGTTAAGCCCTTCAGCGCCGATGGTACTTTGTCTTAAGGCACGGAAGAGTAGGACGTTGCCAGGCTAATATTA
>MDTG01000460.1_pt1 | contig 34300 bp, 34 predicted proteins | sample 811421 | NCBI WGS metagenome assembly MDTG01 (sample SAMN05326645, study PRJNA326480) | marine metagenome | isolation source: seawater | place: Pacific Ocean: South East | collected 2011
TTTATTTTTTCCTATCATAACAATAAATAGCATATAAAACTATGAAGTAACTTGAATATACGTACATCGTAGCTGATAAGAATCCACTAACAATACCAACGATAACAAATATTGAAAAATTTCTGCTGTGTCTAAAAAGCTTAATTAAAGTTGTGCAATAAATTATAAAACCAACAATACCAAACTCAAATAATGTCTGAAGAAACAAATTATGCATATGTAACCTGTCTTTGCCGTAGACTATTTTAGTAGAGTTTATTTCTAAACCAAAAATTTCTACTGTAACAGTCAACATATCATCAAATGCGCTTGCTGTACTATTAAACCCATATCCAAAGAATGCACCCCAATCCAGAGATATTAGACTTGCAATAAACATCTCATATGCTCTTACATACATGGCAATTCTTCCACTCGTTGGATCGCCTGCAGTACCAGTCTGAACCAAAATATTGAATAAATCTTGTAAGTAAAAATTAAAAATTAACCAAATTGATATTATTGAGAGAACAAAGAAAGATATTCTTGTAATCAGCCTGGTATCTCTCAATAAAAAAAATGCCATGCCTGCAATTAAGCCAACAAAGGCGGCTCTCCAGCTAAGAATTAAAGTATGTATGGAAAAATATAAAAAATTCCATACTCGAATTGGCTTTAGTTTAGATCTTAAGCAGCAAATCAAAAATAAAAATAAGATCATTGGATCTAGGCTAAAAAACATGCTTCCGTATGGCATAATCATTGATAGAAAACCAATGATTAAAATAAACCATGGCGATATATTAAGCATTTCATTGTGAAGTCCGGTTATGATCCATCCATACAAACCCAGAGACATTAAGATTACCTGGAAAAATAAAATCAATTCAGATTCTAAGTTTTTTGAATACATCATTAAACTTATAATTTGCATAATAATAAAGATTATCAAAAAAATAAGTATTTTTATTTTTATTCTATTTACAAGGAAAATTAACCCTAAAATAAACAACACCTTGTAGTTAAAAATACCGGAAAAATAAAAGTGATTTGAAATTATTATAGGAAATAAATATGCTATCCCTGGAATATTAAATTTCATCTCGAATAAAGTTCCTTAGATCACTCATAGACCTATCGTTAAGATAGTAACCATTTCTTTTTTGAAATTTTACTAAATCAGCTCCACCATCTTTAATTGTCATTATGTGTTCATCTGATGATTTGATGAAGGTATCAAGTTCAACGATTTTTACATGACGAAGGCCTTCGTAAACCCTCAAAGTTTCATTTCCCCAAACATCATCATTATTAAATAGTATTATTGTTGGTATATTAGAAAAGGCACTTTCAAGAGAGAATCCACTTATACCTGTTACTACTAGTTTTGCTCTGGCCATTGCCTCTACTTTGTCCACATTTGATTTAAATCTTCCTACATCGATTTCATTGCCAGGATGAAGCCTTATTTTAACAAGATTTTTTTTCTCTAAATGCTCTGCTAAATCTAAAAGACGATGCCTTATATTGTAAGTATCTGCTATAAGTATTTCTTCAGGAGTAATTTTATTTTGTTTTCTTTTATCTTGAACTGATTCAAAAATTTCATACAAAGGACTGTGAAATTTAAAAATATTTTTAGCTAATGGTGTTCTTTTATAATAATTTTCATCTGATGAATATACATGAGCTGTTTTATTTGATGGTAAAAAGGATTTGAAATATCTAGTTAACACTCCATGTTCAAATACTAAAAGTTTTAAATCGTTTTGCTGAGCTGCTAAAGCAACTTCAATAAATGGAATTGAATCCTCTCTCGAAAGAATAGCTAATTTACAAGATATTAATCTCATAAAGATCCCTATATATTTATAAGTATCAATATATGACGCTTCGTCAATATCTAGTCGACTATATTTTTTGTAAAAAAAATCTTTATTAAAAATTAAATTGTATAGGCCATTAATTGAAAAATATGTTTGAGGAATCGAATCTAAGGCTTTTGAATTTTTTATTTTTATAATATTTGATGTATTTGCAAGGCTAACATTATATTTTCTAATATTTTGTAGATGGTTTGTATTTGAAGCAAATAAAATTATTTTTCCTTTACTGGAAATTTTTAAAAAAATTAAAAATAACAAACGAAAGATATCAGAAATAATATTGTAAAGTAATTGAGATAAAAGTATTAAAATTGCCTTACTTCTTGAAATAGAGTCCCTCTCACGCAAAAAAACTCTAGCACCATTAGATTCATCTATTATTTCATCGTTTTTTTTTAAAGCCATAAATTTTATTACAAAGAAAAATCTGATTTCAGATATTTACATGATTTTTTCAGATCGAAAAATATAGGTTTATTTTTTAGAAGATTCAGCCAATTATCCTTACTCATTTCTGTAAAATGGTTGTGTTTAACTGCGACTATGATCGCTTGATATGTTTGATTAAAAATATCATCAACCAAAGTTACATTTTTAGATTTTATAGCTTCAGTAGTGATCCATGGATCATATATATCAATATTACATTCAAGTGATAACAATCCATCGACTAAATCTTTTATTTTAGTATTTCTTGTATCAGGACAATTTTCTTTAAAGGTGTAACCCATTATTAAAACATTAGAATTTTTTGAATTAATGTTTCTTTTTAGAAAATGATCTTTAAAATTTTGAATTATAAAATATGTCATGGATTCATTGATTTTTCTAGCTTGCATAGTTATGTCTAAATCACTTCCAAGCATTTTGGCTTTATGTATTAAATAATATGGATCTATGCCGATACAATGTCCTCCAACCAAGCCGGGTGAAAATGGCATAAAATTCCACTTTGTGGATGATGCTTCAATTACATCATCTGTTTGAATGTTGAGAGCATGACATAACATTGAAAATTCATTAACAAGTGCTATATTCACATCTCTTTGCACATTTTCAAAAACTTTTGATGCTTCAGCTACTTTAATTGAGGAAGCAAGAAATGTTCCTGCAGGAATAATTTTTTTATATAGCTCATCAATTAACTTCGCAGAATATTGACAACATCCAGATGTTACTTTTACAACTTTTTTTAGAGAGCTGTTAATATCTCCAGGATTTATTCTTTCAGGACTATAACCAAAATAAAAATCCTCACTTGGTTTTAATCCTGATAATTTAGAGACAATAGGTATACAGTCATCCTCGGTTGCGCCAGGATAAACTGTGGATTCATAAATTACAGTTCCATTTTTTTTTATTGATCTTCCAACTATTTCTGAGGCAATTCTTGTGGCTGTGAGATCTGGCTCAAATCGTTCATCAACAGGTGTAGGAACACAAACAATATAAAAATCTTTACCTGTAATTTTAGATTCATCATCGGTGAAGTTTACACCCCTGTTTATAGCTTCTGAAAGATCATTCCTTGAGACTTCTTTTGTTGAATCGTTTAAATCCAATAACTCTTTAATTCTATTTTTATTTTTATCTAAGCCAATTACATCAAAAAATTTTGAGAACTCAATTACAAGCGGTAAACCTACATACCCTAAACCAATTACTACTATTTTTTTATTTTTTTTACTCATAAAAGTTATGAATTTTTAATAACAGCTATGACATTTCTCCCTAATCCAACCTTATAAAGTGATCTATAAAAATCTACATAATTTTTTATTCCACTCCTTGATATAAAAACATCTAAATTAACTCTTGCCATATGAGATAGGTTTCCAATACTCTTGTCAGTTACATAATTTGATTTATTTCCCCATAAATACATTTCAATCGGAAAGTCTGTAATTGCATCAACTATATGACCTCCATTGCTTTTAACAAAGTTTTCAAAGTTTTTGCTATTGAAATAATTTAAATGTTGTGGAGGACATATCCAATAATCTTTGTCTATTATTTTTTGCTCTTTTGCCAATTTTTGAAGATCACTAAAATCATCTGGTACCTGAATTAATAATGATCCATTTGTTTCAACTATAGATAGAAGCTGTTTAAACATTTTTTCAGGATCAATAACGTGTTCTAAAACATTTTGAAGAATGATTACATCATATCTATCATTATTTTTAATTGCATCTTGTAAAAAAATATTAGGATCAGCCTCTAGAAAGTTTTTTATCACATCTGGATTTAGTTTTTCAATTGGTCCTACTTGATAGTCGACACCCTTAATTTTCCACCCCTTCATCATGCAACTTTTAATGACAAAACCCTCGCCACTTCCAATTTCTAATGCAGATATATTTTTTTTATCTGATTCTATATTTTGAGACAAAAGTTCTACTGTACAGTCAGCTCTGAGTTTTTTCTGCTTTATCTCGATTTCTGAATATTCCTGTGGATATGTATCCGTGACACCATCTCCATAGTATAAATTTGTGTAAAATTCGTCTAATTGCTTCTGAGTTGGCCTTGGGAGTGATTCATAAAAACCACTTTGAGCTTTTTCTATTGTATATTTTTCTTTCATTGAATACTCCAAATTACAAGAAACTAATTTCAAACATTATACTTAGATACTTTAAACTTTTAAGATTAAAATCTAAATTAATAAATTATGATTTCATATATCGTCTAAATTTAATGTCATGCGAAGAGAGTTACTGGTTTTGCCCAACTCAGAGTAATCTGAACAAAAGCCTATTTTTTGATAAGCATTTACAGCAGCTTTATTTTCCTTTAGAACACCTAAAGTCATCTTTTTAATAGAAAATTTTTCCTTAAGCCATTTAGCAGAACCAATGATTACCTCAGGGCCAACTCCTTTTCCTCTCCAATTAATATCTCCAATTAAAATACCCATTTCAGCAGTTTTTTTTTCAAAGTTGATTGGTTCATATTTTATATTTCCTATGTGATCATCATTTGAAGTGACAAAGACACCAAAAAATACACACTTATTTGATTCATTTTTTTCTCTAATGAATTTTTTTAAGTCATTTAACTTATTATTTTTTTTGGCGTAATCGATAAATTGTTTAACTTTTTCATCACTAAACCAAGATAAATATTTTTCATTTGCATCAGCTTCATGGAGATGGCGTAAATAGAATCTTTCAAGATATAAAGGATCTTCAAGTGAAATCATTTTATTTTAATAAATTTTATATAAATCTAGTCAATCAAGTTCCAGGTCAATGCTGTTCCTCTCTTTACATCATTTTTTATTTTTTTACCTAGAAGATCATCATAGTACTTTGTCGGCAAGCCAAGGCCAGGCCTAATAGCTCTCATATTTTTTTCACTTATAATGTCGCCTGCCTTAATATCCTCAACAATATAAAGAGACCTTCTATATTTTCTTGAAGCAATTTCTTTTTCTCCAGGTCCATAAGAAATATTACCAATAGATTCCCATGCTCTTTCAGATTCTATTACTAGCGCTTCCATTTCATGTGGCTCCATAGAAAAAGCGCTATCAACACCTCCGTCATTTCTATCTAATGTAAAGTGTTTTTCAATAACTGTAGCCCCCATAGCAACACTTGCTACAGAGACACCTGTCCCCATACTATGATCAGAAATACCTACTTCACAACCAAACATCTCTCTCATATGAGGGATGGTCGAAATATTAGTACCCTTTGGTGTAGAAGGATATGTGCTAGTACATTTTAAAAGAACTAAATCCTTGCAACCTGCATCTCTTGCGGCTCTAACAGTCTCATCTAATTCAGAGATATCCATCATTCCAGTTGAGATAATAATTGGCTTACCAGTTGCAGCAACTTTTTTAATTAAATTAACATCAGTATTTTCAAAGGATGCGATCTTATAAAGATCTACATTTAGGTCTTCAAGAAAATCAACAGAGGAACCATCGAATGGCGTACTAAAAGGAATTAACCCTAACTTTCTAGCATGAGAAAATATTTCTTCATGCCATTCCCAAGGTGTATAAGCTTCTTGATAAAGATCATACAAAGATCTTTCTTTCCATAGCTCTAATTCTTGATCAACTATAAACTCTCCATGAGAAGCATCAATTGTCATAGTATCAGCAGTATATGTTTGTATTTTTAATGCGTGTGCTCCGCTCTTTGATACCTCATCGACAATTTCCAAAGCTCGTTCTAAAGACTGATTATGATTTCCTGACATTTCAGCTATAACAAATGGGGGATAATCAAGTCCAATATTATGTTTTCCAATTTTTATCATTTTTTACCTCATTTAGCTTACTAAAAGATATAAATCCTTTAAAAATTAAATTTTAAGAGTCAATTTTAATTATATATTATTTTAAGAATTTAGAATCTTTTGTTCTTACCATTTCAATACCTTCCTCGATTTTAGTAAACTCAAATGGCTCTCCGATACTATCTTTTATTGACCATATTAGATCAGTAAATCCAATCATATGCCTCATAAGAACTGTTGAAGAAAATCGCGGATTAATTTCAAAAATTTTTGGTCCTGAATTAGTTTTGATTAATTGAATATTCATGCTACCAATTAAGTTTAATTTTGTTGCAATTTTATGACATATTTGCTCGATATCATTATGATAAATAGTTTGAGCCCAAGATGTTTCACCCTCAGAAAGTCTCCTTTTTAGCTGGATAGAATTTGTCTTACCATCGTGAGAACGGTAAACACCGCAGGTAATTTCATTTTCTTTTGGTCTTAATAATTCTTGAAATAGGCCATTATTATACTTTTGAGATAAGTATTTAGCCTCTTGTTCATCATTAACTTCAAATAAAATTTTTGAGCCCGCACCCTTTCTGCTTTTAAATATGCATGGATATAAAAAAATATCACGATATTCTATGCAAGACCAAGGTGTTGCGATACCTATAGAAGATAAGAATTCATTTGTAACGAATTTGTCAATACAATTGTCAACGACTCTTTCTCCAGGAAATATCAATTTTATTTTATTAAAAAGATTAGTGTTTTTATTTATCACCTCAATCTCTTGTTCTGATGTTGGTATGAAGAAAGATATATTATTATCTTCAATTATTTTTAGTATCGATTTAATATAGTTATTGATATTTGTTGCAGGTTCTATTTCTTCAAAATGATCTACAAATAATGTCCCTGCATGTTGTGAGGTTATATCAGTGCCAACAATTATTGAATCATCAAAATATGATTTAAGGATTTTGCATATTGCTTGTGCAATATCTCCACCAATCCCCGAAATCAAAAAATTATTATTCATCTTGTAAAAACCTTATGCAAGTATGTCATATTAGGATTATTTTTTTTTGCCCATTTTACGACATTTGAAATATCGTATTTAGTGACTTTGAAGGTAAAGGTATCATTTAATGTATCATATAAAATCCAATTTGCCCCAGATCCTTTATTTCTAGGTTGGCCTATTGATCCAGGATTTAGGATAATTTTATTTTTGTGAAACTTTTTCATAGGGTAATGAGTATGTCCACAAATTAAAATATCACACTCAATATTTTCAAGCCAAGCTAGCTTTGAAATTTCACAATCAGGATAAATATATTCGTTAACATCAACTGGAGAGCCATGGGCTAAGAGTATATTTTTTTGTTCTATTTCTAATTCCATAGGATGTGGAAGATTTGTCAAAAATTTTATTTCATCATTTGAAAGCTCTCTAATTGATTCTTCTAAACCTGAGCCATACTTAATAGTTGTTTGCTCAAGGAAAGATTGATCAGCTAGTGAATTTTTGAGAATTTCTTCATGATTACCTTTAACAATTACAGTATTCCAATTTTTTAATAGTTCTAAAACTTCTTTTACAAAAGGATAATATCCAACTATGTCTCCAGTTATTAGTATTAGTTGGACCTTAAGTTTTTTTGCCTCAGACAACATTGCCACTAGGGCATCCTTGTTGCCATGAATGTCTCCTATAATGGCTATGTTCATACATTTATGACTTATTAGATGTTTTTAATAGATGTTTTGTAACTTCAGAGCTCCCATCTCCAGAGCATAACATCATTAATTTTTTTGACCAATCTAATGTATCTTTTCTCGATTGTATTTTTTTGATGGATGATACGATATCTTTGAGTTCTACTGTTTGTGCGGCTCCAATCAATTCGATATAATTTTTTTTACTTAAATGATTGCATGTTTTAATCTGATTGTCAGCAATCGTTATAACTAATGTAGGTAGCCCCAGACAGCTTCTTTCCCAATTGGTTGTTCCTCCTGCACCAATGGCGATGTCAGCCTCATTCATTAAATATGCTAATGTGGGTAGATTAGAAAATAAGGTTAAGTTACTATTTTTCTTTGAAATGAGCTCAATATCTTTGTAATTGTCATTATTTTTTGAAAGCACTACATTTATGGAAACATTGGTTCCAAAACACTCATAAATAGCGTTAATTGCCAACTCTGTTAAATTATAGTTATCTGATCCACCAAAAAAAACTAATATATTTTTTATTGAAAATTTTTTATTTAGATTAATCTCATTTCTTATTATGGAAAATTCTTCATGTAAAAGAGCATATTCTGGTCCAAGAAGTTTTATGCATCTAGAAGGGACTTTATCGATGTACCTTGTCTCTTTGTCTAGATAAAAGTTTTGATCAAGCAATAGGTCGCAATTGTGAGCTCGGTCTGCTAAGTCATCAATAACCATTAAATGCTTTGAATATGGGCGAGTTAAATTTTGCCATATATGATCAATTGAGTAGTGATCAACAATCAACCATTCTGGCATTAAAGATTTCAAAATTTCATTAGTTTGATGGGCATCATCTTCTTGAGGAATACCAAGCCATCTTTTGTGATCTTTATGTAAGTTATCTTCATCTATTTTTTTTTCAATAGGGGGTAATAAAAATAATTTAAAGCCTGATTCTTCTATCTTTGTAGATATATTTTTAGGGTGATCTCGACAAATAAAACTGCAGTCAAAATCATTTTTTCTTAGTTCTTTTGCAAGAGTTATGCACCTTATTATATGACCTGATCCGATGCTATTAGATGAATCAACTCGAAAAACAGCTTTCATTAATTAATTCAGTCTAGAAAACCCACCGTGACAAACCGGACCGTTGAGTAACTGATTAATGTCCCTTCCCTCTTCACATTCTTTAATAGTTTTGAAGCACTTTTCTAGGTTTTCAAAATATCCATCAAGAATTTCTTCAGTATGCTCAGTGCAGACAAATACTGTGTTTGAAGCTAGATAGCCTCTTAATAACATTTCTTGTGTTATATAGGTTTTATACTCCAATGCTTTTTTACTTTTAAATGAAAATCCAGTAAGTGCCGATAAGCCCCAATAATCAAGCTCTAATTCATATTTTTTTGCAAGAGATTTCCACTTTTCTCTTATGCCTTTTCCTGTATTTGTGATTTTCTTCCAAGACTCCTCTCTCTCCATAATCTCAAGAGTCTTAAGTCCTGCCGTTGGTCCAATTCGCTCAGTCCAAAAAGTGCTACTTATAAATGTTGATTGGGCAGCATCCATAATTTCTCTTTTCCCAATAACACATGTAATTGCATATCCGTTGCCAAGCGCTTTTCCAAACATAGCCATGTCTGGTTCAACTTCATATTTTTTATGAAGTCCTCCAAATGTTTCTCTAAATCCTGAAGTACATTCATCGAAAATTAAAACAATATTTTTATCAGTTGCTAATTTTCTAACTTTTTTCAAAAAATCATTTTCAGGGGGATTTGTTCTTTCTACCTCCATTTTAATTACACCAATTTCATTGTTTTCTACTAGAGACTCAAGCTCTTCAAAATTATTGTAAGTGAAAGGAAGAACTGTACCTTGAAGTCCTCTAGGAACACCAGCTGGTTCTAAACCAGGCAGTAGATGTCCATCCAATCCCTTTTTATCTGAAAGATTTGCAGATAAATACCAATCATGCCAACCATGATAACCACAAACAGCAACTTTATCGCGCCCAGAAAAAGCTCGTGCTATTCTAATTGCAATTGAATTTGCTTCTCCTCCAGATCTAGAAAAACGAACCATATCTGCCCAAGGATGCATTTCTACCAATTTCTCAGCTAATAAAACTTCCTCTGGACAATTAAGAGAAGACATATTTCCTGCATTTACAGTTGAGACTACAGCCTCATCTACTTCAGAGCGACAATATCCAAGAATATTTGTGCCAATTCCCATTATACTGACATCTATAAGCTCTCTTCCTTCTAAATTCCAAACTTTACAACCTTTGGCTTTCTTGAAATAAGCCGGCCACTGATCTGGTAGAAACATCTCAGGCCGTTTTGATAAAAGCATATTCCCCCCAGGAATTACATTTTTTGCTCTTTTATATAGTTTTTGCCCCTCGCCTAAAATAGCACCTTCATTTCTTGTTATATGTTTATTTATGTTAAAAATTTCAGGATTCTTGCTCTTTAAATTAATGACCTCATTCCATGAGAAAAAGATGTCTGGCGAGAAATGATCAAAAATCTTTGAAATTAATTTGTAGTCATCAATCTCATCAAGAGTTAATCGAATATCAGATAAATCTATCTGATTAACTAAGTTATGTGTTTTGAAAATGCCAGAGTTACGAATGAAAGGAGTAACGTGCTCTCTTTCATCAGGTCTTTTGGCTTTTTGATGAGCTTCTTTTAGTGAAGAAAATTGAAAAACTTCTATATCAAGACCATCTGGAAAAGTTGGAGGAGTAACATTGCTTAAGTATTCTACTTTTAAGTCTAAAAAATTTTTAATAGCCTTATCTACAAGACTTGGATCAACCAAAGGATTATCTCCTGTTACTCTTACAACAACATCAGCATTATGAATATTTGCACATTGATAAAAACGATCTAATACATCATCTTTACTTCCTTGATAGAATTCGTAATTTAACTTTTTTATATGATTAATCAAAGAATCTTCTTGATTTGATGTCGTGGTAGCAATAACAATTTTATCAATAAGTTTTGATTTAGATAATCTTGAAAGAATAATTTCGATAACAGGAAGTCCACAAATGTCTTTCATAACTTTTCCTGGCAGTCGACTTGATCCCATTCTTGCTTGAACTATAGCTACAACTTTCATAAATTACTCCATTTAGATGGATTGATTAAATTTTCTGATGAACTTCCTATATCTGGATATGATTTTACAGACAATGTCTCTGAAGATTCAATAATTTCTTTTAGCTGATCTAAAGAATCAACACCAAATACAACTTTATCAATATATTCATTAGAAAGACAAAAGTTTACGCAGGCTGATACTGCTGAAATATTATTTTCTTTAAGCCATTCATGCCATAGTTCCCAAAGCGAATTCCATTTATTAAACTTTTCAGGTATTTTTTTTTCTTGGCATAACTAACAAGCCTTGAAGAAAACTTGAACGAGTATGAACTTCGATATCTAGTTTTTTTAATTTTTTTAGCCAACCTGTTTCATCCAGAGATCTATCAACTAAATTAAATGGGCATTGAATGATATCAAATTTAAAAATATCTAATAATGGGCCTAATTCTTTTACAGAATATATCGATATTCCGATTTTATTAATCAGGCCTTTTTGTTTCAAGTTTTGCAAGGCCGAGATAATCTCTTCTCCATTTTTGTCTAAGATTTGATGTGGAGCATGAAGCATCAAAGCATATAAACTTTGAATATTAAGTCTCGTCAAGGATTCATTTACCATTTTATGCATTAAATCATTAATTTTATTTTCATCGGGGATCTTTGGTAATTTCGAAATAACTTTAAAATCTGAAACCCCTGTCATTCCAAGAACATTCTCACTATCTCCATATGCAATTGCGGTGTCAATAGTATCAATTCCATTATTAATTGAATGATTTAGTATTTTCTTAACATCAAATTCACTAACTTTACCAAAATCATTATTGATACCATATTTCATTCCAAATTGAGCAGTACCTATAGCTATCTTCATTATTCTTTTAATGAACTTGATATTGAATCAATAACTTTTTGCTGATCTGATTCAGATAAACTCGGAAATATAGGAATACTGATTGCTTCAGAATAATAGCTCTCAGATTCTGGAAAATCTCCATATTTGAATCCTAAATTTTTATACATTGGTTGCAAATGCACTGGTATATAATGAAGATTGACGCCTATTTTATCTTTTCTTAATTTTTCAAAAACTTCTTTATGACTTACTTTAATTTCTTCTAAGTTAAGTCTAATTATGTACAAATGAAATGAAGAAAATGCATCTTTATTTTGATATGGAATTCGAAGTGGTAAATCATTTAATGCAGTATTATATCTGTCAGCAATATCATGGCGTTTATTAATGAAAGAATCTAACTTATGCATTTGATTTTTTCCAAGTGCTGCTTGGATATCGGTCATCCTATAGTTATATCCAAGAGCGATTTGTTGGTAATACCATGGTCCATCTGAACCACCAATCATTAAGTCTTCATCTCTAGTAATACCATGAGTCCTTAATATATTAATCTTTTTCGCTAAGTCATCATTATTTGTTGTTGCTATTCCCCCTTCGCCAGTTGTAATAATTTTAACAGGATGAAAACTAAACACAGTAATATCTGAATAATCACATTTGCCTATTTTAGAATTCTTATAAGAAGCTCCAATTGCATGAGATGCGTCTTCAATAATTTTTATATCGTATTTTTTGCACAAGCTATGTATAGATTCCATATCGCATGGCTGGCCTGAAAGATGAACTGGAATAATTATTTTTGGGATTTTGTTTGTTTTGACAGCATCTTTTAATTTTTCTTCAAGTTTAATAGGACACATATTGAAAGTATTTCTATCAATATCAACAAAATCGATGTCTGCTTTGCAATATAGTGCAACATTTGCTGAGGCAACAAATGTGACGGGAGATGTCCAAAGTAAGTCTCCTTCTGATAGCCCAAGAGCCATGCATGCTACATGCAATGCAGACGTAGCACTATTCATTGCAAAGGCATATTTTGATTCAGTATATTTTTGAACAGATTCTTCAAACTCTGGAACTTTTGGACCTTGAGTTAGAAAATCAGATTGTAAAACATCAATAACAGATTCAATATCTTTAAGATCTATATCTTGTTTGCCATACGGGATCATAAAATTAAACTTTAAAGTTTTTATCTACATGTTTTATTATAGAGTCTCGAAGCGACTCAACCGTTTCCCATTCTTTGTTTTCTCCAGAATTATATTTGAAGCCAAATGGAACTTTTTCTGCAGAATGGTGTTTTAAAAATTCGTCTTTTTCATGAGTAAAGGTTACGGATGGTAATATCGCAAAAAGACTTCCTAAATCTATTGTATTTAGAGAATCAGTATCTGTAATCATTTCTTCATGAAGCTTCTCACCAGGCCTTATTCCAACAATTTCAATTTCACAATTTGGAGCGACAGCTTTTGCAACATCTAAAATTCTGTACGAAGGTATTTTCGGAACAAATAACTCACCACCCAAGGCATTATTTAATGCATACATTACCATATCCACTCCATGTTGGAGTGATATATTAAATCTTGTCATTTCTTTGTGGGTCACTGGTAGAACTCCACTATCTCTTTTAGATATAAAAAAAGGTATTACAGAACCTCTTGATCCCATCACATTACCATATCTTACAACACTAAACTTAACATTCTTAGATCCTCTGATATTGTTGGCTGCAACAAATAATTTATCTGAAGCTAGTTTTGTTGCGCCGTATAAATTAATTGGAGCACATGCTTTATCTGTTGAAAGTGCAACAACATCTTTAACTCCACAAGTAAGCGCAGCATCAATTACGTTTTCAGCTCCATTAATATTCGTTTTAATGCATTCAGTAGGGTTATATTCAGCAGTATCAACCTGTTTTATGGCAGCAGCATGAATAATTATGTCAACACCTTCGCATGCTTGTATCAATCTCAATCTGTCTCTAACATCACCAATAAAAAATCTTAGTTGAGGATAGGAATCCACTGGATACTTTTGTTTAAGTTCAAATTGTTTTAATTCATCTCTTGAAAAAATAATAATTTTTTTTACATCTGGATAGTTTAAAAGAATTGTTTGAATAAACTTTTTACCAAAAGATCCTGTTCCACCTGTAATTAAAACTGACTTGTTTTTAAACATTATTATATTCCTTGTACCAATTTACAAACATCAAAATACCATCATCAATAGAAGTGCTTGGTTTAAACTCAATTGCTTCGTATAAATCATCAATATCCGCAAAAGTGATAGGCACATCTCCAGCCTGCATTGGGAGCATATTTAATATTGCGTCCTTATCACATGCTTTTTCTATAGCGTTGATGAATTTATTCAACGATATAGGATTATTATTTCCAATATTATAAATCTTGCTTCTAGAATATGCATTTGAATATTCATTTATTTCACGATCTGGTATTTTGTCAATAACCTTCATAATACCGTTAACAATATCATCAATGTAAGTAAAATCTCTTTTCATTTGTCCTTTATTGTATACATCAATCTTTTTAGACTTCAATATAGCTTCAGTAAACTTAAAATATGCCATATCAGGTCTACCATATGGTCCATAAACAGTAAAAAATCTTAAGCCAGTGCATGGAATATCATATAAATGACTATATGCGTGAGCCATTAACTCATTTGATCTTTTTGTTGCAGCATACAAAGAAACAGGATAATCAACTCTATCTGAGGTACTAAAAGGTTGTTTGTTATTCATTCCATATACAGAACTTGAACTTGCATAAACTAAATGTCTTATTTTTGAATATCTACAACCCTCTAGTATATTTACAAAGCCAGTAAGATTGGAGTCAACATATGCATAAGGGTTTTCAAGTGAATAGCGAACACCTGCTTGAGCTGCTAAATTTATTACTATATCAAGATCGTGATCTCCAAAAATTTGTTGAACAACTTTATTATTAGCAATGCTTTCTTTCAAAAAAAGAAAATTTTTTGAATTATTTTCAAGTTTAATTTGTTTTAATCTTGATTCTTTTAAATTCGTATCATAGTAATCATTTAAATTATCAACTCCTATGACATTATGGCCTTTTTGCAAAAGTGTTTGCGCAAGATGAAATCCAATAAATCCAGCAACACCTGTTATGAGAATATTCATTGTTAATCTCTCTTAAAAATGTCTCTAGTGAAGATCTTGTCTCTTACATCATAAATCTCCTCTGAAATTCTGTTACATATAATTATTTCTGATGTGTCTTTAAATTCCTTTAATGATTTAGTAACTTTGATATTCCAAAGGGTTTTTTCTTTAAGTCTTGGCTCGAAAATGATCATGTCTATTCCATATGATTTTAAAATTCCAATTACATCCTGAATTGAGCTTTCTCTAAAATTATCTGAGCCCTCTTTCATTACTAACCGATATATTCCTACTAACTTTGGTTTTTTTTCTATGATAGTTTGTGCAATAAAATTTTTTCTCTTTTCATTAGATGTTTCTATAGTTGTTATTAAAGAGCTTGGAATATCTTTAAAGTGCTGAGAAAGTTGCTTAGTATCTTTTGGTAAACAATATCCACCATAGCCAAATGAAGGGTTGTTATATTGATTACCTATTCTTGGATCAAGTGACAAACCATCAATTATGTTTTTTGTATTAATATTGTTTGTAATGGAGAAAGAATCTAATTCATTAAAGAAAGAAACCCTCATAGCTAAATAAGCATTTGAGAATAATTTGACTGACTCAGCCTCTGTTGAACTCATGTGTATTATATCTATATCCTTTTTTAAAGATGCTTCAATTAATAGTTTTCCGAATATTTTTGATTTTTCTGATTTATCTCCAATAATTATTCTGGATGGATAAAGATTATCTGCCAAAGCTCTTCCCTCTCTTAAAAATTCAGGAGAAAAAATAATATTTTCTGTTCTATATTTTTCTCTTAAAGACTTTGTATATCCTATGGGTACTGTGGATTTAATTACTATAAAAGATTCGGGACAAAACTTTAAAATATCTTCTACAACCTTTTCAATAACAGTTGTATCAAACTTATTTTTCTCTTCAACGAAGTCTGTTGGGGTTGCAACGATGACAAAGTTAGGATTTTCATAAGCTTTTTCTCTAATAGAGGTTGCGGTTAATTCAATCGATTTATTAGACAGAAAGTGCTCAATTTCTGGATCATCAACAGTGGATTTTTTCTGATTTATTTGATTCACTCTCGAATCATCAATATCAAATACTAAAACTTCGTTTTTTTGAGCTAAGAGTACTGCCATTGACATACCAACATAACCTGCACCAACAATGGTAATTTTATATTTTTTAGACAAAATTATTTATTCTTTAAAGTAGTGTTGCGCCAAAGGTAGAGCGATTGCAAGCAAACCTCCTAAAATGACACCAATAAAACAAATTAGTGCTCTACTTGGAGCAGATTTAGTTTCAGGAGCTATCGGAAAATCTAGAATTCTAAAGACATAATTTTCATTTGAGGAAGTTAACATTAAATTTTGCATTTGTGATGCTAACAATTGTGCTATAACCTCCTTAATCTCATTTGGATTAGTTTTTTGCGAGTATTCTGTAAGAAAATTGATCGAATTTATTGCCTGTTGCCTATCCTCTTGTCTCATTTGTTCATTGATGTTTTTAATTATTATTTCTACCCAACCTTTAGAAATAAATGGAGATTGATGATCGATACTAACAGTTACAAACTTTGTTAATTTATCTTCTGATACATTAAGAATTTTTTTGTACTCTTTATAAGATTCCTGTGATGATGGATACTTTTTCCACTTATTTGTATCTTGATCATATACTTCAAAATCGTATATAAATGTATCTTTTGATTCTTCCCATCTATCTACTGCATGAAGATTTTGCAATTTAATATTAGGCAAAAAATAATTTATAAAGAAATTGTAAGATTTGATCCTTTCCATAGCCTCTGTTGACGAGTCAGCACCACCTGATGAAAGGTTTATCCCTGCAAAACCTGCTAAAGCAGAATAACCGCCAAGTTTTGAAGAAAGAGAATCATTTTGATTTATGGGCAATAGAACTACCTTAGATGTGTATATATTTGGTAAGTACAAGGCATATAAAACAGAAACTATTGCTGATAGTGTAATTATTGAGGATATTAAGTATTTCTTTTTCCACAAAATACCAATTAATTCTTTCACATCAATGGTATTTTCTTGACGATTAGCTATCTGATTGTTTTGAGAGCTATTTTGCGCAGGGTTTTCCATACTATAAATGAGTTTGTTTTTTTCTGTATTTAATAATATGAATTATACCACTAATAGATTTAACATAAGTAATACTGCAAGACTAAAAAATCATCTAAGAAGTGGTACCCGAGGCCGGACTTGAACCGGCACGATATTTCTATCGAGGGATTTTAAGTCCCTTGTGTCTACCAATTCCACCACTCGGGCAAGTATTTTCTCCTTTTTTAATAATTATACTGTGTAAAGCATAAAAGATTAACTCTAATAATGGAGGCTGAATCCGGAATCGAACCGGAGTTAACGGCTTTGCAGGCCGCTGCATAACCACTCTGCCATCCAGCCCAAAAATCATATTGTATATGCCTGAGTGTGAAAAGTGGTAATTAATTTTTGAATGTATTGATCGTATACAAAAAACCAGAATAAATTGTTATCAAGACAGCAGCCAATATCAATACATCCCCAACAACGATAAGCAACATGTTATTAAAAGCTAAAGCACTTAAATAAATTAAAATGGTAAATAGCTGTATTGTTGTTTTAATTTTTGCAACATAAATAACTTTTGTAGCATGTTCATTATTATTTCTAGCATTAAAGTCTCGTAAAGCACTCACCCAAATTTCTCTTGAAATTATTATTGATGACGCAAATCCAATTAAAAAACTTGATAAGTTTATTGCCAAGCCAATAAACAAGAAAATAATTAATATCTTATCTGCAATTGGGTCAAGTATTTCTCCAATGTCAGAGGTAGCCTTATATTTTCTAGCAAAGAAGCCGTCAAAGTAATCGGTTGCACCTGCAATAAAAAATAAACAAAGAGCAAAAAAATAGTAGGTATCCATCATAAGCATTAGAAATATAAATATTCCAATAATGATTCTAGAAAAAGTTAATATGTTAATTAAATTTGTAATCATTTAAGTCCAGTTTTTATTGAATTAGCTATTTTCTCATTAATACCCTCAACAGTCATTAAATCATCTAAAGATGCTAATTTAACTTTCTTGACACTTTTAAATTTTCTTAAGAGTCTTGTTTTTAAAATATTGCCAATTCCCTTAATTTTGTCTAATTCAGATTTTGTAATTTTGTTTCTTTTTTTCTTTCTTTGAGCTTGTATAGCAAATCTATGTGATTCATCTCGTATTTCTTGTAACAATAAATAAGCTTTTGAATATTTATCCAATTCTATTATTCCATTTTTACTAATAATGGTCTCGGTTGCTCTGACTCTTTTAGACCCTTTTACAATAGAAATGACATTAATATTAGAATGATCTGAATTATTAATAATGTTATTGACAAACTTTAATTGTGAGTCACCTCCATCGATTAAAATTAAATTTGGTTTTGCTTCAGGGTTATCGTAATACTTCAATCTTCTTTCTATGACATGTTGCAATGATCCTATGTCATTGCCTGATATATTTTTTGGAATATTAAAAAGTCTATAATTTTTTTTTGAAGGTCCTTTTTTAGAATAAACAACACATGATGCTACGGCATTATTACCTGACATATGACTTACATCATAGCCCTCAATTTTGTTAATATCTTTCATACCAAGATAATTATTTAATTCGTTGAATGCAAAAGTATACTTATCTTCTTTACTAATATGATTTTTAATAACTTGCATAGCATTCAATTTACACAAGTTAAATATTGGCCTAATAGATTTATTTGGTGAATTGATTATCTTTACAGTTTGCTTGTTTTTAGATTGAAGCATGTCCTCCAAAATTTTTTTATTCTTTAGCTTATAAGCACAAAGAATTTTTTTTGGAATATCAGGCTGATTATCATAAAAGTTGAATACTGCACTTTGATATACATCCTCTAAGGAATTGTAGTGCGCTTGTTTTATGAGATGAGTTTTAGTTCCACGTATCTTTCCATTCCTTACAACAACAATTGATATTCCAAGATAGCTCATTTCTGAACTTACAGAAAAGATATCAACATCACTTGCCATAGTTACAACAGATTGTTCTTCTTTAAGTAGATTCAATCTATTTAGCCGGTCTCTTATTTCAGCTGCTTTTTCAAATTCAAGTTTTGAGACTGCTTTTTCAATTTCTTTAGTTAGTCTTTTAATAGTCTTTGTATCTGAAGATGAAAGAAATGATTTGGCGCTTGTTATATCTTCAAAATAATCAATCTTGTTTATCTTTTGAACACACGGAGCTGAACATCTTTTCATTTGAAATTCAATACACGGTCTACTTCTATTTGAAAAAGTACTATCACTGCAATTTCTAAGTCTAAAAATTTTTTGAATCTCTTTAATGGATTTTTTTACAGCATCAGAACTGACAAAAGGTCCAAAATATTTTGCATCAACACTTTTTTTTGTTCTTTTTGAATAAATTCCAGGATAATCATGGTCTAGAGAGAAATATATATATGGGTATGTCTTATCATCTCTTAGTAAAATATTGAATTTAGGTTTATTTTCTTTAATTAGCATTTGTTCAAGCAACAATGCTTCAACTTCATTTTTAGTTGTAAATGTTTCAACTTGATTGGTTAAGAATTTTATCTGAGAGGTTTTTCTATCTTTAAAAGAATTACCAAAATAGCTTGAAACTCTTTTTTTTAAGTCTTTGGCTTTTCCAATATAAATTATTTCATTATTGCTAATAAATTTATACACACCTGGTGTCGATGGAACTTTTTCTAAATTAACCGCCATTTTTAAGCAAATACTTTTTAGTAAAAATCTTACCAGCAATTACTCCAAATTGATCGAACGGATTTATTTGAAGCATATTGGCTGTCACAAAAGTTCTATGCTCCCATGTTGCAATTAGAAAACCAAGAGTTTTTGGATTTAACTTTTTTAGAGTAAATAAATTTATGGGAACATTTGCATTTACTTGCTCATGTAATTTTAAATCACTGTTTTTTCCATTAGCAAGAAGATAAGACTGAGCTTGAAATTGAGCATATAACAGTTTATTTGATTTAATATTTTCTTCAATTGTAAAAATATCTGCACAAACTGATGCGGTGCCTTGATGAAGTAACTGAAAATAACTATGTTGTGCTGTCGAACCAAAACCTCCAAAAATAATTTGACCTGTATTCTTAAAAATTGATTTTTTGTTACTAATTTTGCCAATAGATTCCATTTCAAGCTGCTGAGCATAATTTGAAAAATATTTCATTTTCCAACTATATATTAATAGAACTCTTACGTGTTTATCTACAAAGTTGTTATACCAAATATCGGTGAAACTTAATAAATTAACAAACTTATTATATTCTTTATCAGTTAGTAAAAGATGGTCGGCTTCATGTCCACCGCGCAAGAAATCCTTAAAATCTTCACCTAGCTCTAATATTGCGGGCAAAGATATAGGGGACCATATGGAATATCTACCTCCAATTTCGTTTGGAAACTCAATAATATTATCTTTAAAACCGAATTTTTTTGCCTTTGAGGGTTGAGATGTTATGGCAAGAAAATAGTCGTTAAACTTATATTTTTTTTTCAGCCAAGTTTTGCATAAATTCATGCTTTGCAATGTTTCATCGGTACTGAAAGATTTAGAAGAGACAATAAAAAAAGTTTCATCTTGTTTCAAAGGCCTAATCACTTCATCAAATTCTTTAATATCCGGTCCGGTTAAAAATATATGATTAAAAGTTCTTTTATGTTTATTAGTTAATGTTTCTATTAATAATTTTGGTCCTTCGTAAGATCCTCCAATACCAATGGTAACAATATTTTTTATTCCTTTTTTTAACAACTTTTCTTTTAGAGATATACAATTTTCAATGCTTAAAAGACATGCATGAGTTAAGTCTTTTGATGCAAAATTATTTTGTGTGGTGGTATATAAACCTCTATAAATATGATGAAGTGCTGCTTGATTTTCTGTTTTATTTACAAAATCTCCTTTAAATAATGACTTAATGGAGTTGTTAATGTCTAGATGTTTATAATGAGACTCAAAAAGAGAAAAAAGATTGTTATTAAAACCCCTCAAAAAAGACTCACATTCAAGATTTTTATTTAAATATTTATGATGATATGTGGTATCACCTATACAAGATGACTCAAACTTAATTTTTTTTAAGATGTCCATTAAAGTTAGCTGTTGATGTGTTCGAGAATTTTATCATTATCTCTAAAATAATTCTTTTTTGATCTCTTGATTACAAAAATCTCTTGGCTATTTGTGAATTGAGAAATGCTTTTCATTAAAATTCTAGAAGATTCAGGACAAGTGTTAAATGGATATGCTGAATATGAGCATGCTAAGAAGTTTGCTAGTAAAGACTTAGAGTCCATTTCATTAATAGAAAAATCCTCGCCCCATTCTAGGACATAACATTTTTTAATTTTCATTAATTTTTTCGTTGAATTATTCAATTCGTATAACTTTCTATTGAACCGATCATTAAGCAATGAAATGCCTTCACCTAGGTGATCTAAATCAAGTGCAACCTTTTTATCTAGCTTTACAAGTGGAGGCCCAGCTCTAACGTAAAATTTATTTTTATGTCTTTCCAAACATGCAACATCTTCAGTAATAAATTTAGTATTTCCACTACACAAGCTTGCACTTAAAGAGGACTTACCTGCACCTGACATACCAATAAACAAAATAGCATTATTACGATATTCCACTGCACTTGAATGAAGTACAAAAAGTTTTCTTTGATAAAGACAGAATCCTAGAATTGAATTGAGAATAGACTTGGAAATATCATAGTCAGGCACTGAACTAGACTCTTTTTTAAAGTAAATGTGATTGCCATTCTTTAAAAAAAAATTGCCTACACCTTTTCTGATTAAAAAAGCACTTTCTAATCCAATTACTTCAACTTCACTATTTTCAAAATTAGGGAGTTTTAGGTGATCCTTAACAAATACATCGGTATGAGATATCTTTTTTTCTACTAAAAAAGGAAAAGCTATACACGACTCTATGTTGAGTCCATAAATTTCGTATGTATAAGTTTTAGAGGCTATTTAATGCTCGTAAGATGTATGTAGACTTAAAAAATATTAGCTGCTTTCACCAATCGGGTTACCGTTAAAAGTAACACCGTCTGAAAAACCGGCAAACTTAGCTTCCTTGATTATATTTTTTGCATCTCCAAGGACCTTAATTTCAGGTTTTTTCCAGCTTTTTTTATGTTTTTTTGAACTACTAGTAAGCTCTTTATTTTTCATAATAGTTTTAAATTAAATATAGAAATCAAATATATATTAAAATTTAATGCAATTCAATATATTTTGACGTTATTTAGATTGTTTAAATACAGCTTCAAGCCATAAGTGTAAACTAATGATATTAAATGAAGATAACTGTCCTGATCCTGTTTTTTTATTTTTAATTTCTTCAAAATCAACCATTTCAGAAACTAAACCATCTGATTTTTCTATATGATTTAACTTTTTAACAAATCTATTATTGATATCATACTTTGTGAAAGGACTTATATTTGATTTAGTTTGTCTTTCATATATTTTTTTTGGAAATATCTCTTTCATTGATTCTCTAAAGTATAGCCTCGTAACACCATTGTTGAGTTTAAATTTTGTTGGAACTCTCATACAAAAACTTACAATTCTTTTATCTAAAAAAGGGTATATCGGCTCGACATTAAGTCTTGTTGCCATAAAATCAAGTTGCTCGAGAGAATGCTCAATTATTCCAGATTTATAAAAATATATCTGCTCTTTATGTTCTGAAATAAAATCTCTTTTTAGGCTATATTTATATTCTTTTATAATTTTCTCAAATTTATGTTGTTTATTAAGAATATTTGATAAATCTTCATATTTATTATTTTTAATTTTTCTTGAAGAATCAAAAATAAAAAAATTATTTATTTTTGTCTTGAGTGGTGACAGAAGATATATTTTTATGGGTGACTTAATGGATTGAATCACATTATTTTTTTTAAGATGCCAGACTTCGAGTAAGAATTTAATAAAGCGTCCACTTCTTACTAACTCGCCAAGCCGGTATGTTCCATGGGAAATTATTTCGTCACCAAATAATCCATCAAAAAGAAAATTTACTCCTTCTTCATTGCATTTTTCGTATAAAGATTGATGAATATATCCATTAATAATTAAAAATGGGAATTGAAATTCTGAATATTTTCTTTCCAAATCTATTATTGGGCCGTCTTTTTTTAAATGTAAATTTATAAAGCTATGTTTTGAATTAATATTTTTTAAAACTTCATCAATATATTTCTTTTCATCTGTAAGCAAGAAATCCTTTTTATTTAATCCATTAAATAGAACAGAGTACGTATGAAATCTATCCCTTTTATATTTATCTACAATTAAAGAAATAGATGATGAGTCTAAGCCACCACTCAAAGTTGAACCAACGTTTAAGCTAGTAGAATCTATCTGTCCTTTAATTACTGTTTTAAAAATTTCATAAAAATCATCTACAGTTTTTTTATAGTCTCTAAAATATGTTACTTTATCTGGAAAATTGAAGTATTTATTTACTTTAAGATCTTTTTTGTAAAACTCCAAATAACTACCGCCATGAAGTTTATTTATATTCCTATATATGGTTTGAGAATCTCTTTTAAAATCTTGAATAATTAACTGAGCTAATTTTTTTTTGTTTACTATTTTCTTTAATCCAACAAAAAAAATAGGGTCGATTTCAGAGCATGCTATGAAAAAATCTGAATTATTTGAATAAAAAAATGGTTTTTGGCCAAAAATATCTCTACCAGCAATAACTTTATTATTAGTCTTGTTATATATAACAAAGGAAAATGGTCCTTCAATTTCTTCAAAAACTTTATTATTAATTTTTAAATATATTTCTAAAATTGTCCTGGCATCACTATGCTCTGCATTAATTTGAAATTTACTATTTAAATCATCTCTGTTATCAAGCCTTGCATCACTTAAAATTATATAATCGCCTATTGCTTCAAAGCAGTAAGAGTTATTGCTGCCACTTACTTTTGTGTGAGAACTAAGAGTTTGAATTACATATGTTCTTTGGTTAATTTGCAAGGAAGTGGATAAAGCATTTCCTCTTTGTCTTAAATAAGACTCAATTTTAAAAATTGCATTTGGTTCAATAGCAAAACTATCCTTTACTATTATTAATGCAAACCCGCCCATTACTTCTATTTAATCTCTAAGATCTTTTTATATGTATTTTTGTTATCAAATAGAAAATCGCCATGTTCTGTGTTAACCCAGGCATGGGATTTAAAACTTTCCGATTTTGTAATACCAATAATGATTGAGGAATTTATTCCTAATTTTTTAAAAGCATTATTCAATGTTATCGCAGAAATTAGACATTGATTAATCATCAAAATCTTGCAAATTTTCGCGTGATATTTAGCAATTTGATTTATTTCATATGACCCTTTCCACTTTCCTGAAATAGGCTTTTTTACATATTCTATAATGCTATTAAAAGATTTTATTTTTATATAAAAAAAATTATATATCTGCCAGTACATCAAATAAAAAATTAATTCATAATTTACAATAATTTTTTTTAAGTTATTTTTCATATATCAAACCCAATTTAACGGCATGAATTAAAAAATCATCTATGTCTTTTACTAGAGCTTTTTCTGCACCATTATGATTTGAGATAATATTTGTAATGATTTGATCATATTCAATACTCTCAGATTCAGCCAATAAGTGCCATATATCCTTACCTGAACCTGATATTTCTATATATTTTCCAGATTCAATGTTAAGAAGAATGATTTCATTAGATATTGATGAGCTGATTATGTTGCTATTTATTTTAAATTTTTTGTCATTATTAAATTGCATAAATCATTATAGTATTTTTTTACTGATGCACACTCTATCTTTAATAATTAGCAATTTTTCCTTCTCTAAATGCTTTATTTAAAGAAAATTTTAAAAAATAATATCCTATTAAAAAATAAATTAATGACTGAAAAATTAATATTATCATATTCTCAAAAATGAAATTGTGTTGAATGAAAGAATATATATGAAAATTTGCTCTTAATAATTCAATAGTTGGGACTGCTGGCAAGATATATTTTAGATACACCGCAGCTTCGTGGATTAAAGTCGGAGGGTATATAACACCTCCAAAAAGAGTGCATATGAGATTATGAAAAGCAGATACCCATGTGCCTCGATAATACAAAATTGTAAAGCTTATCGCTATAAGACTTATACCAATAAAGCATAAAAGGCTAAATATTATTATCATACTTAATATCAACCAAAAAAAGATGTCAATTTCACTAAAGCCGCTAATTATCATATATGCGATTATGTAAATAGTTAATTTAAAAATAGCAAACAATAAAGAATATATATGGCTGTATATAAAATAATTAATAGGTGATATTGGCAATGAGAAGATATCCTCAATAACACCAACTTTTTTAAATTCTTCAATCTGAATTGATAATGTAGATATTATTGTAAAAGATAAATCAAGTATGCAAATACCAAACAAGAAATAGCCAAATGCATTATTTATTAAAATATTCTCATTAGCAAACAAAGAAGAACTTACAAATTTTGATAAGAAGTAAAATACTATAAGTTGAATGAAAATAAATGAAATTGAATATAAAAATCTAAACTTATAGCTAAGAGATAGAAATAAATCTCTTTTAAAGATTGTGTAAATTTTATTAACTTCAAGATTTATCATGACAAGAGGTTTTCTAAAACATGATAATCTTTAACCTGACTGCTATTTAAAAGTGAATAATCATCATCTCTTAAAATAAGAAATTTAGAACTTATTTTAAAAAAATCTTGCAATGAGTGAGAGGCCAATATGCACATAGACTCTTCCGAAAATAGAATTTTTGATTGTAGTAAATTTAATAAACTGTTTCTTGAATGCATATCAAGTGATACTGAAGGCTCGTCGAGGATAATTAATTTTGGTTCATGAATAAAGGCTCTAATTAATGAGATTCTTTTCTTTTCACCAGATGATAAATACAAATATTTTTTATTTAAAACATTTTTATCAATTTGAAATAAATCAGAAAAAAAATCGATTCTTTCCCTAATTTCTATTGATGAAAAACCTCTCATTCCAAGAAAAAATTCTAAGTTTTTATTTGCACTTAGTCTTAAAAAAAAAGATCTTTCATTAGAAGAGGAATAGCCTACATATTTTTTTATTTCTTGTGTTCCATTCAGGTTAATACTTCCATTGTCTGGAAAAATAATACCAAGAATAACTTTTAGTAAAGTTGATTTTCCAATCCCGTTATTTCCTCCTAATAATAATAAATCTCCTGTGTTTAACTCAAAATTAATATCAGTAAAAATTTTCTTATTATTGAATTTTTTAGAAATGGAAGAAACTTTAAGATTCATAATGTAAGTATTTTTATTTATTTTTCTGAGAAATCTTTTATCTTATCCATTATATATATTACATTCTTGTTGTCTTCTCTATATTGTTTAATAAAAATATATTTAAAAAGGATTGGAGTATAGGTATAAGCATGTCTTAAAAATCTTTTTAAGAACAATATGATGTAATCGAAATATGATTTTTTACTGAAAGTTTCATCCACTAAATTCTTTAATGAAAGACCTCTTACAAAATTTTCTTTAATTCTATTGCGAAATAGTAAAATTGAAGCTCTTGAAGAACTATTGAAAATCATTAGAGTTATAAATTTATCGATAAATTCATCATCAAAATAATATGCATGCTCTATATTTTTTACCAACTTGTCGCAATTTAAGTATTTTTGAAAAATAATAGAAAAAATTTCAAGATTAGGTCTTAATTTATATAAGATGCTTAGCCTTAAGAGCTCATCATAATTCAAATCATCTTTTTCAAGTATTTGTTTTAAATCCATTAATGCCTGCAATCCAACATCTAGGCCTTGTTTTGATGAAGAGTGATAAATTATGTGCAAAAATAAATTTTCATTAGATAGCGCTTTGATTTCTTTATTGCCAAAGGAAAATTTAGAGTTATTTTTAAAAAACTCTCCAACAAAATGACATGGATTTTCAGTACTTATTCTATGATGTATTTCGATACAAATGCCACTAGGTGAATATATTGGCTCTATGCAATAATTTTTTGTTTGAAAGCTTTCTTGGTTGGTTGTGTTTTTTTTGTAATTACCGGATTTGAAGTAATATCCATTATTTACAAGTTCATTAACAGCATAGTCTATTTGATTTAAGGGTATAAGAACATCAATATCCCTTATAGATCTAATAGATGCATTTTTATAATATTTAGAAATGAGATGAATACCCTTTAAGGGAATAAAATCTATATTTTTTTTTGATAGCACTCTAAACAGATTTATTGCTTCTCTTAGAATAATTATTGAATTTGCTGATTGCAATGATGATGCTCTATTTAATTTCTTTATTTGACTATTAACGATTATTTTTTCTTTTATGAGAGGTTCTAAATTAAATTTTAGTAAGCTCGATATTCTGAGTTTTATAGAAAGATTGATAAGATGTTCCATTTCTTTTTTTGTTAATCTTTCAAAAATTATAGATTCTAATTTTTTGCTTGAAATAAGATTAACTAATATTGACTTTATTGAATTATCTTCCAAAGCTTTTTTAAAATTTGTAAACAAGCTTTATAAAAAAATCACTTGAATTTTTGCTCTCAATTGAAGATTGAAAATAGTTGAAATTTGCATCTATGAGAAATCTAGATGATATTTCTTTAACATATGACATTTGATAACCCTTAAGTTTCAGTTGTGATTGATGCCAAAAGTTATTTTCATTATTATTTTTATTGATGTATGCATCGAATATTTTTAACTTTAAAAAATCACCATTCATTAATATTTTATTATACGATAAAATTAAAATGTCAGAATCCGCATCTATGGAAGCTCCAATGGGTTTTCCTGAGTATCTATATCCACCTTTATAAACATTATGACTGTAAGTATAGTTCTCTATTTTTGAGCTTGAAAAAGTATCAGTATATTCAATTGAAATACTATAAGGGTTAACTTTATTATTTTGATATTTAATACCAATATTGTAAAAAGTTCTAGATGGTAAGTAACCTGACTCGTCCTCACCAGCAATCTGAGAAAAAATTTTTAAATTTGGTTTACTAAAGGGTTTATATACAAAATCTATAGCAGCTAGTTGGTTGCTTGGTTCGTTTTGTATTGAAATTCCATCATCCCCAAAATTATCTCTCCCAATTATTACGTTTATGAGAGATCTTAAGTCTTCAGGCCTTCCCTCTCCTCCAAATTGTGCTGTTCTTGAAAAACTAAAATTAAACTTTTTGCTAGGAAAAAAGGAGTATCTAGCGCCTAATAATTTTGCATCATTTATATAGCTATCATTTTTAAGCGTTCCAATAAAAAACTTATAATTTGTTGGACCTAAAAAATTTAAATATTTAATTGCTGTTGATATGTTATTTTCAAAAGTAAATCCGGTTACAGGCCTTGCTTGGTTAGATAAAATTAAGCTTGTTTCTTCCGATGGGCCCCACCAATTCGAAACTCTACCAAATGTAATTATTTTATTAGAGCTGGTGTAGTAACTGATATATGATTCATCGAACCTTATATCATTATCAATGGATGTAGCTCTCAAAACATATGCAATATTTTTGTTATATCCATTACGCTCTAAAAATAAATTAGAACTATCATTAAATCTTCTCCCCAAAGAAGCGAAATTATATGAGCTAGAACCTAATTGCATGCCAATAACATTTCTTTTTTCTAAGAAGTTTTCATCTATATATTTTATTATCTTTTTTGATTCAGAATTACAGAACTCTGAATCAAAATCTTTAAAAAGAAGTTGGTTATATACTCGAGAATAGCTGTAGGGAACGGCTTTAATTTGATTTGTATTAATTGAACACTCATGATCAAACTTATCTAAAATTAATTTAAACCAATCAGCACCATCATTGATGGATGGGCCAGACAAAATAAAGCTAATATGAAAAGAAATAAATAATATAAAAATACGTCTTAATAAAGGAATTTTTAATTTCATATAATTATTAATCATGGAGTTACCTTATAAATTTATTAGATTTCTTTATGTGCTTATTAAAAAGTAAATATGGGTAGATTGGTTGAACGAGAAATAGCAATATTGAATAAATTAATTGAAGTAAGCTTAAATTTTTATACATACTTAATAATCTTTTTAGTTGAAGTTTAATTATTATCTTTTCAATAAAGAAACTTGATTTATATTTGTTAATTGACTTCAAAAAAAACTTAGATGAATCTATTATGATATCAATATTATATTTATTTAAACGATCTTTTTTAGAATCTTGCATGAAATAAAATGCCATACAATCTATAATCCCATAAAATTTTTTGTTCGAAAACATGTTCTCTACATAAAAGGCATGGTCTTCAAAAAAAGACATATTTTCGTTAAATAAAGGAACATTACTATTCTTTATAACAAAGCCAGATGGTGATCCAATAACATTTAAAGCTATCTTTTTGTAAGAGATTTCGCCATTATTAAAGATAAAATTCTTTTGCTTTCCCTTGTGAATATTGCCATCAATGAATGAGTAGTTAAAAATAATCGGAGCTATACAATCATATTTATTATTAATTAGTAAGAAATCGTCAATTTTTTTTAGATAATTTTCTGACAATAAGTCATCAGCATCCAAAAAAATAATGTAGTCGCCTAAAGCAATTTTTATTCCTTCATTTCTAGCTGCAGAGACCCCATTTTTATCTGTTTTTATTAGTTTCATGTTTGAAAATAAGTAATTGTCAAAATCATTTTTCTCAATGAATTTGCCATTAACAACTAATATCCATTCAAAATTTTTATATTTAGAATTTGCAAAATAAATAACTAGCTCAGAAAAATTTTTTGGAATTTTGTTGATTGGCGTTATTATAGAAAATCTCATTTCTGTATTTTCTCTTCATAAAATATATTTTTGTATGGACCTATAATTTTGTTTTCATCAGAGTTTGCAATTAATTTTGCATTTTTATCAAGTTTTTTTAAAGAAGAATTATTATTTATTTTTAATAGATTTTGATCTGAATTAATGAAAGCATTTAATTCTTCTGTAGACACCTTGTTATTTGTTTCGTCTAAAAACATTTGAACCATATCATTTTCATTAACTTTTAAAAATGATTGCAGATCTTTCCTTGTAAATATATCTAGGTTGCCTCCAACACCACAATTATAGAAGTTAACCTCTAGACCAAATTTCTTTTTAGCCTCTTGTAATCTTTCTTTCATTTTATCTGGTTGGGGATCGTGGTATCTTTTACCCTTCGCAAAATATTTTGAATCAAAATGATTAATATCATCTTCATCTGCTATCCAATTTCTTAGGGTTTCTTTTTTAACTGTTTGATTGTCATAAGATAGATCTACCCCTAGAAAACATATATTTTTATAGCCCATGTAAATTGCGATTTGAATTGCTGCATTGATAACTGTATTGTTTATACCACATTTAGGTAAATCTCTTCGAAAATCCGGATAGCCTGCATCAAGCCAGAAAATATTATCTTCATCTTTAATAAATTTATAAAATGGTTTGTTAGAGGGGTGTATTAATGGGAAGAAAGCTTTATCAACTTTTTTTACCATATTTGGAATATCGTATCTCAAATCAAAAGCTACTAAGTCATCAGTTACCATATAATATTTTGGAGTCCAATTAATTCTATTTAACATGTGATGAAATCCGTTAAAACAAAAAACATCCTGATTTTTTAAAAGATATAAAGGTGTCAAATTCAAACTTGGGCCATTTCCAAGAATAAAAATAGTATCACCACTCTTTGAATCTTTTATATCATGCCATTTTTTAGTATTGAGCTTTTTGCGGTGTAAAAAAACTCTAAATCTTGACACAAAAAATATAAGTAATCTCTTAAAAAAAATAGCAATTCCGTGAGATTTGGCAATATCTGTGCCCTTTTTAATATAGTTATTGATAAATTTAATCTTCATTTGAATAGTAGACCGGATGTAGAAAATTAAATATGAAGAGAACTATGAAAAAGAAGAAAGGAGAAAAAGGACTAAAAACAGTTTCAAGATTACCTATGAGTAAAATAAATAATAATATTGAGACTGTTAATTTAAACAATGGATTACCAGAATTATTTATAGTTTGTTTTGATAAAATGCCTGACAAATGTCTTATAGTGATAAGGAAGATGAATGCGCCAAAATAACCAATCTGTATTAAAAGCTGAAGCAATGAATTATGAAAAGAAAAATAAACTGAACTAGTATTAAGATTATTAAAGATTGAATAAATTATAAAAGAGTCAGGTTGAAAAAATAATCTATGCCCAAACAGGTGACTTGTTTGAAAATCATATAAATACGAAATAACTGATGCCCAAAACAAAGTTCTATTATTTAAAGTGGTGAAGTCTGAATCATTTCTTCTTAAAATATCTAAAAAGTTGAGATCAATGATCGGTATTATTATAAATGCAATTGGTGAGATTAATATTGCCCAATATAATAAATTTTTATTTTTTGATAATTGATTTACAGTTAATAATATTATTAAACAAAGCAATAATGATCCTCTTGAATCAATTAATAAGAGCGAAATAATAGAAATAATAAAAATGATGTTATAAATTAATTTATTAGATCTGGAGGTTGATGCTTGTCTCAAAAAAAATGAAGAAATGGCTGATACTGCAGCTATAGGACCATAACTATTAATTCCATAAGCTAATAAGAATTCAACTCTTGATACATTTATTCCAAATAAACCTAACATAGTTGCACTTAAATTAGATTGATTGTTAGATGTTATGCCAAAAACATAGAATAAAAAATTTAAAATAACAGGTAAAAATATCATCCATGATATAACTTTTATATAATTATCAAAATCTACTTTTCTTTTGCCTAGCAAAACATAATACATACCAATTAAAAAACTAGAAATTAAAAAAAGTAACTTAGATATTGAACTAAGTACGTTGACCTCATAAACTACTTCTCTTAGTATTGAGACTAAAAACATCATAGATATAAGCGAAAGCAAAAAAAATAAAGTCTTATTAGCAATAAAAATTCTAGAAGTCATTGAAATCAAATGAAAAATTATAAGCAAGTTTAGGAAAACAAAAATACTTAAAATTATTACTTTTACATATCTCGAATCTGCTTCAGAAAAAAGTAAAATAAAGAAGAATAATGTTGTTACAATTGTTAATGGATTGAGTATAAATTCAATTAAGGACTGATTTTTTGACAAATGCATTATCTATTTGCTCGCAAGAAATTCTGATAGTTCAAGTCTTTTGAGTATCTCTAACTTTCCACCGACTGTGCAATTATATATTTCTCTATTGTCATTCTCAAAACAACTTCTGGCTCTTAAATAACCCACTTCACTTTCAATTAAATCAGGTAGTTGCCACTCTACATCAGCAAAATAGGATTTATCAAAATGAGAATTGTCTTCTTTAATGCCTGAAACATAAGAATTAGGGCTTCCTTTAACAGCAAACTCATGATCTGCTCCAACGATAGCAATTTTTGAAAATCCCATGTGATATGCTAATTGTAATGTTGTATTTGTAACTGTATGTGATGGATTGATGCTTATTGAACAATCTTTAGCAAAACCTGGAATAAGAGCGCTGTGAATATAGAATATATTATTTCTTCTCTTCAACAATCTCTTCCTAAAAGCTTTTGAATCAATAAATAAATCTATATCTGTAGTGTTAAAAAACTCAGCATTTTGACTAACAACATGCATATTTGTAGCCACAATAAAATTAGGCCTCATGGTTGTTCTCTTGAATAAAAGATTAATTTTGTTTAAGCCAAAAATATAGCAATCTTTTAAAAGGTCAAAATTAACTTCATTTAGTGATGGGCCATTACACATGATAATTGCTTTTTCACCTGCATATTTATTTTTAAGATTCCTAATTTTTTTTCTTTCAAGGAATGACTTTGGATTTAAGTCCCAAATAAAACGGTTATAAAGCTGATATAGAGAAAATCTATATGGATTTAGGGTGTCTTTTTTGGACATAACTATTTTCTAATATTTAATTTTCTCTTTAAAGGAATTTAAATCGTCAATGCTTTGAAATGCAACTATATTTCCCCATGCATCAGATGAATCTAATTTACATGGATATTCTTTAGTTTTATTATAAGTATGATTGTTGCCATAACTTATGATTGGCTGCCATTCACAAATTAATAGATGGTAATCTCTCTCTTTAAGAAATATGCACAAATCATCCCATGTATACCCGTGAGGCGTAGTTTTAAAATCTTCAAACTCACACATTATAACTCTGGGCAAAATTGAAGAATTCATGCCTTGCAATACAAATAAATCATGGCCTTCGGTGTCTATTTTGAGATAATCTATCGATTTTATATCTTTTTCGTCACAGAATTTTTCTAAAGTGGTTAAATTAATCTTCTGAGATTCAAAATGAGATTCATGAAAAGAAGAAAGTCCAGATATCCCATCTGACTGATTACTCCTAAAAAATGAAACATTATCTTCAACTTTATTTGAGACACCTCTAGTATCAATATTTAGGTTAGTAAAGTCTTTATAGTTATCCAATATTTTGCGATTTTTTTCATCTGGCTCGAATGCATAAACCATGTAATCTGACATAAGAAAAGGTTGTAAAGTGGATCCATAACATGCGCCTACATCAATCATATTGCCTGGTTTATATTTTTTTTGAAGAACTTCAAAAATTATCTTATTTTCATTTACTGATTTTATAAAAATCTGAGAGATTTTATTGAAGATCTTTTTATAAATCTTTGTAAATTCACCGCGAGTTAGATGTATCAGAAATATATTGAGAGATTTCATTTAGCTAGAATGGCTCATTTTAAATAATATGTTCATATATTATACGCATAAGAAATTATTTAAAAAAGATGTTTTTAAATTCGCCTATTTTCAATGCAAAAATAAATGTAGTTAGAGATATAAATATATAAGTTAGTAGAGTTGCATATGCAGCACCATTAATATTATAAATAGGTATTAAATAAAAATTTAAGAGGATATTTATCAAAGCTCCAAGAATACTTAAAACAGCTACAGAAAAAATTTTATTTTTAAAAAAGAAATATGCAGAAAATATTTTTCTTAATGATTCAAATGTATACCCTAAGGCAACTAAAGTTATTATATTATTTGGTGAACCAAAA
>MDTG01134901.1_pt1 | contig 34266 bp, 36 predicted proteins | sample 811421 | NCBI WGS metagenome assembly MDTG01 (sample SAMN05326645, study PRJNA326480) | marine metagenome | isolation source: seawater | place: Pacific Ocean: South East | collected 2011
ATTTATAAATCTATGAATCAATGTATCTGCTCCACCGACTCCTGGGTACGGATTAAAAAAATATATTTTTTTTTTCATGATTAATTCAGAAAAGTAATTTTAAAAAGTTTATATGGTATTCTATAAACTGGGAAAGAGGCTACATCACCAGTAATTACTGTTTTTGGATTCCAGCTTAAGCAAAAAATAATAAATATAATTATAAATTGTTTTCTTTTAATTAGATTAAATTTATTTTTTATTAATTTATCATAATTAATTTCGATAAGCTTATTTTTCATTAAAAATATAAAAAAAATAAAGGTTATGACATAACTGATGTTTACCCATCTTCCCCAATCATATCCCATTGCAAATAAAAGCAAAACCGGACTTAACATTATCAAAACTAAGCTCAGCATACTTAAATAGTTTTTTTTTATTTGATTTAATTTTGAATTGTATAAAATAAAAAAAATTGGACCAAATCCAATTAAAATAATTAATATATATCTAAAAAAAACTTCAAATGAATATGCTCTCATGTTTCCTTGAAATTGTTGAAGTATAGTTGATTTATCATTTAGTAAAGCACACGACATATAGCAAATTTCATTATAGTTATCGTTTAAAAAGTTTGACATTTTCAGATGCTCTTCTGGTGTTAAAGGAAAAAAAATAAAAATAAAAGCTAGTAATATAGTTGGTATATAAAAAAGTAACTCTATAAAAAAATAAAAATTATTTTTAAATTTAATCTTTCTGAGAAAATCAATACATATCCAAAATAAAATAAAAAATATTACTGGTTCCCATATGAGCATACTCACTGGTAAAAGTACTAATTTTGAAAGTCTATTTAAATAAATTCTGTTTAAAGGTATTGAGCAGTGTAAAATAAATAATATAAAGATAAATATTTCCTTACGTGCTAGAACTTCTATTTCAGCCACAGGGTATAATAGAAAAATTGGACTAAATAATGCTAATAAAAAATATCTCTCTAAATATTGATTTTTAACGTAATAAAATATTAAAATATAAAATATTAAAATGGTAAAAATTTGAAAAATAAGAATGGCTACTCGTAATTTTAGATTAAAAAAGTTAGCAATATAAATAGAAATTTGACCTATAAGACCCCTTTTAGTGAATCCACCTTCATAATTAATAAACCATTCAGATATTGTTGAGTCATTGCCTACATCGTGTTTAATATAAAGATAACAAACAGAGAAAAAAAATAAAATTGATAAATAAATAAGCAAATATAAGCTTATATTATTTTTTTTAGTTGTAAAATTTTTCATTACATTTTTGGTTTACGGTTAATATTAAAAGTTTTTCTGAGTATATTTCTTAAACCAAACAATCTATTTTTTATTTTTTTAGGTTCATTTAAATTGTGATCGTTAAGTTTTAAAATATTTGCATTTCCTGTGCCATTAAAATTAAATTCTATCTGTATATTTTCAAAATTTGCAAAATAAACTTCTAGTAACTTAGAAAAAGTTTTTCTATTAATTACCTCTGAATATTCGCTTTCTTTAAAGGAATTTTGAACATATGGAAGCCAGTTTATATCATCTATAAAAACTCTTCCGTTTACCTTTAAATATTTATAATAAAAATATAATATTTTTTTAATATGATTGGGCTCATGCAAACTATCTATATAAATAATATCAAAATTTTTATTTTGAATTTTATTTAATAGATTAAAATTATCATCTCTACTTTGAATAAAATTCCATTTTGGATGATTAAATAAATTTTTATGATCATGAATATCAACTGATGTTAAAGTTCCATCTAATTCATCACACAACTCTAAAAACATTTTAGTTGATCTTCCATGCATAACACCAAATTCTAAAATATTCAGTTTTACTATTTTTTTTGCAAAATTTTTTATATATTCCAATTTAGGTTTATATAAAAAGTCGACATGATTTAAAGTTTTCATAATTATCTAAAAAATCAAATTATTTTTTCTGACAGCAATTTTTTTATAAGATTATCTCCACTTATTTTTGCACTCCAATTTAATTCTTTCTTAATTAGTTTTGGATTTGAACAAATTTTTTTAATTTCATTCGGTCTTGAAAATATCTTATTATTAAATTTTAAAAATTTTTTTTCAACATTCTCTATCTCAAACATTTTATAAATCATATCTTTAAGCAAATACATTTTTCCAGTACCTACAACATAATCCTTTTGCTTCTTAGAGTTATTAATTTTATATATTGCTGATGAAAATTCTGGAGCCCATCCCCAATCTCTATAAACATAGACATTTCCTAAACTTAATTTATCGTTCTTTTTTCTTTTCTTTAAAAAGTTGGCTACTTTTTTAAAAACAAAATTATTATTTCTTAGTGGAGATTCGTGATTAGATAATATTCCACTTTTTGCATTTATTTTATAATTTTCTCTATAAAATTTTGTAATCCAAAATGCAAATGACTTTGCTCTTCCATATGAACTTGATGGATTAAATTCGTCAGTTTCATTTTTTAAAAATTTTTTTGAATACCCAAAACAATCTGTTGAGGATGAATTATAGATTTTTGTTTTTAATTTATTATTTCTTAAATAGTCTAATAATTCGAATAACAAAGATATATTGCTTGAATAAGTTTCTATTGGAAGATTGTATGATAGGCCAACTGATGACTGTCCAGCAAAATAATAAATTTCTTCTGGGTTATTTTTTTTTATCTGTTTAAAAATAATTTTGTAATCTTTATCTGAATATTTTTTTAGAATTATTTTTTTTCTTAAATTAGCTTTTTCTAAATTTTTTAAATTTTTTTTTGATAATGATCTTGTAAATCCAAAAATTTTGTAATTTTTCTTTAATAAATATAAACTTAGATAACATCCGTCTTGTCCTGTTATTCCTATAATAAATGCTGATTTTTGTTTTTTCATATTAAAATGCTTCAAATTTATATGTTTATAGTTTAAAAAATTTTTAAAAAATACCAAAATAATTTTGAGAATTTTAATAATATAATTTTTCAAATGAATAAAACATTAGTTTTTACTGCTACATATAATGAATCTGAAAATATAGAAGAATTCGTGAATGAATTATTTAAAACTAGTGCAAATATAGATCTTTTAGTTGTTGATGATAATAGTCCTGATAAAACTTATGATTTAATAAAAAACTTTTCCAATAAAAATAAAAATATTTTTTTGATAAAAAGAGAAAAAAAACTTGGTCTAAATACTGCACATATACTAGGTTACGAATACGCAATAAAAAATAACTACGAGAAGTTTATTACTCTTGATGCTGATATGTCTCATAACCCAAAAGAAGTAGCAAAGATAATTGATCTATTAGATAAAAGTCCATTTGTAATTGGATCGCGCTATATGAGAGGTGGAAAAAATGATATGGGACCTTTAAGATTGTTTATAAGTTTTTTTGGGAATAGTTTAATAAAAATTCTTTTAAAGTGTGAGGGTACAGAATTTACAACATCATATAGAGGTTTTAATTTAAAAAAATTAAATAATTTTCACTTTAATCAGATTAAAGCTAAAGGTTATAGTTTTTTTATGAATACTGTTATTAAATTAAATAGAATGGGAATTAAAAGTTTTGAATTTCCAATCCATTTTAAAAATAGACATCATGGAAAGTCTAAAATTCCAAAAATAGAAATTTTAAGAACATTATTAAACGTATTTATTCTTTACTTCAAAAAATGATAAATAAATTTATAAATCAAAATAGATTTAATAAGTATACTCTTTTCTTAATTATAATTTCATTTTGTCTTTCATTAATAATCTCGAAATCAAATTTAATTAAATATGATAAAATTAATGAGTTTGAGGGCAAATCTTATCATCAAATGATTAAATCAGATCCTTTAAGATATATGGGTCATGGGAACGAAATAAAAGAAAGTATAATTCAAGGAGAAAATTTTTTTAATACTGGAAGAGAAAATTACACCAAATATTTGCCTCCAAGATTGGCTGCTTTATATTTATTGGTTAAAAATGAAAATTTATTTGATAGCTCAACTTCCCAAATAAAAACTGGAATATATTTTCCATATCTATTTTTTCAATGTTTATTTTATTATTTATCAATTTTATTTTTATATTTAATTATAAAAAAAAAATTTAATGAAAAAATTAGTTTTTTAATAATTTTATTTTTATCCTTAGAACCTACCGTATTTCAATATCATGGTACCTTCTGGTCAGAGTCTATTTTCTTTTCTCTACAAATATTTATTTTAGCTCTGTTGCTTAAAGATAATAAGAAATTAAATACTTTTATTTATATTGGAGTACTAATTGGACTTCTTTCTTTACAAAAACAATATGCTATTTTTCTTTTTTTTCCTATAATAATATTTTTTCTTATTTTTGAAAAACAAAAAAAAATAAAAAAATCTATCTCTTTATTTTTAGGCTTCTTGATCATACAAATTTTTTTAGGAACTAATAACTATGTAAGATCAGGAGATTTTTATGTTATTACGGCGGATATGAAGCATGGTGCTCACATGGATCTAATATCAAAGGTTATGACAAAAAAAATGAAAATTTCCAAGAAAGATTTTTATATTATAGAAGGAGAAGCGGCAAAAAAATGGGCAGAGAGTGAAAATATATCTACAAATGAATATAATGAAAATAAGTTAAGTATTTATGAGTTTAGAAAGAAAATTATAAATGAATCTGACAAAGTAAAATTTGATAATTTTTTAGCTGATAGGTCAATTGATTACCTAATAAATAATTTTTTTGATTTTTTTAAATTTATTGTAAAACAATCTATACATACCGTACTTTTAAATCCTTTTCATATCTATTCAGATCATAATTTTGTATCTGGAGAATTATATTATGGAACAGATACTCATAGTAAATTGATACCTGTAAGAATTTTTTACACTTTAATAATATATACTATATGTCTTTTAGGCTTTTATGAATTATATAAAAAGAAAAAATATAAAGAAATAAGTTTATTTTTGATATTTTTTTTATATTTTTATTTATTTGTATCATGGCATGGCAACACAAGATATTTTGTTCCTTGTATTATTTATTTATCTATTTTCTTTTCTTTTGGATTTATGAAAATACTTTCAGCTCTTAAAGTAAAATATATTAGGTAATAATCTTTTTTAAACAATTGCAAATATATTTAATTTCATTTTTTTTTAAATTCAAACTTGACGGAAGATATAAACCATATTTTGAAATATATTCAGAGTTCTTAAAATTTTTAGATTTATAAAATTTATATTTTCTTAATACATTTTGCTTATGCATTGGCCAAAAAAAGGGCCTAGCTCCTATATTGAATTTTTTTAATTTATTTATGATTTTTTTTGCATCAAATCCTAATTTTTTACTTTTTATTACTACTCCAATTACCCAATATATATTTTTTGAATAACTTTTTTTTGGTTCAGGGATATAAACATTTTTTGTATTTTTTAAATAATCAAAATAGATTTTTCCAATTTCATGTCTTTTTTTTATAATTGAATTTATTCTTTTAAGTTGGCTTAATCCTAGAGATGCCTGTATATTTGTCATTCTATAATTCCACCCAATATCACTGTGATTAAATCTATCCTTTTTTCCAAAACATAAATTTCTAAAATTTTTAGAATTATTATAAAAAATTTTATTATTTGTTGTAATCATGCCACCTTCGCCAGTAGTAATTTGTTTGTTTGAATAAAAACTAAAAGTACTTAAATCACCAAAACTTCCACATTTTTTGTTATTTATTTTTTGTCCCAATGATTCAGCAGCATCTTCAATTAGATAAATTTTTTTATTTTTTATAATTTTTTTTAAAACATCTATTCTTGCTGGATAATTATAAATATGTGTAATTATAATTGCTTTAGTTTTTTTATTTATTGCTTTAATAATTTTTTCAACATCAATATTCCAAGTTTTTATATCACAATCGATTAATTTAATTTTTAAGCCTAAATTTATTGCAGGAATTATATTTGAAATAATTGTAAAGTTTGGAATAATAATTTCATCACCTTTTTTAAGGTTTAAAACTCTAACCGCAATGTCCAAAGCAGCGGTTCCACTTGAAACAGCTATTCCATATTTGTGTCCAATATATTTGGCAAAACTTTTTTCAAACTTTATTACATTTGGACCTTCTGAAGAAATCCATCCACTTTTTAAAGCTTTGTAAACATAATCAAGATCTGATTTTTTTAATAAAGGCTGATTTACTGGAAAAAACTTTTTCAATTTATTAAAATCTTTTTTTGTCTTTTTCACCCACGAAAGGTCCTTGTTTAACTTCTAACATTTCGGTTTTCTTTAATACTTCAAAACCATGTGATCCAGAAATTATAAGTATCATATCTTTTGAATTTAAAATTATAGATTTTACAAAAATTTTCTTTTTATTGTAAAATAGCACTCTTAATTTACCTTTAAAAATAATCAAGAATTCTGACATGTCTTTAATAATTTTTCCTCTTTTTAAATGATAATGGGGTTGTATCTTATGTTTTGAATTATGTGACATAAACCCAACTTGAAGATTTAATTCTTTTGAGGTGAAAAATTTTATTCCTTTAAATTTTTTTTTTTTATACCTGAAAATTTTCGCAACTTTTTTTTTATCTACAAAAATATTTTCGATATTAAAAAACATTATTTTTTAAACTTTAAAATTATACAGTTAACAATCGTTATTATATACAAAATACCGTGATATATAAATTTAAAAAGATTTGGAGCACTTTTGCTATTTTCTTGGGTTGATTTTTTTTGTACAAATGGGATTTCAATGTAATTTTTTCTTTTTAATATAAAATTAAAAACAAACTCAATTATAAAATTACCATATTTTGTATTTTTAGGGATTATATCTTTTAAAATATTTTTACGAAAATAGAAAATTCCACTTGAGTAATCTTTTATATTATTTGATAAAAGTATTTGACATATCTTATTAATTATTAAGCTTGGAATTCTTCTATAGTTATCTCTTTCATCTTTACCATTTTTTACATACCTTGAAAAAATTATTAAATCTTTATTATAATTATTTTTTATATTTTCAAAAAAATATTCAATACTTGAGTGCATATCAACATCAAACCTAAAAATAAAATTACCTGTGGACATCATAATTCCGTAGATAAATGCTGAAGCCAAACCTTTTGTTTTTGTTCTTTGATAAAATTTTATTTTATCATTGTTAATATTTTTTATTTCGTCAAATATTCCATCATTTGAATCATCGTCAACAATGATTATTTCATAAATATCAAATTTTAACAATTTTTCTAAAGTTAATTTAATGTTTTCTTTTTCCTTAAATGTGCATAATATTACTGTTACTTTATCCATTGCAAAAAACTGAATTAAATTAATGAAAAAATATATTAAATTTTTTATAAATATAATAATAAACTATCGATTTTATTCAATCACAATTATTATTTATGAATTATATTTCATATTTAAGTTTGGATCTTTAACAAATAAATTAAAGTACCTAAATGACAATTATCTCTCTGACTCCATTCCAGCAAATTTTTATGTTATAAAAAAAATTTCAACATTTACAGACAAAAATAATATTAATTATATCTGTGATCTCGGCTCTGGTTATGGAAAAATTTTAAATTACTTTGGAAATCATAAAAAAATTAATATTGATGGAATAGAATATGAAAAAAAAATTTATCTGGAATCAAAAAAATTAGAAAATAATAAAATTAAAGTTTTTAATAATAATTTTTTTGAATTTGATTTTGCAGAAAAAAATTATAGTTTACTGATTTTGAATGATCCTCTGAAAAAGACTACTGATTTAGAAAAAATAACAAAAAAACTAATTTCACTAAATAAAAATTTTTTTTATGTTTTTATAAATTTGTCAAAAGATAAAATTAATATTATAAAAAAATATTTTATAATTTTGGAATTAGATATCTACTCTAATTCTAGAAATTATTTTATTTGTAAAAAAAAATAGTAAATTTTTTAAGTCGTTTTCATTAAAATATTTAAAAAAACATTTTTAAACCTTGAGAAATGAATTTAATTAAATATTTCATTTCTTTATAAGTTGTAGTTAATGGCAAAAAAATAATTCCATTAGATGGGTAATAAATATTATTTTTATATAAATATTTGATAAATTTATTTTTTTGCATTATTTTTTTATTCTCAAGAAAATCTCTTTGAACTCTATTTCTAACAATTTTTTTTGAAAATACGATTCTCATTATATTTGAGTATCTGTATACTCTTGCATCAATATTATTTATTTTAGTTGTGTAATTAATTTTTTCTTGAAATGATTTACATTTAAGGTTCAGTTTTTTAATATTTGGGATATTTTTTTTTAAAAAAATAAGATTTCTCATGGCTATATAACTAGAAATTGAATTAGCTGAGAAAGTACCTCCAAAAAAAATTTTATATTTTTTTAATTTTAACGATATTTTTTTTGTTATTCCGATTGCACTTATAGGAGTTCCCCCTCCAAGAACTTTTCCTATTAGAGTTATGTCGGGTGATAGGTTATAATTATTTTGAACACTCTTATTTTCTGATCTAAAACCAGTTATTATTTCGTCAAATATAAGCGTTATATTATTTTTTTTGCAATATTTCACAAGAAACTTAAGATAATTTTTCATTTCTTCATTTGGTAGAGATCCCATCACGGGCTCAATAATTACTGCATATATATTATTTTTTTTTTTATTTAATATTTTCTTTGTCTGAATGATATTTTGATTTTGAACAAAAATTATATTTTCTTTCATAACATTGTCTATCCCTGAAGATAAAGGGGAAGGTCTATTATTTTTGTTAGGATAAAATAAGGTTTGGTCTACAGATCCGTGCCAACTACCAGTGACTGAAACTAAATATTTTTTTTTATAATTTATTGATTTTGCTATCCTTAGTGCTTTTATAACGCTCTCTGATCCGGTAGTACAATAAATTATTTTGTGAAAATTTGGAAAAAAAAATTTAATTAATTTAAATAATTTTTCTGAATAGCTATTTGGTTTAGATGAAATTGAAATTTTATTTTTAATAATACTTTTTAATGACTTTTTAAAGTTATTGTGATTATGACCTAAAAATAAAACTCCACTTGATTGAGATAAATCAAAATATTTTTTCCTATTTTTGTAAATATAAATGCCTTGACCATAATTATAGTGCTTGCGATCCTTTTGAAAGTTTTCGTTTAAAATTTTTTTGCTCATATATTTTTCCTTAATATTATAAGACAATAACCATATTTATTATCTGTTGCACTATTCGGTAATTTTAAGAAATAGTATTTGAATGTTGTTTTATGTTTATTTTTAGACAAAATATTAGAAAAAAAAGACCTCCTATAATATCTTAATGGAAAATTCTTATATTTTTTAAAAAATTCACTTTTGGTTAAGTTCTGACGTAATCTTACAGAGTCTCTATAATGTTTTTTTTTATTAAAATCCTTTATATCATAAATAAGAATTACATTTTTGCTTACTCTTAATAAAAATTCCATAACTTTTCTAGCATATTTATAAGATTTAAAATATTGAAAACACGACAAACAAATTGATGCGTTAACTTTAAAATCTTTAATTTTATCAATTTTAAATTCCTTACTATTGGTTTTAATAAATTTAGTAAACTTTAACTCTCTTTTTTGTAAATCGATTAAATTTTTAGAAACTTCTAAGCTTATATTATTCTTTAAAGCAAATTTTTTTATAAAAAAATTTAAGAAACAACCATTTCCTGAGCCAAAATCTAGAAGCGACGATTTTTTTTTAAATTTTATTATTTTTTCAATAAATTTTAATATTTCTCTAAATTTTTGTTTATTAAGTTCAGGATAAATTACTTTTGCTTGATTGAAAGAATTTAAAAAATTATTATCATATTTTTTTAAATTATAAGATTTTGAATAATAGCTAAAATCTTTTTTTCCAAATAATTTATCCCAATTATTTTTCATTTACTAAATCTATGAATTCTCCAAAATCTTATTAAAATCTAAGAACTCATCTTTAATACAAACAATTAAATTATCCTTATACAGTTTATCAAAAAAAAGATGTTGGAAATTGTCTTTTGTTATTAATCTACAATTAATCTTATAATTTTTTATATCAAAATTTTTACCTACATCATAAATTTTTAAATCATTCTCGAATGGAACTAAATAACATTTAAAATTATATCTTTCTAAATCATTTATAATGTTGAACTTATCTTTAGATGATACTTTCAAAAGTAAATCATTTGAATGAAGTTCTAGTAATATTATTTTTACATTTTGAGCAAGATTAGATTTAAATCCATCAAACACTTTAGACTCAAAAGCATGTACGTCAATCTTAACTATATCAGGGATAATATTATTTTTTTCACATAAATTATCTAAAGTTCTAGATAGGATCTGATCTCCGTCTTTTGACTCAATTACCTTTTCATTTCTAACTGATAGATTTTCTTCTTTGTCTGATAAAATTTCGTTATATACACTTACATTTTTTAAATTGTTTATTGATATATTTTTTTTTATGTAATTGTAAAAATATTTATTACTTTCTATTGAATAGGTTTTTAAATCTGAGAAGTTCTCAAAATATTTTGATATTAAACACGTATAATACCCCATAAAAGATCCAACATCTAAAAATGAAAATAATTTTTTTGTATCTAAAAATTTTATTAAAATACTTGTTAACGGTAACTCATAAATTTTTTGACGGCTAATCTTTTTATAAACATCATGAGCTTGATCACTATTCTTGGCTAACAGAAGCTTAATTTCAATATTTTCAAATTGTATTTTTTTTAGATAATCTTTCTTTTTTTGACTTAAATTAAAAATATATGAAATATAAGAAAAGCCTTTAATAGAAAAATTCAAAATTATGTTAGGTAAAAAACTTAATATATAAATTATAAATTTAATCATGTTTCATATGTAAGTTTATTTAATAGCCAGAAAAAATTCAAAAGAAACAAACTTTGCAATAGACGAGACATCTTTGAAACCTGCTCTTTTTAGCATATCTAAATTGGCCTTTGAGGAAAATGGTTCTAAAATTCCTTTAAGACTTGACTTTTTATTCATAATTTCTTCAATGCTAAAACCATTGTCAATTTTAAATTCTTCATAAATTTGACTCATTTGATCTTGTGTTCTTGCATCATAGGATCGAACTTTTTCCACCATTATAAAAGCACCACCCCAATTTAACTTTTTATATATTTTGTTTATTAAATTTTGGCGAAATTTTGGGTGAATAAATTGAATTGTATAAAAAGATACAAATAAATCGCTAGGTTTAAATTTATATTTTAATATATCCGAATGGGTATATTTTATTTTACCTGATTGATTTTTTAATTTTGCAAATTTAATCATGTTTTTTACTATATCAATTCCAACAAATTTAATTTTTTTCTTTTCTCTATGTCTTAAAGAGAGTCTCTTTAAAAAACTTCCAGTTGAACAACCTATGTCATAAACAATAGAGTTTTCCTTAATATAAAAATCTGAAATTTTCTCTCCTAGCCAAGCAAATTCTTGATAGAAAGGAATAGATTTATTTATATGATAATCAAATTTAGTTGGAACATTTTTGTCAAAAGTCCAAGATGCATTTCTAGCTAAAATTTTATAATTTTTTTTTTTATTAGGCATTTTAAGTTTTGCAAATTACTGCAATTTTTTATAGTTAAATATAATTACATTCAATTTATTATATTTCTAAAAATATACAATTAAACCTTTACAAATTATTTTTGCCTAAATTAACATAAAAAACCATCCAAATTCAGCTTAGGATTAAATCGTAAGGCTATTGTTTTAAGGTAGATATTGAATATAATAAATGAAAATCATCTAATGCTAAAGTTACTAAATAAAATATTAATATTTTTGAAAATAAAAAAAAAAAAAGAACGTGCATTTATATTGCATTTAATATCTTCGAGAAATTTAGTAAAAAAAAACAAAAATATTGAGGGGTGTGAAGTTGGAGTTTACAAAGGTGAATATAGCACACAAATTTTAAATCATTTTGAAAAAAATGGGCTATCAGTAAAATTACATTTAATTGATCCCTGGAAAGTCGACAATGATTTTAAAGAATATGGAAATGAAGTTTTGGAAAAGGCATACGAAGAAGTTAAGTTAAAATTTCAAGATATGCAAAATGTAAAGATTTTTAGAGAAAATTCTGAAAGTGCTAGTAAACATTTTGACAATTTGTCATTGGATTTTGCTTATATAGATGGCAATCATGACTACGAATTTGTAAAAAAAGATTTAGAAATATGGTTCCCAAAAATTAAAACTGGTGGTGTAATTTTTGGAGATGATTATCTAAGACCTTATGGTGTAAATAAAGCAGTAAGCGAATTTTCATTCAAGTATAATCTTATTGCTAATTTTTCAGATAATGGAAATCAATATTTTTTTATCAAAAATTAATTAATAAATAGTGTTGTTTTGAACGATATTAAAACAAAAAATTCATTAAAACTTTTTTTTAAAGAATTTAAACATTAATGCAATTAAGCCCTTAGAATTGGAACTCTAATTTTATCAAGAAAAGATTTTATTTGCTTTAATTTGTTAAATTTTAAAACTACATTTTCAAAGGTTGTATTCTTAGAGAGAATTCCTTTTTTTACCATTTCATTTTTTAACATTCGAAGATAAAAATTTTTTCCATATGGTGTATCATCATTTAAAAACATATCTTTAAAAGCTATTAGTGTATTTTTTTTATTTGCATATTTTAATTTAGACCAGTCAGTATTTAGTAATTTGATATATTGCTCTTTACTATTCCATGAATTTGCTAATTTATATTTTTTATCAAAAACATTTTGCTCTGAAGCAATTATTTTAAAATTATGATGCGCCATTTCTAATTGTATTGTTCCATGCTTAGTTACAACTATACATTTTTTGTCAAGTAATTTAACAATATCTTTATTGTTAAAAGGCTGATTTAAAATTAAAATATTTTTTTTTTTTGCTAAACTTGAGATATAATTAGAAAAAATTTTGTTATCCCAAAAATATATTTCATTAAAGGTTTTGCCTTTTGAGCTTAAATAAAAATTTGGATGTGATTTAATTATAAAATTAACTTTTTTTTTTTCTAAAATATCAACTGTGAATTTCAACCAGTCATAAACATTAGCAAATCCATCATATCCGTAAGTAAGTTGTGAGTCTGTGAAAGAATGAGCATAAATAATGTATTTATACTTTTTTAAACTTTTTAATTTAAATTTATCATATTCTACTCTTTTCATCCATGGCAAGTAATTTTCTAGAGCTGAAAAAGTTTGTTTTATTTTTTTTTTTGTTTTTGTAAGATCGTTTTTTTTTATTTTATTACCACGAAAATTAAGTTTAAAAATTTTTGAAATATTTTTATTTGTGCATCTTAGTATATTTTTTGGGTATCTATTAGAATAAACAGTCTTATTATTTAATACGAATTTTTGGTAAATTATTCCATTTAAATATTCCAAATGATCAATATAAGCATATTTAAATTTATAATTTGATAAAATATAATCAGCTGTGTTTATTAATTTACCTGCAATATAAATATTTTTAAAAAGATTAAAAAAAAATATTAAATTAGATTCATAAGATTTGAAACTTCTGTAAGTTTTCGAGATAGCATGAATTCCAAAATAAACATTTTTATAATTAATATTTAAAACTTTTTCTTTTGAAAAAAAATCTCCCTTTAAAAAACAAATCATACAAAAAAATAGAAAATTAAAACTTGGTATTTTTTTAATTTTTATTTGTTTAATAATAATTTTTTTTTTATCTAACTTTGCTTCTCTAAGACATTGTTCTATGATTAGTTTATAAAGATTGCTGTTATAAACTGTAGAAAAAAAAAAATTTTTCATACTACAAAATTTTTTTTAAATCTTGTCTGCTCATTTTTTGTTTATTTAGATCACTTCTGTAATAAAAGTTTTTTCCCACTCTTTTAAAAGATTGATACTTTTTAAAAAAACTTTCGTTTGGTAAAATTAAAAAATATTTATCAAATGAAATAGTTGTTCTATTATCAGATAAAGAAATTAGTTCTTCATGTATTTTTTCTCCAGGTCTAATTCCAATAATTTTTGTTTTAGCGTTTTTATTTATCGCAAATATTAAATCTTGTATTTTAAAACTTTTAAGTTTTGGAACTATAATTTCAGAACCTTTGGAATTCTTAAATGCCCATTCTACTGTTTTAATTGCTTCACTCATTGAAATATTAAATCTAGTCATTTCAGGATGTGTAAGTGGAAAAGGTTTTTTTTGATTATTTAGTTCTTTGAAAAAAGGTATTACTGATCCTCTACTTGCAAAAACATTTCCATATCTTACTACAGAAAATTTTGTAATTGATTTTGAAGGTACTAAATTATTTGATGATATAAATAATTTATCAGAACATAGTTTTGTAGCACCATACAAATTGATTGGCGAACAAGCCTTATCAGTTGATAAAGCTATTACCTTTTGAACATTATTAGATATTGCTGCCTCGATAACGTTTTGGGCGCCGATGATATTTGTGTAAATAAATTCAAAGGGGTTATACTCAGCAGTATCAACTTGTTTTAAAGCAGCTGCGTGAATTACAAAATCAACATCACGAAAAGCTAATTGAAGTCTTTTTCCATCTCTTACATCTCCTAAAAAATATCGTAAACATTTATATTTATTTTGTGGAAACTCTTTTTGCATTTCATACTGCTTAAATTCATCTCTACTAAAAACAATAATTTTTTTACAATTATATTTATTCAGTAAATATTTTATAAAATTTTTACCAAACGATCCTGTGCCTCCAGTAACAAGTATTGTTTTTTTAGAAAAGTTCATTTTTACAATATACTTAATATATTTATTAAAAAATTAAACAAATATTAATTAAAGAGATAAAGTCTTTTCATTTAAAAGTAAATAATATATTTATTTTTAAATGATAAAATATGCATCTCAAAATATAACTCAAGAGGATATTAAATCAGTTTCATCTGCATTAAAGAGGGATTTAATAACTCAAGGAAATCTTAATTATAAATTTGAGACAAGAATTAATAAATTGGTCCGTTCAAAATATTGTTTAACGACTAATAGTGCCTCTAGTGCACTTTTGTTAGCTTGCAAAGCGTTAGGATTAAAGAAAGGAGACAATGGATGGACAACAACAAATACTTTTGCTGCAACTGCAAATTCAATTTTATTGTGCGGTGCTAATTTAGATTTTGTTGAAATAAATGAAAAAACATTCAATATTTGTGCTGACAAACTAGAAAAAAAATTAAAAAAAACAAAAAAAAATAAACTGCCTAAAGTATTAATTTTAGTTCACTACGGAGGTAATCCATGTGATTTAAAACAAATTTATAAATTATCAAAAAAATATAATTTTAAAATTATCGAAGATGCTTCACATGCTATTGGTTCAAAATATAATGGTAATCCTATAGGAAATTGTAAATACAGTCATATAACCGTCTTTAGTTTTCATGCTATAAAAATTATTACAACTTGTGAAGGAGGTGCTATTACAACAAATAATCCATTATATTATAAAACAATTAAATTGATGAGAACAAATGGAATTAGTAGAGAAAATAAAAAAAATAATAATAAAGATTGGTTTTATGAACAAAAAATTCTTGGCTATAATTTCAGAATGAATGAAATTCAAGCAGCTTTAGGTCTTTCACAAATAAAAAAAATAAATATTTGGATTAAAAAAAGAAATAATATTGCAGAATATTATAAAAAATCTTTTAGTCTTTTGCCCTTAAAATTTCAATCTATCGATAAAAAATCGATTTCAGCATATCATTTATTTACCTTAGTAATAAAAAAAAAGAACTTAAGGGACAAACTTATTAATTATTTAAAAAAGAAAAATATATTTGCAAATGTAGTTTATATTCCATTGTATAGACATCCTATACATAAAAAAAATTTTAATTTTAAAAAGTTTAAAAATTCAGAAGATTTTTATAAAAATTGTATTTCAATTCCAATGCATATAAATATATCTAAAAAAAATTTGGAATATGTGGTTAAATCAATAAAAAATTTCTTTTCAAAAAATTAAGCATATTTTAAATAAAAACAGTAAATTAAAGACTTTTTTACAACAAATTGATTAAAATAAATTTTTATATTGTGTATTCAAAAAATGAACACTATTGTTCAATTTATGAACTATTTAAAAAAAAACTCTGAAGAGAAATTTGAAATATTAAGAAAAATTTCAAAAAAGCCAAGGTCTTCTCAAAGAGAACTTGCAAAAGAACTGGGTATTAGTTTAGGCAAACTAAATTATTGTTTAAAGGAATTAAGAGAAAAAGGTCTTGTTAAAATTGAGAATTTTAAAAAAAATCCAAATAAAATTAATTACTTATATGTTTTGACGCCACACGGTATTTCGTCAAAGACTAAAATGACTATAAATTTTATGAAAAGAAAATTGAGAGAGTATGATGAATTAAGAATTGAAGCTTATAAAGAAAAACAAAAAAAAACTAAGGAAATAAATAAAAAATATGAGTGACATAGGGCATAATAATCCACCGCTTGATCCAAAAGAAACAATCCAAAAAAATATTGAAAGAAAAAAACCTATACTTGATAGAGATCCACAATATTTTGAAAAAGTGCCCTTGCCTAGCTGGATTGAATTAAGCTTAATAGATAATTGTAATAGATCATGTAGTTTTTGTCCAAAATCAGATGAAAAAATAGCACCAAATACTCATCAAGTTATGGATGAAGTGTTAATTAATAAACTATATGAGGATCTTTCAAAAATTAATTTTGAAGGAGCATTTTGCTTCTGTGGATATGGAGAGCCTATGCTTCATAAAAATGTTCTTAAATATGCAAATATATTAGGAAAATTAGGTGGTGTAGAAATAATAACTAATGGAGATACTCTCAATGAAAAACAGTTAGTAGAAATATATAATTCAAGAGCAACTAGACTTTTAATTAGTCTTTATGATGGAGAGCATCAAGTAGAAAAGTTTAAAAAAATGATTTCATCTGCTGGGATACCAAAAGATTTTGTTATCTTAAGAGATAGATGGTACTCCGATAAATTAGACTTTGGTGTTAAATTAACAAATCGTGTAGGTACTATTGAGCTCGGGAAACAAAACGAGATAGATACAAATAAAAAATGTTTTTATACTAGCTATCAAGTTTTAATTGATTGGAATGGTGATGTTTTCTTATGCCCTCAAGACTGGCAGAGAAGAGTTACTATGGGAAATATAATGCAAAGAAGTTTTTTTGATATATGGAATGGAAAAATATTAAATAAATTTAGAAAGATACATCAAACAAATAGAAATATAAATCCTTGCACGGGTTGTAATGCTAATGGAGATGTGTATGGTGAAAAGCATTTTCAAGCATGGAATAATTTTTATAAATTATAATTTTTATGCAAATAGAGCTATGTATGTTTTTTAGCAATTCAGATTCTTTTAAAACAATAAATTATCATTTAAAATTAATAACTGAGTTGACTAATAAATTTGGAAAAATAACTTTTGTTAATTTTATTAAAATTCAAAATAAACAGGAAAATCATTCAATTAAAGCACCTAATGTTGTTAATTCACGATATTTTATACCTGAAAGTGAAAAGGATTTTATAAACTATATTAAATCAAAAAAAATTATAGCAATAGATTGCTTGGGAAAGGATTTAAATTTTTTTAAAATTAGAACATTAATCAATAAAACAAATATTTATTTAGCATTAATAATTAATACTGGTGTAATATCTAATGCTCCAATATCTATTTCTAAATTTAATTTTTATAATGATATAAAGAATAAAATAATAAAAAAAATATATAGATTTTTAGTACTACTTAAAGTTTTTCCATCTATTGATATTTATTTTGATCCAAGAAGAGATATTATAGAAAATATTGAATATAAAATTAAAAAATATTCAAAACTTCAATCTATAGTAAAAATTTTTAATATATTATACTTTAAAGAATGTTATAGAATTAATTGTAAGTCCTACGACAACTATCTAGAACTTAATAAATTAAATATAAAAAAAAAAATAATTTTTTTAGATGGGAATTATAAACATCAAGATATTGAAAAAAGAAGTCAAAAGATATCAGATGAAATCAGAGATAAATATTTTAACAGCTTAGAAAATATTTTCCAAAATTTTGAAAAGGAATTTAATTTGGATGTTGAAATATGCTTGCATCCTACATCAAATATTAATGAATATAAAAAATTTTTTAAAACTAGAAATATTTATATAAATAAAACAAGCTCAGAAATACCTAACGCTGAAATAATATTATTTCATGAATCGGGATCAGTTAATGATGCAATACTGCAAAAAAAAATTATTGTATCTTTGGTCACGAGATTACTAGGCGGTTACTACTACCAAAGGATAATAAATTACAAACAATTTTTAGATTTATTTTCAATTGATATTGATAAAAATGAAGAATTTAAGAAAGATGAAATATTAAAAAATTTTAATAATTCAGTTGTTAAGTTTGAATATTATATAAATAATTTTTTAAAAAGTGAAAATACACCTTCATATAAAAAAATTACAAATATTATTTATGAATTTTCTAACAAAATATAAAAGATTTATAATAGCATGAAATTAATAATTTATTTATTAAAAAAGTTAAGGTCAAATATTTCAAGAATTATATTAAATTTGATAGGCAAAAATTTAATTTATAAATCTAAATTAGTAAGAAAAAATTTTAATACTTTAGAAGATGCAGAGTTTAAAATTTATTCCCAAAATGGAGAAGATGGTATCATTAATTTCATTGTTGAAAGTTTAAATATTAAAAAACCAAATTTTGTAGAATTGGGAGTTGGAGATTATAGTGAATGCAACACAAGATTTTTATATGAAATATATTACTCTAGTGGTTTAGTAATTGATTGTATTCAGGATTTGCACACTAAAATTAGAAAAAATGTTAGTATATGGAAAGGAAATTTAAAAATTGTTAATGAATTTATTGAAGTAAAAAATATAAATTCAATAATTGAAAAAAATTGTAGTTTTCAAATTGATTTATTTTCCATTGATCTTGATGGTATTGATTACTGGATTCTAAATGAGCTAAACGAAAGCATAAAACCTAAAATTTTCATTGTCGAGTACAACTCAACTTTTCAAGAAAAAAATATCTCAATACCAAATATTGAAAAATTTGATCGTGGAAAATATCATTACTCAAATTTGTGCTATGGCGCATCACTTAAAGCATTTAATAAACTGATGCAAAAAAAGGGATATTATTTGTTGGGGGTAAATTATCTTCGAAATAACGCTTTTTTTATATCAAATGAATTTCCTAGAGAAAAGTTTTTCCCTCAAATTAAAATTTCAAATATTAAAGATATGATAAATGCAAATTACAGCGAATCTAGAGATAAATTTAAAAACCTAAACTTTTTAGATAATAAAAAAAGAATTAAAGAAATTGGAGATTGTAAAGTAATTGATTTAAATAAAAATAATAATCTTGTTAAATTTAAGGATATTATTGATGAAGAATAGAATTTTTTTTAAAGAAACAATAAAACTCATTGGTGAAAAAAAAGTATTTTTTTTAACTTTCCTTTCAATAATTAGGGCATTTGCAGAAATGGCCAGTATTGGTTTATTAATACCGATAGTAGGACTGTTAGCAAATAGCAATGAAACTCTTAATAATTATAATTTATTAATTTTTAATAATATAAATCAGGAAAAACTAATATTTTATTTTGTTTTTATATTTCTATTAATTTATTTTATAAAAACTTTATACTTAATGTTTTATAATCTATATGTTGCTAAGTTTTCACACAATTTAAATGTTTTAATTGCTGAAAATTTATTAAAAACTTACTTAAATAGAGGTTTTGGTTTTTTTAATGATATAAGTTCATCAAAAATAATTAGAAATATTACAGGAGAAGCAAATTTATTTGCAATTGGAATTGTTGGAAGTTTTGTAATAATTTTTTCAAATTTTTTACTATTTTTTGCAATAACAATCTTATTAGTTGTTGTTAATAAATACTCTATTTTAGTAATTTTATCTTTAGTAATTTTATCGTCTTTAATTATTAAATTTAATAATAAAAAATTTACATTTTGGGGAGAAGTTAGATTTAAAGAAAGTGGTCTAATTTTAAAAAGTCTTAATGAATTATTAGGAAGCATTAAAGAAGTTTACCTCTATCAAAAAAGTGAGTTTTATTTAGAGAGTTTTAAAAAAAATATAAAAAATCTAGCCAAAGCCTCAATTTTTAAAGATACATATCTGGCAATATCAGCGCCTTTAATAGAATTTTTTGGTCTTTTACTTTTTTTCTCATTTCTTATTTTTCTAATTGTTTTTCAGAGTGTTGACTACAATGAAATTGTAATAATGTTTGGTGTTTTTGCTTTTGCTTCGATAAAAGTCTTACCAAATATTGTTCAAATAGTTAGAGCCTTCCAAAATCTTAAGTATAATATGCCAGCAGGAAAAATTGTAATTAAAAATTTATCAAAGAAAAAATCTTCAAAATTATTTAATAAAAAAAAAATAAGTAGTTTTAAATCTTTACAGCTAAGTAATGTTAAATTTAAGTATGATGATAAAAAAAATATTTTAAATAATATAAATCTAAAAATTAACAAAGGAGAAAAAATAGCTATAATAGGTGAATCGGGAAGCGGTAAAAGCACTTTGATAAATTTAATTTCTGGTTTATTAAAACCTACATATGGAAATGTATATTTGAATAAGAAAAAAGAGTTAAATTTTTCAAATTTAATTGGGTATGTCTCTCAGAGTATTTATTTATCTGATGATAATTTAATAAAGAATATATCTCTCAAAAATGAAACAAATGAAAAAGATTACAAATATATTTTAGAAATAATAAAAAATTTAAAATTGCAAAGTATTAATATACATAAAGTGGTTGGTGAAAGAGGCTCTAAACTTTCAGGTGGACAATTACAAAGAGTCGGAATTGCGAGATGCTTGTTTAGAAATCCAGAAATTATAGTACTTGATGAAGCTACAAGTGCTTTAGATAAAAATACTGAAAAACAAATTGTTGATTACATATTTTCTAAACATAATGATAAAACAATTATTTTTTGTACTCATAAAAGATCTTTTATAAAAAAATTTGATAAAGTTTTAGAAATTAATAACGGAAATTTAAAATTAGTTAGATATTGATATGTTTTTCTTCAGAATAGATTTGGGATCGAAATATGGCTTAGGACACTATGCTAGAGTAAAATCTTTAATAAGGTATTTAAAAATTAAAAAATTTAAGATTATTGTAGATACCTTTCCACCCAACCATTTAACGCCCAAAGAACAAAAAAGTATTATTAAATTGAACAATAAAAAAATAATTAAAAATGAATTAACTGACGCAAAATTATTTATAAATATTTTAAAAAAATATGGATCAAATTTTTTTGTTGTAAAAGACAGTTATAAGTTAGGTTTCAAATGGGAAAAATATGTAAGTAAATACTCAAAAAAATTAGCAATTATTGATGATTTTCCAAATAAAAAACATTACTCAGATATTTACATAAATCATAGTCCAGAATTTTTAGAAAGTAGTAATAACAAAATTATTAGTTTGAAGAAAAAAAATAAAAAAAAGTGTAAATTTTTGTTAGGGCCAAGCTATTCATTGTTCAATACGGTTTGCAATGAAAAGAAAATATTATCAGATCTTGTTTTTTATAACGGAGGAAGTGGTGATATTTTAATTTATGAAAAAGTAATAAAAGAAATATCTAAATTAAAAAAAAAATTAAAAATAATTTTAATTGTTGGGCCATATGCAAAAAATTATAATGTTATATACCAAAAGTTAAAAAATTATAAAAATATAAAGATAATTTATAATAATAATAATATTTTAAAACTTTTAAAAGGAACAAAACTTTTTATTTCCTCAGCAGGTGTTTCAATGTTTGAGTCTTCTTTTTTGAAAATACCAACCTTACTTTTTAAAATGAATTATAATCAAAAGTTAAATGACTTAGATTACGAAAAGATAGGACATTATTTTATATTAAAAAAAAAAGATTTATTAAATACAAAAAAAATTATTAAATTAATTATTCTAATGAAAAATAATTCAAAAATAATAAAAAAAATTATGAATAGTATCCAAATTAATCCAAAAAATATAAGTTCAAATTATTTAAAGGCATTCAATAAATTATGATTAGCAATTTTAAACAATTAGATATTAATGATAGAATTATCAATAGATATTTATATTATAAAAATCTGGAAGTTAATAGAATGTATTCTTCTAGTAAAAAAAAAATAGAAAAACTAGATCATTATTTATGGTGGTTTCAAAAACAAAAGCAAAGAAAATCCTTTTTATTACTTAAGGACAATAAGCCATTATTTATATCAACGACTGATCATTTTAATTTCAGAAAAAAAAAATTTGTATATTCAGGATTAATAAGTTGTACTAATCAAACCAATCTTTTTGATTTATTAAAAGCAATAAAAATTCAAAATATTTATCTAAATAAGCTTAATAATACATTTTGCTTTATTTCTATTGATAAAAAAAATAGTGTTTTATTGCACCATTGGAAATATTTTGGATACAAACAATTGTTTAAAACTGATTTGCTTTATAAAAATATAAAAAAACTATTAAATATAGGACCTAGATTTAATATTTATTTCAAAAAAACTAAAAGAAAATGAATTTAAACAAAAATTTTAAGATTGGAAAAAAACGTGTAGGAAAGAACTATAGATGCTTAGTGGTTGCTGAAATTTCTGCTAATCATAATAATAATTTCAATACCATTAAGAAACTTATTACTTCAGCAAAAAAATGTGGGGCAGATCTTATTAAAATACAAACTTATACTGCTGATACAATCACAATTAACTCAAAAAAAAGAGATTTTTTAATTAAAAAGAAAAATCCTTGGAACAAAAAAAAATATTTATGGAATCTGTATAAAAAAGCAGAGACTTCAAAAAACCTTACAGCGAAAATTTTTAAATTCTGTAAAGTTAAAAAAATTGACATTTTTTCGAGTCCCTTTGATATCGACTCAATAAATTTTTTAAAAAAGCTAAATTGTCCAGCTTATAAAATTGCATCCCCAGAAATAACTCATATCCCATTAATTGAAAAAGCTGCGAAAACGAAAAAACCAATAATTTTATCTTTAGGTTTGGCAAACAAAAAAGATATTGATCTTGCGCTCAAAACAATAAAGAAAACTGGTAACAACAAAATTATACTTTTAAAGTGTGTCTCTTCATACCCAGCAAAGTTAGAAGAGCAAAATATTAAATCTATAACTAGAATAGAAAAAAAATATAAATTAATTACTGGATTGTCTGACCATACTTTAGGTTATATAGCTCCAATTTCAGCAGTAGCACTTGGTGCTAAAATGATTGAAAAACATTTTAACATAAAAAATAATAAATCAGTGGACTCTTTTTTTTCTACTGAGGAAAATGAATTTAAATTAATGACTGAAAATATAAGACAAGTAGAAAAATCTTTAGGAAAAGAAAAAATAGAAATTTCAAAAAGTTCTAAAAAAAATTTTAACAGTCGAAGATCGATATATGTATCAAAAAATATTAAAAAAGGTGAAACTATTAAAGATACTAATGTGAAAATTGTTAGACCTGGCCTGGGATTACACCCAAAATATTTTAGATATATCTTAAATAAAAAATGTCTAAAAACACTTAAAGTTGGAGATAGATTTAAATTAGAATATGTTAAAAAAAAGTAATTCTTTTTTTGTAAAATTAAGAAAATTTAAAAATAATACTGCATTAATATCTGAAAAAGGAGAATATATTTCTTATTTAGATCTCTTAAAGTTTTCAAAAAAAATTTCAAAAAATTTACATAATGAAAAAAAATTAGTTTTCTTGCTAGGACAAAACAACGTCGAGTCAATTGCTGGATATATTTCCTTTGTAAACAAAGGATATGCGGTTGTGATGATAGACTACAGAATTACTCAAATATTATTAAAAAAATTAATAAGTATATATAAACCAAAATATATATTTTGTGAAAAAGATAAATTTAAAACATTTAAAACTTATAAATTTGTAAATAACTTTAGAAATTATTTATTATTAGAGGGAAAAAAAAGTAAAAATATTAATTTGCATGAAGATTTAATGTTATTAATGTCTACATCTGGAAGTACTGGTTCACCAAAACTTGTTAAGCAATCCTACTTAAATATAAAATCAAATACTAAGCAAATTATTAAGTACCTAAAAATAAAATCACAAGATAAAACCATTACCTCATTACCAATTTCTTATGTTTATGGTCTTTCAGTTATAAATACTCATTTATTCTCTGGTGCTACGATCATTCTTACAAATAAAAGCATGGTCGAAAGAGAATTTTGGGAATTAATAAAAATGTTTAAAGTAAATAATTTTTCTGGGGTGCCCTATAATTATTCTATAATTGAGAGAATATCTAAATCTGGTTTACCAGAAAGCCTAAATTATACTACTCAAGCTGGTGGAAAAATGAATTATGAATTAATAAAAAAAATTTTAGCAATTTATAAAAAAAATAATATTAAGTTAATCCAAATGTACGGAGCTGCTGAGGCAACATCTAGAATGTCTTATTTAAAATGGCAAGATAACTTTAAAAAAATTGGGAGTATTGGTAAACCAATTCCAGGGGGAAAATTTTTTTTAGCAGACAAGCACGGTAAATATATCAATAAGATCAATAAAAAAGGCGAATTAGTTTATAAAGGAAAAAATGTTTGTATGGGGTATGCGCAAAAAATCTCAGACTTATCGTTGCCCGATATCAATAAAAGTATACTTTTTACTGGTGACTTAGCTTACAAAGACAAGGATGGTTATTATTTTATAATAGGTAGGAAAGATAGATATATGAAAGTTTATGGTTCAAGAATTAATCTATCAGAATTAGAAAACATCCTTTTAAAAAAAGGAGTAGAAACCATAATGAAGGAAGGCATAGAAAATAAAATTGAAGTTTATTGTAAAAAATTATCAGATATTAAAATTAATTTAAAATATTTGTCTAAAGTTACATCAATTAATATTAATGTTTTCGATATTAAAAAAATTTCAAAAAAGAATTTAACAAAAAATTTTAAATATAAGATATAAAATTATATGCAATTTTTAAACTCTATAATGGACCAGGATGCTTATAGTACAAATAATGAGAAGAAAAATATTTTTTTTAAAAAATATATTAACTATTTAACCTACTTTCATTATAAAAACTCTAGTCTTTATAAAAATTATTTAAAATCTATTGGTTATAAATTTAGAAAAAATAATTCTATTTATGAAATACCATTTTTGCCAGTGAGGCTTTTTAAGGAATTTGATTTTTTAAGTATAAAAAAAAAAGATATATATAAGACTTTATTTTCGTCAGGTACAACATCAGGCTCACTATCTAAAATTTACTTAGATAAAATAAATGCGTTAAATCAAATTAAAACTCTTAAGAAAATTTTTGATAAAATAATTGGCAATAAAAGATTTCCAATGCTTGTAATTGATAAAAAAAAAGAGGTTAATAGAACAAGTTTTAATGCAAGTGTTGCAGCAGTTAATGGTTTCTCTATATTTGCTAGTGAAATTATATATCTTTTGGATGAAAATGATGAAGTAAATTACCTATTACTTAATAAATTTTTGAAAAAAAATAAAAATAGTAAATTTATGATTTTTGGGTTTACTTCAAATGTTTTTTTAAATCTTATTGAAAAAATAGATATAAAAAAAATTCCCCAAAAAAGTTTTCATAAAGCTTTTTTGATTCACGGTGGTGGATGGAAAAAAATGGAGCAAAATAAAATTTCACAGAATAAATTTAATTATTTATTAAAAAAAAAATTAGGGGTTCATAAAATAATTAGTTATTATGGTTTAGTAGAACAAATAGGTTCAATTTTTTTTGAGTGTAATTGTGGATATTTTATAGCATCAAACTTTTCAGACATAATAATAAGAGATAAAAATTTTAATGTTTGCAAATCTGGAGAGAAAGGTTTTATACAATTAATGTCTTTATTGCCAACTAGCTATCCTGGTCATAGTATATTAACTGAAGATATTGGTGAAGTAATTGACGATAAAAAATGTAAATGTTTTGGTTCTGGAAAAAGGTTTTTAATTCATGGCAGACTTCAAAATGCAGAATTAAGAGGTTGTAGCAATATTTAAAATGAGCGATAAAAAAAAAATAAATTATCTTGTTGGTAAGTCAGCAAAATTAAATATTTCATTATTTCCTTTTAATAAAATCATAGTTGAATTTTTAGATGATTTGTCAAAAAATTTAAATTATTTTAATAAACCTAATTTTACAGATATAAAAGCATTATCCTTTTTTTGTCGTAAAAATAATATTTTTGCTTTAAAAAATAAATATTTAAACCAAGACAGTGTTAGATTTGGATTAGGTTTATTATTTCATATTACTCCAGCAAATATACCAACAAATTTTGCTTACTCATTAATTTTTGGTTTATTAACAGGAAATTCTAACTTGGTAAAAGTGCCTTCAAAAGAATTTTCTGAAATTGAGATAATTTGTAAATCTATAAACAAATTATTAAAAAAAAAAAAATATATTAAAATTAAACATATGATTTCTATAGTTAGATATAATGATTATGATCAGTTTACAAAAAAGTACTCAAGCATTTGTGACGGAAGATTGATTTGGGGTGGTGATCAAACAATAAAAAATATAAGAAAATATTCAGTAAAAGCAAAAAATATAGATATCCCTTTTTCAGATAGATATTCAATTTCTTTAATAAACTTAGATAAATTTTCAAATTTAAGTAATTTCAAAAAGAGACTATTAATTCAAAAATTTTACAATGATACATATGATGTTGATCAAAACGCTTGCTCATCACCACATATGGTTTTATGGACTGGAAATTATAAAAAAAAAATAAATAATATTTTTTGGTCAATGTTGAATTCTTATGTAAAAAAAAAATATGATCCTCCTTTAATTTCTTCAATGGATAATTATTCAAAATTTGTAGAAGACGCAATCAAAGCTAAAAATACAAAAAATATTAAAAAATTAAGTAGTTCATTATATGTTGCTTCATTAAAAAAATTAAAAGCTAATACTTTAAAGGATAAAACAAAATGGGGTTATTTCTATGAATGTCATATAAAAAATTTAAACGAAATCAAATTTGTTACAAATAGAAATTTACAAACTATTACCTATTTTGGATTTTCAAAAAAATTTTTAAAATATTTTTTTAGTTTAAATAATTTTAATGGTATTGATAGAATTGTTCCAATTGGCCAAGCACTAAATATTAACTTAATATGGGATGGATATGATTTAAGTAAAATTCTAACAAGAGAAATTGAAATAAGGTAAACAATGAAATTATCTAAAAAAGATATTCTAAAAATTCAAAAAAATAGAGATCCATATTTATTAATGGATTATGCAACTAAGGTTATTCCTGGAAAGTCTGTCATAGGTTTTAAAATTCTTAAAAAAAATGACTGGTTTTTTAAAGTTCATTGGCCTGGAGATCCCAATATGCCTGGAATGCTTCAAGTTGAAGCTATGGTTCAAATGTCATCACTTATAGTTTTTACATTACCAAATATGGAAAACAAAACCTTATATCTTGCAGATTCAAATAATATTAAATTTTTTAGAAAAATAATTCCAGGTGATAAGCTTAAAATTGTCTCTAAATTGATGTCTAGTTCAAGAGGATTATATAAATTTGAGGCTGAAGGATACATAAAAAAGAAAATTGCATGTAAAGCATGTTTTACACTAATTCTTCCCGACTTTTTGAATATAAATCCAAAGAACCCTAAAATAAAATAAAAAAAATGTTATTTCATAATACTAGTATCGGTGTATATAATTTGTTAATATAAAAACTTATGACAGTAAAATCTCTTTGGTTTAATAAACCTAGATTAGTAGAAAAAATTAAACATTTCCATGATCATTTGAAAAAAAATGATGGTAAAATTGGAACTTATCATAGAGGTATAGAGTTAAATTTTAATAATGCATGTAACTTAAGATGTAAGTATTGCTTTACCAATTCTCCAAAAGGAGATCACGTGAAAGATTTTTTACCAATACCTAAGTTAAAAGAGATAGCAGATGAGGCAGATAAACTTGGATTTATTGAGTGGGATTTACAGGGTGGAGAGTTATTGCTAAGACCTGATAGATTATTTGAAGCTTTAGATGCTATCAAACCAGATAGATTTTATTTATATGTCACAACAAATGGTTATAAAGTTGATAGAAAAATTATTAAAGAATTGGGTAAACACGGCGTAAGTAGAATGTCGGTAAGCTTAGATAGCTGGGATGCAGATTTCCACGATGAAATGAGAGGAAGAAAAGATTCTTGGAAGAGAGCTATACAAGCATTGGAATATATTCAAGAGGCTGGTATGGACCCATATTTAAACGTAACTGTTGGTCATTATAATGCAAAAAGTGAAGATTTAAGAATGTTGTTAGACTACTCAAAAAAGAAAAGATATAGAACTCTTGTAAATGTTGCTTGTCCTACTGGTATGTGGAATCAAGTTCATGATGTTGTTTGTGATGAAGAAGATATAAAACACATTAGACAACTAAGAAAAGAGTATAAAAATTTAAATAGGAACCTATGGAATCCATTCGATCAAAAATTTGAAAAGATAATGGGATGTACGACTGTAAATAGAATGTATATTACTGCTCTAGGTGATGTTCTGGCATGCCCATATGTTCATATCAAAATTGGAAATGTGTTCAAGAATACTTTAAAAGAAATTTCAGACAACGGTTTTAAAATAAAACATTTTAGAAATTATAGTGAAAAATGTTTAGCAGGTGAAGATTTAAACTTTATAAAAAAGTTTAATTCTACGCCTGGAAAAACAATTTTTAATCCTGTAAATGCAGAAGACATTTTTTCAAAAGAAGATTTTGTCGATTAATTAACATATAATCTGATGTATTCTAACTATTTAAAAAATAAAAATGTAGTTATAACAGGCTGCAACAGAGGTATAGGAAAAGCAACACTTGAAGAATTTTCTAAAAATGGAGCAAATACCTTTGCTTGTGTAAGAAATACTTCAGCAGAATTTAAAAAATATGTGAATGATTTAAAAAAAAAATATAAAGTTGAAATAAAAATAATTAAAATTGATTTACTTGATAACTCATCAATTTCATCTTGTGTAAATGAAATTTATAAAACTAGTAAAAATATTGATATATTAATTAATAATGCTGGTACATTATTTAATGCTTTATTTCAAATGACATCAGAAAAAAAGCTTAAAGAAATTTTTCAAGTGAACTATTTTTCTCAAATATATTTAACTCAAATTATTTCAAGAGGTATGGCTAAAAATAAAAATGGAAATATAATTTTTGTATCGTCTACTTCTGGAATTGCAGGTGATGCTGGTAGGTTTGCATATTCTAGCACAAAAGCTTCTATTATAAATACAGTTAGAACTTTATCAAAAGAATTATCAAATTATAACATTAGAGTTAATGCTGTGTCTCCTGGGCTTACAAAAACAGATTTAATGACCTCAAATACTAAAAAAGATGTTATAAATTCTGAAGTTCAGAAAATTTCACTTAAAAGAGTAGCAAGCACAAATGAAATAGCTAATGTAATTTTATTTTTGGCATCTGATCAATCTTCATATATCAATGGGCAAAATATAATTGCTGATGGTGGATATTTGTGAATATAAAAAAAGTAAAGACATTTGCAAGAAATATTAGAAAAAATATAATTTCAACTGCATATAAAGCTGGTGTTAAGAGTGCGCACATAGGTGGAGCACTTTCTTCAGCTGATATAATGGCAGTTTTATATTCTGAAATTCTAAATTTAAAAAAAAAAAATAATTTAAATGATGACAGAGATAGATTTATTTTGAGCAAAGGCCATGGCTGTCTTGCTTTATATGCTGCATTAGCTGAAAAAAAAATTATAAAAAAAAAAGATTTAGAAACATTTGAGTCTGATGGAAGTAATTTATTGGGCCACCCTATAATAAATAAATTATCTGGTATAGAATTTTCTACTGGTAGTTTGGGAATGGGTTTGGCTTTAGGTGTTGGAGTAGCAATTGCTGCAAAAAAAAGGAAAAAAAAATACAAAACTTTCGTAATATTAGGAGATGGAGAATGTAACGAAGGCTCTGTTTGGGAATCTGTTTTATGTGCAAGCCATTTTAAGCTTGATAATATAAATATAATTGTAGATAGAAATAATTTTCAACAAACTGGAAAAAATTTTAATATTATGGATTTAAAAAATCTACCAAATAAATTTAAAAGTTTTGGATGTGAAGTTGCTGAAATAGATGGTCACAACATTAAAGAAATTCACAAATTTTTATTAAAAAAAAATATTAATAAACCTAAAGCAATAATTGCAAATACTGTAAAAGGTAAAGGTATTAAATTATTTGAAAATGATAACAATTGGCACCACTCAATCATAACTAAACAAATTTATAAAAATATTCAAAAAGAGTTATAGAAAATGAACGTTACAAATAATATTAAAATTTGGTCAAGTTTAGGTATGAGAGCCACATTTGGATTAATAGCCATTGAATTAGCAAAAAAATATCCTGACTTGATTATTACTACATCGGATGTCTCAACATCAGCTGGCCTGGATAGATTTAAAAATAAGTTTCCAGATCAATATATAGATGTTGGAATTGCTGAACAAAATTTAATAGGTGTTTCTACTGGTTTATCTAGTGAGGGTTTTAAAGTTATCTCAACTACCTTTGCCCCATTTCAAACTTTAAGATGTTGTGAGCAAATTAAGGTAAATTTAGGTTATATGAAGCATAAGATTTGTATGGTTGGATTAGCTAGTGGATTAGTATTAGGAAATTTGGGCTTCACACATTGCAGTATTGAAGAGATGGGAGTTTTAAGATCAATACCAAATATTTCAATAGTTTCTCCCTCTGATCCATTTGAATTATATAAAGTTCTTAATGAAGCTTTAGATTTGAAAAATTCAATTTATATAAGACTAACTGCAGGAGCAAATTCAAAAATAATTAATAAAGAAGATTATCAATTTAAAATTGGCAAGGCAGTTGAATTATTAAAAGGTGAGGATATTGCAATAATAGGATGCGGAAACATATTGGGAAATTGTCTTGAAGCAACTGAAAAATTAAAACTTAAAAATGTTAATTGTTCAGTAATAAATATGCATACAATCAAACCTATAGATAAGGAAAAAATTTTAGATCTAGCATCAAAAAATAAATTAATTTTTACTGTAGAGGAGCATAATATCATCGGTGGACTGGGTAGCTCTGTCGCTGAAGTTTTATCAAGCGAAACTAATAACTGTAAATTAATAAGAATTGGTATCAATGATTTTTACTCATCGGGTGGAAGTTATGAATATTTGAAAAATATTTATGGACTATCTACTGAAAAAATTATAGAGACTATCCTTTTAAATTTATAAAAATAATGAAAAACAAGAGTAAATATATTGATATTTTTATTAAATCTTTATCAATAGACAAAAAAGTTTTTAATGAAAAATTAAAATATAATGATATTCCTGAATGGGATTCTATTGGACATATGACGTTAATGTCAGCTTTAGAAGAGGGTTTTGAAATTTCTATAGAAACAGATGATATTGTCGATTTCAGTTCTTTTAAAAAAGGTATCCAAATTTTAAAAAAGTATAAAGTTGACTAAATTTGACTTATTGACTTATAATAATTAAGTCTATAATTATTTTCAAAAAAATTTGAAAAATTATTTTATGGAAATCCAACATTTTTGTAATTCATTTAATTTATTTAAATCAGGTAAAAGTAAGATTGTATGTGACCCCTGGGTTGGTAATGCTGATAGAATAGCATGGATGTCATATCCAGTTCATAAAAATGGAGAAAAAATTTTAAATAAAATTAAACCAGACTTTATTTACATTAGCCATTTACATTGCGACCACTTTGACCAAAATCTTTTATTTCAATACAAAAATAAAGATAAAGTAAAAATTATAATTAAGGAATTTAAGATTCCGATACTTAAAAATAGAATTTTGAAGTTGGGATTTAAAAATATAATAGAACTTAAACCCTGGAAAAAACATAAATTGAATAATGATATATCTGTAGCAATAATACCCCAAATGTCATCAAATAATAGAGGGCTAGAAGAGCAGATTAATTATGACCTGGATACATCTATAGTAATACAGTCTAATAAATCTAATGAGGTTTTTTATAATGGAGTAGATAACCCTCTTGCAGATGAAAATTACAAATACTTAAAAAAATTTATATCGAAAAATTTCAATAGAAATATTGCAGTAGCAGTTTTGCAAGATGGTGCAGCTGGAGAATACCCACAATGTTTTTTAAATATAAATAGAAAAAGTGCTCAAAAAAAAGTCATAAAAAATGGACTATTATCACTAAAAAAAAAGATAAAAATTCTTAAACCTAATGCATATTTCTCTGCGGCACCAGGAGCTGTAATTACGGGAAAATTTTCTATTTTAAACGACTTAGCGGCAAAACCAAATTTTAAACAGATTAAGAATTTTTTAAAAAATGAAGGATGTAAATTTCTAAATATTGCTGGAGGTGGAACAGCAACAAAATTTAACGGAAAATGGCATGTAAAAAAACCAAATTATACTTTTAATGAAGAAAAAATAATTAACAAATATCGAAAAAGAAAATATTTTTATTTTGAAAAATCAAACAAGCCAAACTTAGGGAGACTGGACGAAATCTTCAATAATTCTTATAAAAACTATTTAGAAAGATTAAAAAAATTTCCAATTAATACAAGTTGGCAAGTGGAATTTTTTATATATGAAAATCTTAATTTAAATTTAAATAAAAAAATTAATTACAAAAAATCTAATTTAATTAAAAGATACTCGATTAATTATAATTCTACTAATTTAAAAAGTGAAAAAAATTTTACATTATTAAAATGTCATATGGATTTTCATTTATTTTATGGATTATTAACTAGAAAATATTCTAATTGGAATGAGCCTACTGCAGGTTCACTTGTGCTTTTTGAGAGAATTCCTGATTTGTTTGACCCTAACGTAACATTTTCATTAAATTATTTTTCTGAATAAAAAGTTATAATTAAAAATATTATTTATTTTTTTAAATTGAATATTTTGTATGCCAACTTAAGATCTTCTGGGTAGTCAATGTCAATAGAGTCTAGCTCATTTAAAATTATGAATTTAGAATATAATTTATAAAAAAATTTTTTCTTTTTCCAAGCCTTAATTTTAAAACAATCTATTTGTCCAGAATTGTAATAGTGTTCTGGCAAATCCTGAGTACGCATCATTTTTTTTTTAATATTTATTGGAACTAATTTTTTATTTTTATATTTTAGTGCTCTTTCTATAGGATGAGGAAATTTCTTGACAGTAGTCACATATTCTGTGTTTTTTAATAAATTTCTACATTTTCTTATAAGATTTTGATCAACAAAAATAGAAGTTGGGTATAATAAAAATAAGTTTTTATTTTTTGGGTTAATTTTTATTAAAAAATCATCTATGACAGATTTAAGAATGGACTTATCATCTGATAATTTTTTTGATCTTAAAAAAGGTACTTCGGCACCATATTTTATAGCAAGTTTTCTTATGTGAGAAGAATCGGTAGAAACATAAATTTTGTTGAAAATTTTAGTTTTTTTTGCAGTGAAAATTATTCTTTCTAAGAAAGTTTTTCCTAAAAATTTTTTTATATTCTTGTTTTTAATTCTTTTACTACCTCCTCTAGCAGGAATTAAACAAATGTTTTCTTTCATTCTGATAATTTTAATATTGTTTTTTTAATAAGATAATTAAAATTCATTAAAATAATATTTCTTGATCAAACATATTAGAATAGAGTAGTAAGCAAATTAAGTACTAGAAATTATTTGGATATTATCAATTGCTAATAATTTTACAAAAAATTTTTCAGTGCATAAATCAAGCCAATTGAGCTATTAGTACTGGTCAGCTACATGCGTTACCGCACTTCCACACCCAGCCTATCAACGTGGTGGTCTAC
>MDTG01240617.1_pt1 | contig 34263 bp, 34 predicted proteins | sample 811421 | NCBI WGS metagenome assembly MDTG01 (sample SAMN05326645, study PRJNA326480) | marine metagenome | isolation source: seawater | place: Pacific Ocean: South East | collected 2011
CATGGGAGCCGCAAGCCATTCTGCACAGGCCTCGACATCACCTCGGTGGCCCGAATCCGTGGAAATACTCGGAAAGCGCAACAAGTCAAAAAATTCAGCCATCCAGCGATTCACGATCTCAAAAATTGGTTCATGGTTATTCTCTTCCGGGGCGGACAGACTCTAATCCCGGTCTCCCATCCGCAGGCTTTTTTTAATATCCCTGAACTCCTTGAGCACACGAAGAGCGTCATACAGCCCCAGAAGGAAGAGGAACATGGCGAGAAAGACGCACCCGGTCCAGTAGAGCAGGGAGCCCAGCGGACTGTCCTCCAACCAGGAGTCCAGGAGCCAGTATCCTGCCGCGAACGCCGCCAGCAGGGAAATGATGGTGTAAAAGATGAGCTTCCGCCGGGTTTCACGGTATTGCAGCAGGGCTCGCGCCGCCAACACGGCGAACGAAAACCAGGTCATCTTCTTCGACATCGAAGCAGAGCATCTCCCGCCAGCTACCCGGGGTCAAATCCTGAGAGGTCCCTCGATACCATTGACCCTCGGCTCTCAATGCCCCCGGGCCTGCTCAAAGGCATATCCGAGGGCAAGCAATCTCGCCTCCGACCGGGCCGGCCCGATGAGCGAAAGCCCGACCGGAAGGTCCCTGGCCTCACCCATCGGCACTGTCAAATGGGGATAACCGGACACCGCAGGCAAGGTAGTTGCTGCTCCCTGGAAAGAGTCCCCCTTCTCCAGATTGATCCGGAAGGCTCTGCCCGTGGTCGGCGCAACCAGCGCAGCACAACCGTGAACCGCCAGCAGGCGATCGATGCCAAATGGACCTGCGAGCTGCCGTGCCTCAGCCACAAGGGCCGGCAGCTCTGGATCTTCTCCACCCATGGTCGCCTCTGCCTCCTCGAAAATCTCCTGCCCGAAGTGAGGCATCACCTCCACGGCATGCATTGCGTTGAAGGCAATCAGTTCCGCCAGTGTTCTCGTCTTTACGGCAGGAGGAGCGGTGGCTAGGTAGAGGTTCAGGTCCCTTTTAAATTCCCTCAACAGCAGGGCCCATTCAAGGTTCCTGATCCTATTCAGGTCTGGAAGCTCGGAAATTTCAACAAGGGTTGCTCCCGCAGACTCAAGCGTCTTACGTGCTTCTGCGAATTTTTCTGAAACCGCCTCCCCATAGCCGCCGCACAGCGGAACGAGAATACCGAGCCGGACTCCCCGGAGCGCATCCGGATGGAGTGCGGCCTCGTAGTCCTCACCCTCATCTCCCGCCATCGCACCAAGCACGCGGGCAGCCAGACGCACATTCCGGGTCATGGGACCCGCCGTGTCCTGGCTGGCCGAAATCGGGACGATTCCCTCGGTGGAGAGAAGACCAACAGTTGGCTTGAGCCCCACGATTCCGCACATGGCAGCCGGACAGGTGATTGATCCATCCGTCTCTGTCCCGATCGCAGCTTCTACCAATCCGCCTCCCACCGCGGCACCGCTTCCTGAGCTGGAACCACAGGCACTGCGAGAGGAATCGTGCGGGTTGGTCGTCAAACCTCCTACGCTACTCCATCCGCTGGTGGAGGAGGTGGATCGGAAGTTTGCCCATTCCGATAGGTTGGTCTTCCCTAACACGATGGCCCCGGCACGTCTCAGGTTGGCGATGACCGGGGCATCTCTTTCTGCCACATTACCAAGCAGGGCCCTTGAACCCGCCGTGGTCGGCATTCCCCGCACGTCGATGTTGTCCTTTACGAGAAGGGGTAATCCATGAAGGGGTCCCCGCTCAGGCCCGGAGGACACAGCCCTCAACTGCTCCTCCGCATCGGTTGCAATCGCAAGGATTGCGTTCATCCGGTCTCCACTCTGCAAACGCTCCATGAAGATTGCCGGGCCAGCCAGATCAACGCGGGGGCCCTCCTCGCAACCTCCCAGCATCAGGAAGGGAGAAAAGTAAATGAACCGCGTTCCCGGACGCATCTTGAAGAAGCGCATCGGCGGCAGAAGGGACCAAGACGTTGGAGGTCCTTCCATCCCGCACATCACGCCCCCTGAGGGTGCATTCCAGAGACTACTCTTCAGGAGTGCCTGAATCCTGAGCCGGCGCGGGATTGTCCGCCGGCTTTTCCTCGGGAGCTGCAGGCGCGGCCGGCTTTTCCTCGGGAGCTGCAGGCGCGGCCGGCTTTTCCTCCGCAGCTGCGGGCGCAGTCTTCTTGGCTGCTTTCTTTGCTACCTTCTTTGCTGCCTTCTTTGCAGTCTTCTTGGCCGCAGCCTTCTTGGCTGCCTTTTTAGCAGCTTTCTTGGCCGCCTTTTTGGCGGGAGGCCGCGAATCGCCCGAAGACTTCTTCACTGCGGCACTCGAATTCATTTGCTCCCGCTTGCGTTTCAAATACTGCTTTCGGCGGCGACGCTTCTGGACCTTGTTGTACTGCTTACCCATGAGGTGGGGCAGGGCCTAAGCGTCTCGTCGCCAGCATTCAAGACAAATCGCCCCCAATTCCTCTTCTCATGCCCGGTCTCGTCGTCAAACCACGCTCCAGGATCTTCCACGGCCACGACTGGGTCTACGCCTCCGAGATCAAGAAATCCTTCGGAGATCCCCAGCCCGGAGAGGTCATTTCCCTCAAGGATTTCAAGGATAAACCCCTGGGCAGCGCTATCTATAATCCCCGTTCCCAGATCGTAGCGCGCCGTTTTTCGCGCCGAAAACAGGACCTCGATCTGCCATTTTTCCTCCGGCGCCTCCAACTTTCCTTTGATCTTCGTGAGCGCCTTCAAGTTGATCCTGTGCTGTGCCGCCTGGCCTGGAGTGAATCGGACGGCCTGCCCGGCCTGATTGTGGATCGCTACCACGAGCACCTTGTCGTTCAGACCCTGACCTGCGCCATGGATCAACGCCTCGATCTGATCATCGAGGCTCTCCGCGAGTTACTTTCTCCTGAGACCATCGTTGTTCGAAACGATTCACCCATGCGCAAGGCGGAGGGACTGGAAACTGCCAATTTCGTTGCCCATGGCCAGAATCCCGATCCGGTAAAGATAGAAGCCAATGGCCTTCATTTCGAAGCAAACCTGCTGGCTGGCCAGAAGACCGGGCTCTACCTCGACCAACTGAATGCCTACCAGAGCATCGCCACCCTCGCGAAAGGAAAACGCGTCCTCGATTGCTTCAGTAACCAAGGGGGCTTTGGACTCGCGTGCGGCAAAGCCGGGGCGGCGGCAGTCACTTGCGTCGATATTTCCGGTGAAGCGGTGGAATCCGTGAAACGAAACGCAGTTCTCAATGAACTCGTAGTCGACGCCGTCGAAGCAAATGCCTTTGACTACCTGAAGAATTGCAGGGAAGAGTACGATGTGATCATACTTGATCCCCCCTCTTTTACCCGAAGCAAGAAGGCCCTCGGAGATGCCATGCGGGGCTATAAGGAAATCCACCTGCGTGCCCTCAAGCTACTCGCCCACGACGGCCACCTTGCCACCTTCTCATGTTCCCATCACGTAAGCCGCGAACTCTTTCTCTCCAATATTCGTGACGCGTCAGTGGACGCCCGGAAGACCCTCCGTCTAGTAGAGTCCCACTCCCAGAGAGCCGACCACCCCATCCTGCCTGGGATCCCAGAGACAGAATACCTCAAGGGCTTTACCGTGCAGCTACTTCCCGGCCGATGAACACGTGGACCAAGCTCGCTATCTTTCTTGTTCCTGCCCTGGCTGCGACTTGGTTTGTCCTCTGGAGGTTTTCACCTGAGCAGAAAGTGCTGCGCCATGCCGCCCTCATTTTCGCCTGTGCGGAAAGGGGCACTCTCAGCCCCGGGTCTGCCCGCGAGAAGGCCGAGCGCCTGCAGGCGACCGTCGCCGCTGAGCTGGAAATCCGCGCCCCCCATCCCGTGCCCTCGGGGGTTATGAGCTCCTCTCAGGCTGGTCGTGTGCTGATCGAATTCCAGAACGGTATTCTTTCGTGCCGGATCAGCCGTGAAAACGAGAAGGTCGAATTCCTCGAACCAGAAAAGGCCGTCTACCTGGCCACCGTCTCGGCTGATGCGACGCAAGGGCCCGGGCGCACCTACCACATGCGTTACCGGTGCCGAATCGAATTCAGGCGCTCTGGACGGGACTGGCTCGCCGAATTAATCGAACTCGAAGCGTTCTGATCCCCTCCCTACTGGATTCAGGATGCGTTTTACCCGCAGAAAGCCCTCAATTCACGGGATTAGGGGGCTTTGACGGCTTTCCGTCCAAAATTCCTTGGCAAAGGGAGCGAATTCCTCCAAGTTCCGCCGCCCCACGGGCAACGGAAATGGTAGTTCTCAGACTCACACGCAAAGGCAGCAAGGATCGTCCTTATTACAAGATCGTCGCTGTCGATCGGCGCAAACGCCGGGACGGCCGCTACATCGAGCAGGTTGGCACCTATGACCCGTTGCAGGGAGGGGTTAACTATACCCTCGATCTCGATAAGGTTGACGGCTGGATCGGCAAGGGGGCCCAGCCCTCCGAGACTGTCGCCAGCATTATCAAAAAGGCTCGCAAGATTGCCGACGCAGGAGCCGAGGTCTGACAGACTGGATTGGAATCCAGTCCCACTCCCATCTTCCGGGGCGGGATCATGGAAGCCCCACCAGACGGGCCTGCATCGAGGTGTAACATCCTGCTTCTGAGATTTTCAGGAAGGGCCCCGCTGCGCCAGGCGCTTCAGCCTGCGAAACCCCCTGCTCGACTCCACTCCCGAAACAAGGCGACGGCTTTCCAAACTGCCGGGCAGGTTCTTTCTCCATGTCCGTGCCTGCGGCACCGGGCAGGACTATGGCTGTGTCTCCCTATGGAATTTTGGGAGCGCTCCGTCGCGCCCTGCCGTCCCCGGGTTGGCCGAGGATTAAAACCTGCAGGTTCGACGAACGCCTTGGGGTAGCTGTGCGGGGCAACGGGCACTTCCTGCCTTCGCAGGCGGCAAGAATCCCGGAGAAAATCCCTTGGCGACCCGGAGACCCTGAGACAAAACCAGCTGAGAGAGGGTGCATCATTCCACCTCCACCTCCACCTCCGGGAAGCAGGTGGGCCAGCGGGACGCCAGTGGTCGAGCAAGTTCTTCGTGCTTTTCACGACCAGAACCCATCACTCCCGCGTTTTTGAACTGTTTCACCTCCAGCATAGGCCTGGATATCACGCGCAATCCCACGGTAATTTTCGAAGTCCCCGCGGCCTTGCTCGCTTCCCTCAATCGGAGTGGCTATCGCCGACCCTGCTTTCCCATCCGGCAACGCATAATCCGTCCGGATGAATTACCAGTAAAGAACCAGTCCGGGCCTGACGAATCGCTCCCGCACTTCCGCGCCCTTGTGCCACTCCACGTGACCATCCGAGTAACCAACATGTACTCCTTCAAAATTCTTCTCCTTCTGCTTATGGAAGTTGCCAATGCGGCGGTTGCTCCAGACCATCGCAAGATCAATCCAGAGGATATCGTAAGCCACCTGCTCTCCCGTCCGCCGGGGAGTCCAGCGATAGGCGTCGTCCTCCTCGATATAAATGTCGTCGCGGATGCGCTCCCAGTCGTCGGGTTGGCGGAACTGACCGCCCTCTGTCCAGATCGGATCGTCAACCATGTAGGCGTAGCTGAAGAGAGTAGAAGAACCCTCTTCCATCCCCCCATAATTCCAGAGATCGGTGTTGTTCGAGCACTTATCCTTCCCGTCCGAGGTCCAGCACTCGTTCGACTTCCCGTAAGCCAAGTCCTTGGTAATTCCGTTTCGATCGCGGAACTCCCAGGTAAGCCAAAAAGGGGTATTCCCGAAGTGCGCCTTGGGAAAAATGCCGTTGTTCTCGCCAGCCTCCGCGATCGAAATGGCGGACAACTGCCTGATGTCCGATATCGAACCAGCCTTGTGGGCCGCCATGGTAACCTTACTTACTCCGGCCACGATCAAGACCGCCAAGGCTAGGATTATAGCCACAACCACGAGAAGTTCGATCAGGGTAAATCCGCTTTTTCGCACTGGGTTTTTTAGCGTCATAAGCCTCTCCGTTGGGTAGACACCTAGCCTTCGATGTCAATTCCAAGAACCGTCTCACGGCCAATCCCTGGCCGCAATAATTTGTATGACAAATTATTTTAGGGTGCTTTCTGTCCGTCTAAAGTGGCTCCCTCTGCTTCCTCCCTGCCTCTTCCCGACCCGCTACCTGAGTTCCGCACGGTTTACAAACCATCGCTGGATCGCTAGACGATGCTCTCATGAGCATGCGAACAATTGGAGTTACCCTTGCCCTTGGATTCACCGGATTGGCCCTCGCCCAGGAAACCGGCGAGCCTGCATCCGAAAAAAAACCGATCGCGGTCCCTCAGGCCGGCGCCAAGCCCCGGGTCACGCTTGAGACGAATTTCGGAAACATCGTCCTTCAGCTCGATCCCGAAAAGGCTCCTGTCACAACCAAGAATTTCCTCAGTTACGTTAACGATGGCTTCTACGACGGGACCATCTTCCACCGGGTCATCAGTACATTCATGATCCAGGGTGGTGGATTCGAACTGGTCGACGGCACCGGAACGCAGAAGCAGACCAAGGCGCCAATTAAAAATGAGGCCAAGAATGGCCTTAAGAATCTGAGGGGAGCTATCTCAATGGCCAGGACCAACGATCCTGACAGCGCCACCACCCAGTTCTTCATCAACGTTGTTGACAACCCTGGACTCGATCCCAAGACCGCAGCTAACCCCGGGGGATACAGTCCTGACGGCTATGCTGTCTTCGGCATGGTAGTGGAGGGCATGGATGTCGTGGATAAAATCAAGTCGATAGACACCGGTATGAAACGTCTCAAGGCGCGCCTCCCCGGTGGCCAGCTCCTTGAGCGGCGCATGAGCGATGTCCCTCTCCAGAACGCGATAATCAAGAAGGCGTCCGCGACCAAGTAAGAACGGCTGCCACCCCTGCACGCTCCGCGGGACTGCCACCCACGAGGACCTTCGCCATGCCCTGGCTTTTTCCAATCCTGGCCTACCTCGTTGGCTCCATTCCCTTCGGAGTCCTGATTGCAAGGTCCAGGGGCATTGATATCCGCGCCCACGGCTCGGGTAACGTGGGTGCCACCAATGTCTTCCGCGTGGTAGGTAAAAAGTTCGGAGTCGCCTGCCTCCTCCTTGACTTCTTGAAGGGTTTTATCCCGGTCGCGCTCGCCTCTAATCTTCTGCGCATCACGGGAGAGGCCCCTGCCGTTCCTATTCCGGTCCTCTGGGATCTGGGCAGCGAGCTTCCTCCGGGCCAGCAGCTCCACTTTCACAGTGTTCACGTCATCACCGCTCTCGCAGCGATCATGGGCCACAACTACTCCTTTGTTCTCCGTGGCCGGGGAGGAAAGGGCATCGCAACATCTGCCGGCGCCCTGGTCGCCCTCATGCCACTGGTGCTGCTGGGAGCCTTCTTAGTTTTTGCCGTGACCTTTTTCTTCAGTCGCTATGTGAGCCTTGGAAGTATTCTTGGCGCCCTCAGCCTGCCTGCCTTCTGCCACGCCCTGGATCGCGTGCGCCACGTGGACGGAGATGGAGCCGAGTCCACCCTCTGGGAAGCGGGGGCGTGGAACAAGCCACTGCTTTTCTTTGCGTTGGTCACTGCTGCCCTCGCAGTCTGGCGTCACCGTCCCAACATCAAACGCATGCTGGCCGGAACCGAGCAACAGCTCACTAGCAGACCTCCGAACTCCCCTGCTTCCGGGCCGGATTCGCTTCCAGACAGATCCAATCATGAATCCTGAATCCTTTCCCGCGTCTCCTCGCGTAGTCATTCTTGGCTGTGGTTCCTGGGGCACCGCCCTCGGCTCCATCCTCGCCCACTCTGCCTCCGAGGTGACCCTCGTGGGGCGGGATCGGGAAGTCCTTGAGGACATAAACTCGAACGGACGAAACGAACGCTATCTCCCTGGTGGAAAACTGGATCCCAGCATCCGGGCCACTGATGAAATCGCCTCCGCCGCTGAGGCCGATATCATCCTTTTCGCAGTTCCCAGCGCGGCCACCAGGGACGTATCCGGAAAACTCGCCTGTCTTTCGCTCAGGCCCGATGCGATCCTGGTCGCCTGCTCAAAAGGGATCGAACGCGGCAGCGGAAAGCGGATGTCGGAAATCATCGGAGAAATCCTCCCGGCACAGCACCTCGCTGTTCTCTCAGGTCCGAACCACGCGGAGGAAGTCTGCAAGGGGCTCGCCACCGCCACTGTCATCGGGTCCCGTGACGACGCTGTGCTCTCCCACCTGCAACCTCTCTTCACCTCCCCGACTTTCCGTTCCTACACAAGCCACGATGTTACCGGTATGGAGTGGGGCGGCGCTATCAAGAACGTCTTTGCCATCGCGTCCGGAATTGCCTCCGGCCTTGGCCTCGGAGACAACGCCACCTCTGCCCTTGTCACCCGGGGCCTCGCTGAAATGATCCGGCTCGGCACCGCCCTTGGCGGCCGCCCGGACACTTTTACGGGGCTCTCCGGTGTCGGTGATCTCATCGCCACATGCTACTCCAACCACTCCCGCAATTTCCGTGCGGGGATCTCCATCGGCAAGGGAAAGACGATCGAGGAAACGCTGGCTGCTTCAGGGATGGTAGTCGAAGGCATTCCCAACTGTCAGTCCATCCATGAGGTCGCCCGCCGGGCCGGGGTTCGTACTCCTCTGATCGACACTCTCTATTCAGTGCTCTACGAGGAAAAATCCGCGAACGCAGCCCTGCAGGAACTGCTGACCCGTGCGCCGCGCTCCGAGACGGAGAACTGATCTCCGCGTTCACCTGCAGCAAGAGCCGCCTTTCTTCCCTCCAGTGTTCGGGACAGGTATTCCCAGCCTTCCTGCTCATCCTTCATTTTCCCGGATGCGCCTGAGTTAATCAATTCGGAGCACGGAAAGATCTCCCTAACCACCACAGCGCTTTCCTGCCCGGCTCCGTCCTCGGCCCCTGTACCCAAGCCCCGCCTGCACTTTGAGGCTGGATTCGGTGGATTTCTCGAGGCACCCGAGTGCCTTCCAGCCAATCGCCCGGCAGGGCGAAATTTTCCCGGCTTGGTAATTGCAACCCTGACCTCGAACAGTGAACGTCTCCCAATGAGGATTTTCCTGACCGCCGTCACTACCAGCCTCGCCCTACCTCTTCTCGTGCTGGCCGACGAGTCCCCGCGCAGTATCCCGATCGGCGAGAACGAGGAGGATCCTAACTTCCTCAATCGTCGTGGGACCGAGCATTTCTTTGCCGGACGCATCAAACAGTCCCTCGAGGACTGGGACCGCGTGGTTGATCTGGTGCCCCAGCGCGCGCCCCACCACTGGCAACGCGGTATCGCTCTTTACTACGCTGGGCGCTACCAGGACGGGGTGGCGCAGTTTGAAAGCCATCAGACTGTAAATGGCACTGATGTCGAAAATGCTGTTTGGCACTTCATCTGTGCAGTCCGCACGAAAAATGGTTCGGTGCAGAAGGCCCGTGAAAAAATGTACCCATTCGCAGGCGACCGTCGGGTCCCCCTCAGGGAGGTTCACGACCTGTTCAAGGGCACTGGCTCCGAGCAGAAAGTACTTGCTGCTGCCAACGAGGATAAATCTGACAAGCTCAGACACCGTAACCACCTCTGCTATGCTCACCTCTACCTCGGACTTTACTACGAAGCTGTCGGGAAAGACGAGAAGGCCAGAAGGCACATGCGGATGGCTGCTGTCGACTACAAGATGGACCACTACATGGGCAGGGTAGCCCAGATTCATCATTCCCTGCGAAGCACCCAGAAAAAAGACGTCCCTCAGAAAAATACGGCCGCCGACTGAGAAAGAGCAGGGTGCTGCCCGGTTCAATAGCCGGTTTCACACGCAGGTGGAAAGGCCCTCTGGACATGTCCTATGACCCCGACAGCTACCAGGCTGGACACATCAGCTTCGAACCCGCCCGGACCACGAGGAACCGGGCTCCCGCATCCAATTCTGCATTACCGGAGTAATTTTCAGGACTTCTTCCAACGTCATTCCGAACGCCGTATAGATTGCCACGAAGGCATGGCCGCTGATTCGGGGACCCGGCTTCGAGACGCGATCAGGTGTCAGAGCAGGATTGAGAAGATCCAACTCCTCCAATGCGATGCTACAGACGACCTGATGCTGCGTTACGGGCGATCACCTACAGAGGAGAAGTGCATTACAGTCCTGACGACTCCAGACTTTCACCCACTTCGAGGCTCTGGTCCATGGCGAGGGCAGGGTTTGCTTCCCTGCTAGTTCCCACCACTTCCGCCGGAACACCGGCTACCGTCGTCCGCGCAGGCACATCCTTCAACACTACACTGCCCGCTCCGATCTGGGCTCCCTCTCCGATCTCGACGCGTCCAAGGATTTTGGCTCCCGCCCCGATCAATACTCCCGACCGCACAATCGGGTGCCGGGCTCCACTCTCCTTTCCAGTACCCCCGAGGGTCACTTCATGCAGAATGGATACATTGTCATCAATGATCGCGGTCTCACCCACCACGAAGCTCGTCGCGTGATCCAGAAGAATCCCGCTTCCGATCTGGGCCGCAGGATGGATATCCACTCCGAAAACTTCGTTAGCGAGGCTCTGAAGGTAGAGCGCCATAGCCTGCCGACCATTATGCCAGAGGTAATGCGAAACCCGGTAGGTCGTGATGGCAAGAAAGCCCTTGTAATAAAGCATCGGCTCCAAGGGAGAGGAACAGGCCGGGTCCCGCTGCACGATCGCGGCCAGATCTGCTGCTGCGCTATGAACAAGGCCCGGATGATCGCGAAGGAGCCCCCCGAACAGGGGCGACAGCTCCTCCCGTGGCATGTCTTCCCGGGCCAGCTTGCGTGCCATTCGAGCCCCGAGGGCGGAACCAAGGCAGGATTGGTCAAGGACGACCTCCGAAAGAAGGGAGTGGAGGGTCGGCTCCGATTCCGCAATCTCATCAGCCTCGGCGCGCAGGGCTTCCCAGAGGAGCTCCACATCGGCCTCAGGCTGCTTGTGGAGATCTGCGGATTGCGGACTGGCGCCAGATTCAGACATTTGCTTGGATACTATCGGTGAAGGTTTCCCAAAAACTGGAGTATGCTTGCCGGGCGGCAATCTGCCTTGCAAAGCACTACGACGGTAGCACGGTGGTAAAGCTTGAGGAAATCGCCCAGCAGGAAGATATCTCCTCGAGCTTTCTCGTCCAGATCCTGAATGAACTCAAGCGATCTGATCTGGTGATCAGTAAACGGGGAAAGGCCGGCGGATACGTTCTCACCCGTCCTCCCGCCAAGGTGACCTTCCGTGACCTCGTCCAAGCCATTGAACCCGGGCTCCTGGTCCCCCCGGGGGAGAGCTCCGGGGCCTCCGGCCCCTCCGTCAGTAGAGTCTGGCACGACCTTTCCAAGCTCATCTCGCAACGCCTGGAGTCACTTACCCTCGAGGCGATGGCCTCTGAAACAGAGGCCCCCATGTATTTCATCTGAAGAATTAGATCTCCGAAACCGGCAGATTTGCCACTTCCTCCCGGACACTTTCAGCCAGCGGCGTACTCAGGTAACGCTCTGTCGTGCTGGCCGCGATCACAACGATGCGCTTGCCGGCCATGTCATCCCGCTTGGCCAGCTGCAGGGCGGCCCACACCGTAGCCCCACTGGAAATCCCGGCCGGAAATCCTTCCAGCAGACAGAGGTGCTGCGCTGTTTCAAAGGCATCTTCATTCGAGACCTGCACTACTTCGTCCACGATCTCGGTATTCAGGTTGCCCGGGATGAATCCCGCCCCGATCCCCTGGATCTTATGCGGTCCCGGTCCTCCACCGGATATGACCGGGCTGGCCGAGGGCTCGACCGCGACGGTATGAAGATCCCGCCTCGACTTGATGACCTCGGAAACACCCGTGATTGTTCCCCCCGTCCCAACTCCCGACACAAAGACATCGATCTCACCACCAGTGTCCCGCCAGATTTCCTCCGCCGTTGTCTGCCGGTGGACTTCAGGATTGGCCGGGTTGTCAAACTGACTGGGCCCGAAGGAATCCGGATCTTCCTCCAGAAGGGCCTTGGCTTTGGCTATCGCCCCGCCCATCCCCTTGGGTCCCGGGGTAAGAACGATCTCAGCACCTAGCATTTTCAGCAGGACCCGCCGCTCAATCGACATCGTCTCCGGCATGGTGAGAGTACAGCGATACCCCTTCGCACGCGCCACGAACGCCAGCGCGATCCCGGTGTTGCCAGAAGTTGGCTCGATGATTGAACCCCCGGGCTTCAGGGATCCATCGGTCTCGGCCGCCTCGATCATGGACTTACCGATTCGGTCCTTGATGCTCAAAAGCGGATTATAACCCTCGGCCTTTACGATCACCTCGGCCTTACATCCGGCTGCAATTCCATTTAATTTCACCATCGGGGTTTTCCCGACCATATCCACCATGTTTCCGGCGAGTCCGCTCATTATCCTAGTCGTGGTTTAAGCTGTTAATCGGTTCAGGTCTACCTGTTGGCAGGAGACCCATCAATGAATTATATCTACAATTCCTGTCGCCTGTCCGTGCCTGCAAAAGCCCATCGTCCTGTCGCGAGGTTCGGCCTCATCCACAGTCAGGCCAATTGCTAAAGGCTACAGGCTACAGGCTGAGATCGATCTGGATGCTTACCTGACTGATATCAGGAAACTCATCTCCCATGAAATAAGCCCCCTTGACTACCAAGCTGGCGTTATCGCTAATCTTCCTCACTAGGACCGCATCAACCTCACTCCCGTAGACCTTGCTGACGCTCTCATCGGCGAGGTAGTGAAAGAACCCTTTCAGGACGAAGCCGCCGGGCAGCGGGGTAGAGAAACCCAGATAGGGATTGAACATTCCTTCAAAAAGCCCCCCCGCGTTATTGAGACCAATCCTCTGCAGGACTACTGAGTCTGCAAACCCGTTGAACAGGTGGACCGTTGCGAGGGGAGTCTTGAAACCATCGGACCAGTATTCGATTCCACCGAAATAGGCCACCTCGTCCACTTTCTTGGTATACTTCACATGGCCGTAAAAGGCCTCGTAGCTTCCGTCTTGCAGTGCGCTCTCGCCATCCTGGTAGGCGGCCTCGAGATACAGCGGGCCCTGCGTCGTCGAAAGTCCGATGGTCGTGGATTCACCCACGTTGGCCAGGGCGTTCTGTGCCGGGGCCGGTAATTCCAGCCTTTCGTCCAGGTCAATATGGTAAAGATACGCTGCAATCGGTCCGAACGAGGTCGGGATGCTGGCATCGAGAAAATGAAAATCTCCCTCGAACTCTTCCAGAGGTAGATCTGCCGGAGAGGTCTGCCCGAAGATTCGCTGCACTCGATTAGCATATGCGTAGGAGGCAGAGAAATCCGAGTCTCCCCTGTAGGAGAACTCGACCGCATCATAGGTTTGATCCGTCTGTCTCCAAGCTACGTGGCCGATGAACGCCATGTTGTTCCTGACCATCCGCTGCCGACCGACCTTGAGACCGACTCCCTCAATAAAGTTCAGGGTTGCATAAAGCTGGTTCACCTCTTCGTGCTCCGGGTCCCCTATCACAGTGTAGCCCGGATTAAAGGGCTTCGTCTGAGGCCCACCGAGGGGGTTGCTCTGATAATCATCAACCAGAGCCCGGGTGGCTTCTACCTCGGCAAAGATTGAGAGCGGGGCCCCCTTCCCGAGACGCAGACTTGGCCGGGCCCGGACTGTAAGCGCACTCGAAGCCTTCAGGCCGTCCATCTCACGATACTCAAAACGCGGCCTGATCATAAGGCCTGCCTCCACGAAATCCTCAGAAAGGCCGATGCCCTCAAGGATGCTTGCCGACGCCACTCCCGAAAACGGGGCGGCACATAAGGCCAGCGCCGTCATGGCCAGCGGAAGCCCTGTTGTTTTTTTTATTTTCGTCATAATGGGTTTCGATTGTGATCAATTTCCGCTGAGGGCTAATTTCTGATGATGATTACAGCGGGAGGGAGGGCTGATCAGGTCGTGGTGAGTTCTTCACCAAGACCCAGCGATAACGACGTCTCCCTGAAAACAGTCTGTGACACCGGACACCTGCGATCGACTTCCTCAAGAAAGGCCATTTTCTGCTCCCCGGTGAGGTCAGGACTCTCCAGGAAGGCCTCGACGTGCAGCGCTTGGAATCCAGCTGCGCCACCTTCGGTGCGCCCGAGGAGAACGTCGATATCGATCTCTCCGGACACCTTGAACTCCATCTTGTGGAGGGTGATTTTTTTCTGGCGGGCAACAATGCGGGCCACAGTCCCGAGGCACGATCCAATGGTGGCAAGGAACGCATCAACCGGGGTTGGTCCCCTGTTCGTCCCTCCCGCGCCGACGGGCTGATCCAAAAGAAGATTATGATCACCGATCAGGGTCTCGGCCAGGGGACCGCTCTCCAGCGAGGTGAAGGTGGTGTATTTCTTTAACTTGGACATGGCTAGATACCGTCTGACAATAATGGGGTGATTACGCTGGGACATTCTCGAGAGAATGGATCCACTGCCGCAGGTGCTTGGTGGAAGGGCTCAGGATGTCAAAGAACATTCCTTCTCTCACCCTCCGCTGCCCACTTCCCCGCTCCAAATAGCCCCGGGACCCCTGATGCAGGAATCCGGCGTAGGTGGTTTTCCGCGCGGTCTCAGCAGCATCGAGGCGCAGCTGGAGCACCTTCCTGAACGCCTTTGGATCTGTCGCCGAATCCACCGGATCCTCTGCGAGGCCTCGGGTTCTCTCTTCAAGGGATTCCAGTTCCTCCTGAAAAAACTCAGGACCATCGGGCAGATAGCAATTCGTGTGTCCTAGGGTCTTGTTGGCCCTTTGCATGTCCTTGATCGAGCCCCGCATCAACCCGAGACCAATTCCCAGCTGGAGCATGATGAAACCAGCCTTTACCCGGGCCAAGAACGCCTTTGCGTCCTCCGCGATAATCATCTCGTCCGGGATCTCCGCATCCAGAAAGCTCACGGCCTGAGTCGCCGTACCCTCCAGCGCTATGAACGGTCCCGCCGGACGCAACCGAACCCCGGGCTTCGAACAATCGAAGAGCGCAAAAACCGGTCCGCTGGCGGTCTCAAAGATTCCCCCGAAGACATGGCTCTCAAGAAGATTCGAGACCCACGGCAGGGAACCCTTGACGCGGTATCCTCCCGAGGTGCGCTCGCCTCTAAGCTTCATCTTCTCAATCCCAAAAAAGGACTTCACCGGGTTGGACAAGCCCGTCGCACCCAGCTGCCGTCCCCACGCAACGTTCTCTAGGTAGTCCTGCTGAAGGCCTCTGTTCTCGGTGTTGGTAAGATACCACAAACACGTGTTGTGGCACCAGATCGAGAAAGCTGTGGCGCCACAGGTTTCACCTACCAGCGCACAATTATCGATCGCCTCATAGAAGGTTCCGGGGCCCCGGACGGGTGAAAAGGCTCCTGCCTCACCGTAGGCCCTGAGAAACTCCTCCGGATAAAAGCCCTCGTGGTCGATCTTCTGCACGTCGGGTTTGAGCCGATCACGAATGATCTCCCCAAGGGTCCCGGCATCGGAAGCGGGGGCCAGTGTTCCTGTTGATGTTGGCGTGTCCATTTACCGTGGGTCCGAGCTGCTGGCGGGAAATCGAAGGAGATTAACTGGCATCCTCCGCACCGGGAGCCACGGACTCGACCGTCATATTGACCGGAAGCCGCATGGTGTTTGCCACCGGGGACCAGATGTTGGAGTGCTGCACGATCTCATCGATTTCCTCACGTGGGGCACTGCCTTCGACGTGGGCCTTCACCCGGATATCGCTGAATCCCACGACCTTGTCCGTCCCGAGGTCCCCTGTTCCCCACACCGCGGAAATATTGATGTCTCCCTCGAGTTCAATTTCCAGTTTGTACAGATCAATACCCCTGAAAACGCAGTTGGCGTGAATGCCTACTGCCAGGCAGGAGCCTAACGCGGCGAGGACCGCCTCCGAGGGATTGGGAGCAGTATCATCCCCCAGCAACCCCGGAGGTTCGTCGACAATGTGCGCGTCCAGATCGCGAACGTAATTCTCGTGTCTGAATTTGTCGGTTTGAACAGTCTTGCACTTGAGCGTTCGCACGGCAGTGGGATTATCTTTCCCTTTTGCAGACAGCGCTTTCAGGCCATCCACGTCAATCGGCACTATTACTTTTACAGGGTCCATTTGTTTTTTTGGTTGTTACAATCAGCGGCTTAAACCTCGCCGGTCCAATTGAGTTTCTTGTTCAGAAAGGCGCAGCTGCTGTCGAGCATATAGCCGATAAAGCCAATCGCAATGACGTAGGCTGCCAGGGTATCATATTCGAGGGTGTCCCGTGCGTCGTTGATCGCATATCCGAGTCCGCTTGAAACACCGAGAAATTCCGCGGGCACTATGACCACCCACGCGATCCCGATCGCGAGGCGGAGCCCATTAAGAATGTCGTAGAGCACCGCCGGAAGGATGACTTTCGTGATAACCTGTAACTCACTGGCACCGAGATTACGGGCCACCGTAAGCCAGGAGGGGTCAATCCGTTTGACTCCCGCTGCGGATGACAGGATCAAAGGCCAAACCGCTGCCATCGTGATCAGGAACACGATGGCACTGTTCCATCCGGGATAAATCATGATTGCGATCGGCATCCAGGCAAGGGGACTAACCATCCGCAGGAACTGAAACGGCAGGTAGGTGCAATCGTTCATAATCGGGAACCTGCCGATGGCCACTCCAAGGGGAATTCCGATCAGCAAGGCTATGGAAATCCCAAGAGCTATCCGCTTCAAACTTGGAATAGCATTCTCCACCAGCGACCCACTGGTCACCAATCCCTTTAACGCCGACAGGGTCTGCTGCGGGGCAAAGTCCGCGAAATTCCTAGTGTCAGGATTATTGGCAACCCACTGCCCACCGAATTGCCACGCTCCCAGAAAGATCAGCACTCCGACAATCTTCAACAGGATGGACTTCACGCTGATTCTGCCAATCTTCGACAGCGTCCCGTCTTGGGAAGAGAGCTCCCCTCCTGGCAGGTCAAGTCTTGGGCTTACAGAACTCACACCAGCTCGGTCCTCCAGTTCGTGAATAGTGCGGGAAAGGGATGTTACGTGTATCTGCTTCCCGGTCAGACCGAGAGAACTTCCTCCCGATCATAGGGATCGGACGGATTCACTGAAGGGTCGTCCTTCCACTCGGGATACTTCTCGCACGACTTCCTCACAAAGTCGTAGTTCACCAGATCACTGGCCACCATCTCCCGGTCCAGCCCGTTGAGGAAACTCTTGTCCCCGCCTACTACCGTCTTATTCATCCAGTCTACCATGAACTTCGTTGCCGATGGGTAAGGCCACGGCTGAAAGTCAATGCGACCATTCTTCCAGTCTGCGGTGTTACGGCATGCTCCGCTGGCGGCATACTCCTCGGTGCCATAGTGAGTCATTGCCCGTTTGATGACCTCCGCCGGCATGGGCAGGTATCCCTTGCCGTCCTTGGACAGCAGCTCGGCAACCTCGGCCTTGTTCTTCGAAGCATAGACATTCGCCCGGACCACAGCGTTCATTACCTTCCCGGTCCAGGTTGGCTTCTTGATCGTCTGCTCTTCATGGAGACAGACAACGCAACAGGGATGATTCTTCCAGATATCACCGGTAAACCTCATAACCTTGCCCCCGGCCTTGAGTTCTCCCAGCGCGTTGAAGGGTTCCGCGACAATAAAGGCATCGATCTTCTTGGCAGCGAGCGCAGCAGGCATTTCCGGTGGCGGCATCACCATCAGGTTCACTTCGTCTGCAGCCAGGCCCGCTCCCTGATCCTTGATCACGGGCTTCAACCCCGCTTCCACCAGACCCATCTGCAGAACGATGTTGTGCATTGAGTACCAGTAGGGCACGGCTATCTGTGCCCCACCAAGGTCCTTGAAATCGGTAGCGCCAGTATGCCCACCGACCACGATGGCGGACCCATTGGTGTGGGCCCATGACATCACCTTGACCTTGACGTCATTGTTATAGCGCATCCAGAGGGGGATCGGGATGAGGAAGTGCGCCAGGTTGAGCTTGTTAGCGATGAAGGCCTCCACCAGCGGAGACCACCCTCGGATCAGGGTTGGCTTTTCGGTCTTCAGTCCCTCTTCCTCGAAATAACCGAGCGCGTGAGCCAGGATCAGGGGCACCGAATCGGTGATTGGAATGTAACCTAGCTTGACTGGCTCATCGAGTTCAGATTCATACTCATCCGAATCGGAGTTTTCAGACGAACTACACCCGGAGAGTAATCCGCCCAACGAGAGACCACCCCCGACCGTAGCGAGTAAATCCATGAACGGTCGCCGCCCTATCTTGCTGCTTCCCGGGATTCCTCTGGCCGCGAGGATATGCTTCTCGATCCCATCGAAGTGGGCTTCCTGATAGGGAAGGCCATCAGAGTCTTTATTACGGTCCATGATTTTTGGTTTGTAGGTGTGAATAGGAGAAAGGTCAGAAGTCCAGCAGTCCGCATCGTTTGGGCAGGTGGAGCAGATTCTCGTTCCGGGCCAGCACTCAGATGCAATAGTCCTGTTCCTGATTTCTCCAAAGGTCGGTGATTCTTGCTCGTTGAGATGCAATGGTCTCTTCACTGGAGCTTGAAATGGAATCGAAAGTGTTCCTGTTATCGATCTCTGAAACGATGTCCGCTCCGACCCTGTTGGTCATCATCATGATTCGATCAGACATCCTGATGGCCTCGTCAAAGTCGTGTGTGACAATCACGAGGGTAATTTTTTCACGTTTACAGATTTCGCGAACCTCGTTCTGGAGCTGAACCCGGGTGAAAGTATCAAGCGCGGAGAAGGGCTCGTCCAAAAGCATGACCGAGGGGTTCATGGCCAGGGAGCGCGCCAGAGCCACCCGCTGCTGTTGCCCACCGGATAATTGCCGGACGTTGCGTTTTTCCAGGTGCTCGAGTTTCACCAGCCGTAACAAGGGTCTCACGATCTTGATTGCTTCCCGCTTCGATACTTTCTGCGCCCGCAGTCCAAAACAGGCGTTTTGCAGAACTGTGAGCCACGGATAGAGGGTGGCCTTCTGGAGCATCAGATTCACCTTTGGCGAGGGCCCCCTGACTTGCTCACCGTTAACTGAAACGGACCCCCTGGAGGGGAAGGTGAGACCCGCAATGAGATGCAGGAGGGACGACTTACCGCACCCACTGGGTCCCAGCAGGGAGATTGCTTCCCCCTGCGATATGCTGATCGTTAGAGACTTGAACAGATAATGCTCGCTCTGAGGGTGCGCGAAGGACAAACCCTCGATCTTCACTTCACCTTCCGGTGCCTGCTTTCGAACCATGCAATGGCCCGAGCGTTTTCCTCGCTCCTGGTCCCCCAGGAATTCCGAGAGAATCTCATCCCGCTTGGTGCTGAGAGGCTCATCTTCGGACTGCTTTAACATTAGTTACCTGATCAAGTAAGTTATGTTTTGAATCGTGCGTTAATTTTCCGTGAACGCAATCAGAAAAGGGGACCATCCCTCAAAGAGAGGACATTTCCCCGGTGGGGCCTGAAATAAAGGGTATTCCGATTCTAAGCACCCTTGCTGCCGATCTGGTCGAGCGCCTCGCCGGGTAGATGTGTTCTACCTCCAGCGCCAATCCATCTTCACCTCAATGTCGGGGTGAATACTGTGATGAACCGGACAACCCAGGGCCGCGCTTTGCAGCATCTCACAATCCGGATGGTCCGCCGGGACAGGCATCTCGATCTCGACCTCCAGCTTGGAAATCCGGCGGGGGACATCTCCTGACATCTGCTTGCGCACCCGGACCTTCAGGCCCTCAAGGGATATTTCCTTCCGACGGGCCACAATACCCATCACGGTGGCCATGCATGTTCCAAGAGCCGTGGCCACCAGGTCGGTAGGCGAAAAGGCCTCCCCTCGCCCGTTGTTATCGACTGGAGCGTCGGTGGCAAGGGAATCACTGGATGGCCCATGAGTAGCAAGACATCTCAGCTGGCCCTCGTAATCTATGCTGATCTCGATCATTTTTCGGAAATGTTCTCTGGCCCATTTACAGGCTCTTCGTCGTTTTCGGCGATGACCGGGACTTTGGCAAGAACGACCCGGAAGCCGTAGAGCCCCGAGCTATCGATATTGCGTCCACTGAGAGCAGGCTTGCGGACCGGGCGACGGACTGAAGCCTTCAGGTGATTGTCGGCGAAGCTCTTCCAACAAGCCCCCCTCGCCACGTCATATTCCCCAAAGGCACTGTAGTCGCTACCCACCCACTCCAGCACGTTTCCCCCTAGATCATACATCCTGTGCCGGCCGGTTATTCGACCCTCAAAGCTCCCTACCGGGGCGGTAAAGGGGCTCTCGTCAAGGTAACCCGCGATTTGCTCCCCCGGCTCCACGAATCCGGATTCCACAAGGCTCTGGTCTGCAAAGTTGCCATGGCGATCAGCTGGCGGCATCTCACCCGCCCAGAAGTATCCCTCTGCTCGGCCGTGCTTCTCCATGGGCCAGACGCCGATTTCAGCATCCAGTCCCACGAAGGTGCTCCATTCCAGATCAGAAGGCAGGCGGTAGTGGTGTCCCACTCCAATTTCACCCTCGAGTCTTTCGTAGAGCGTGAGCCAGCGGCAGAACAGCTCCGCATCCTCCCTGGTAACATCCACTACCGGATGGTTAGGCCCTACCCTGTGAGGATTGGGCTGGGCGAAGTCGGATTGTGGCGGCACGAGGACCTTCCCTACGTGAGCGTTGACGAACCGGGCGTAGTTCGCCCTTGCACTTTTGTCATTATCCCTCGGCTTGGCGAGTTTCTTGGACAAGGCCCTTACAAAGAGATCGTAATCGCGCTGGCGCGTTTCCCAGATGCTGGCCAGCAGTTCCAAGTCTTCCCTGACGGGGATAAGCTCCATCTCGAGACTGTTCACGAGAGGTTCGCGCTCCATATCAAAAAGATTCTCACGCTGAAGGGTGATCGTCCCCTCATAGACGTCGTTGGTATTGAGATAGAGGGGCATCTCCCGCCGCCGGAACTGCGGCTTCTCTACAATTAGCTTCAATTCTCCCTCGCCCTTGGGGTTGAGCTCCACACGCACACCTCGTTCCTCTTCCACCGTCCCTTCCAGCGGGGTCTGGCCCAGAGTCTGGGAGTAGAGTTGACCCTTGTGTGTGCGCTGAACATAGACGTTTGCCCCGGAGGGCTTACTGGTGAGCTTGAGAAACGCATAAGCCGTCGTGCGTACTACCGCATAGAACGGATGAACTTTCCGCTTGCTGGGATCGTCAGGCGCAAACCCCGGGATTATTCGCTTGTTGTCCAGCTTGAATTCAAACCATTGGTTTTGCTCGAGGTGCGTGCCCTGACACTGCAGCTCAAGCCACCTGATATAATCCCGCGCCTCCCTTGTGTTAACGAGGACGACCTCGTTCTCGATCCCGTTCTCAGTAAGCGTCCTGATGATTCCCGCCTTCCGGTTGGTATCCTCCAGGTAGTAGCCCCACGACTCCGCCGACACGTAATACTGGCTCACATGGTAATCCTCCTCCGGCTGGTAGCGGGTTCCAAGAACATCCACCCATGGCTCCAGTTCGAGGGGTGGATTGAACTCCTCGAGCTCCGGTCCAAGAAGAGCCCCGTCCTCGGTCACCTTTCCGGTTACCCTTACCTCCCGGTAGCCCCTGAGCCTGAGGGTGAACGAAACGATGCTGCCTTCCGGATATTCGATCGGGTCAAGGGGTGTAAGCCCCAGCTCTTCCCCCTCGTCGCTCAGGACCGTGGCTCCGTCTGGGGAGCTCGTGATCATCACCTGTCGCATCCGCAACGGGGGAGGCTGCAGTGCCTCTGAACCGCTCGGAACCTCCAGCGGCTTGAGCGCAATCAACTGAGCGGCAGTGGCAATGCCTACCACGGCTGCAAGCAAGCCTCCCACCATGCCCGCACGGACCCGAATGGGCCTCCGCCTTCCTTCCTCCAGAGCATGAAGCTCCACCGCCAGTTCGTCAGCTGACCTGATCTTGCGGCGCATGATCTTTGGATCGCATACATCACAGATCACCTCGTTAAGAGCCCTCCAACGCTTGAGCTTTGTCCCCTCCGGCAACTGGTCGGGCAACTCGGGAAAATCGAGCCGGTCTTTTCCGGTGGCCATCTCGTAGAGGACTTTTCCCAGGCTGTATACATCGGCTTGCGCCGACCCGGGGCCCTCGGGTGGCACGAAGCCCTCGGTCCCGACGAAAGTCTGCTGTCCTCTCAGAGCCACAAGTCCGATATCTGCCAGCTTGGCCTTCCCATCCACGAAGATCACATTCGAGGGCTTTACGTCCCGGTGAGCCAGGCCATGACCGTGCAGGTGCCCAAGAGCTTCCGCAAGGAGACGACCGGAGGTAATGCACTCTTCTACCTCGAGAGCGTTTCCCTCTGCCGCTTTCATATCGCTCCGCAGGGTCCGCGGTTCAAATTCCACCGGGTTAATCTCACGCCCGGTCGCGAGGTCATCCCCCAGCTCCATGACGTAGTAATAAAACGGTTCCCCCTCCACCTCCGCACGTCCGACGTGAAGGATATGAACCAGCCCGGGGTGGTCCCGGGAAATCGGCTCATACTTAAGGATCCCCTCGAACTCACGCGCGAATCCACGTTCATCCTCAAAGTCGTTATACCATACCGTCTTGACCGCACGCAGCGCTCCAGTCACCCCACGCGCAAGCCAGACCTCGCCATACGCCCCTCTTCCGATCTTTCGGAGCACCTCGTGATCTGGAATCGTCGGTTCGGGGCGAACCTTACTTGTCTGCATGCTTTTCTAGTTTGGCCAGTTCCCGCTTCAGCACCGCCCCTACCCGGTGCTTGGCCAGATACACTTGGGCCATGCTGACCCCCAGGTGTTCCTGCACCTTCTTGGCATCCCACTGCTTCACGACGTAATAATCGAAAATTTGATATTGTTTAGGGGAAACCTGCCCCTTCACCCGCGAAAGGGCCGCATCCGCAATGTTCTTCTTCCACTCCACGTCCCACATGCGTTCCAAGAGGTCCCCTTTGGGATCCTCAAAGCGGTCAATCACGGCCGTCTTCCGGTCCTCAGCCCATTCTGCACCAGCCATCGCGGTGTCCTTCTTTCGCTTCCGGAATTGGTCATTGATCCGCCAGCGCGTCATATTCATGAGCCATGTCTTGAACGACCCCTGCTTCGGATCATAAAGCTTCTTTTTACTCTGTTTCGCGATGGAAAGAATTGTTTCCTGCACCACGTCGAAGGCCTCTTCGGACCGCAATCCAGCCTTAAGTCCTACCGAGTAAATCAGGCGCCAGTAGGTCTGGTAAAACTCATCCCACGTCCGTTGATCCTCCCAGTTTTCCAGCCGCGCGATGAGACTCTTTCTCGTTCGCTCGTAGGCCTGCTCGATGCCTTTCTTCCGCGGAGTGGGCGCGGCTTCGACATCTTCGCTCTGGGTCTCCTCTGCCATTTTTTGGGGCTCCTATCATAGAGCGGCACCGTTGTCGCTAACGACCTTAGATTTATTGTTCACAGACAAGATTTAAGGGACCTGGAAATAACCTTCAGTGCTGCCCCCTCGCGGAGGAAGACGCATCCGCCCGGGGCGCCCCCTACCCGTCCCGGTTATCCCTCTCCCGGGGCGTTCCAGCTCGCCTGCCAACGCCCGGGATGTCTTCGTTACGCTCCCACTTTCGCGACTTGAAATCAAATCTTGGAGTTAACATCATGCGCCTTGATGGAAGCTGTCACCCGGGAGCAGCGGCTGGACACCCAGCAAAGGATCGAACTGGCCGAAGGGGTGAACATCAGCCTCCGGGTAGCCGGCCTGCCCGTGCGGTTCCTTGCCTACCTCATCGACTACCTGATATGCGCTGGCGTTATCCTCGGGGCGGCCTTCCTCATATCAATCATTGGAATCGCCACTGGCTCGTTCGAATCGTTCGGCATAATGATCGTCCTCTGGTTCATTATCCGCTGGTTCTACAATATTCCTTTTGAGCTCGGGAAAAGAGGGGCCACCCCCGGGAAGCGCCTTATGCACATCCGGGTGGTGCAAGTCAGCGGCACGCCCGTCACGGCGGGTCAATCGTTCGTCCGCAACCTCCTGCGATTCGTTGACGAGATGCCAGCTTTCCTCGCTACCTTCCCCCTCGTTCCTACCTACCTCTTCGGTTCGGTCGCCATTATCTGCGGAAAGCGCTTTCAGCGCCTGGGCGACCTCGCCGCGGGCACAATCGTAATATACGACGACGAAAAGCCCGCTTTTGTCCCGTCCCATGAACTCCCGGTCGCAATGCAGGGCCCGCCCTCTTCGCCCCGAGGATTTCACGCGCAGCCTGTTCCACAACCACCACCCATTCCAGCCCAGCCGGTGCAGCCGCGCTTTCCTCTTCACCGCGAGGAGCAGGTTGCCTTGAGCAATTTTTGCGATCGCCTCCCGCTCTGGTCCGAGGCCCGCCGTATGGAAATCGCCAATCACCTCACTCCACTTACCGGGAAAACTGGCCCTGCCGCGGTAAACGAAATCATCAATATCGGAGCCTGGCTCGAAAAGGCCAGGTAGGGCTGCCTCCCTCAATATGAAACGGAGTTCCTTCGAAGAACGCGGCGCCAGGGAATGGACCGAGTTTGATAATATGCTGCAGCAACTCGAACACCGTCGGGGACCGCGCCCTTCCGATCCCGAGCGACTGCCCGGCCTCTTCCGCCAAGCCTGTAGCGATCTCTCTCTGGCCGAACACCGGGTCTACGGTAAAGGCCTCCCAGAACGCCTCAACTCCCTCGTAATCCGTGGTTATAATCTGATCTACAAGCCCAGCAAGCCTCTCGCTGAAGGCATGCTGAACTTCTTCGGGTGGACCTTCCCCCGAGCCGTTCGCGCTCACGCCCGCCTCTTCTGGCTGAATATGCTGCTGTTCTGGGGAGGATTCCTGGCCATGGTGATTTCTGTCCAGTTCGATCCGATCTGGGTTCAATCCGTCCTCGGGCAGGAGGAAATGCTGGCCATGGACACAATCTGGGGGAAGCGGGGTCCAACCGAGGCAGGCCGCGACGAATTCGCTTCGAACTTCCTCATGTTCTGCATCTACATTTACAACAACATCAGCATCGACTTCATGACCTTCGCAGGCGGAATCCTCTTCTGCCTCGGGACAATTTTTTTCTCAGTTTTCAACGGGATTCACATCGGTGCTGCAACGGGATACGTGCATCACGCCTGCCGCCCGGACACCTTTTACAGCTTCGTAGCCGGCCACTCTTCCTTCGAGCTCATGGCTCTCGTGATCTCAGGAACAGGCGGCATGCTTCTGGGGCTCTCTCTCCTCAAACCGGGGCGTCGGACACGCCGCCAAGCCCTTCTCGAAGCGGGCCGCGCTGCCCTCCCCCTCATCCTCGGGGCGGCCTGCATGACGTTCATAGCGGCAGGCATCGAAGGCTTCTGGTCGGCCCGACCCTTTGAACCAATGATCAAATACTCCGTCGGACTCTTTTTCTGGATCGTCCTGATTACCTACCTGGTCTTTGCCGGGCGGGGCAGGAGTCCAGCCCCGCGCAATGGATATTAAACTGATCAGCGCGGAGCTTCGACCCCGTCGTCCTTGGGAAGCAATCGATCTCGGGATCAGCCTCGGTCGGCGCCATCTCGGCAGGATCCTGCTTTTCTGGAGCCTGAGCGTCGTGCCTGCCATTGTGCTTCTTACCGTCCTCCTCCAGCCAAATTACCTTCTTCTCTTCATCCTGATTTGGTGGCTGAAGCCCCTCTTTGATCGCGTGCCACTTTTTTATCTGAGTCGGGCCCTCTTCGGCAGCGCCCCTACTCTGCGCGATTTCTTCCGCGCCCTTCCCGGACTCTGCACCCGGCATCTTTTTAACGCTCTCGTCGTGGCACGCTTCTCCCCTACGCGCAGTTCCGTCATGCCGATCAAGGAACTGGAGGGCCTGAATGGGCCCGCCTATTTTCTCCGGCGGAAGGCCCTCATGCAGTCTGGCGCAGGCCATTCCATGTGGTTCCTCGCAATCTGCCTGTTCCTCTGGTTTTTCTTTACCTACGCCTTCGTCCTCTTTGCCTCCGCGGCCATGCCCACCGTCGCTCCACCGACCCCGGGCGGGAGCATTGTGATCCTGAGCGAATTCCTCGACTCGGGAAAAATCGCCCTCGAGCCCATCAAGATCCTCGGCCTGCTTTCCGCCTGGGTGCTCGCGCTCACCTTCACGGAGATACTCTACGTGGCCGGCGGTTTCGGAATATATCTCAACGCCCGTACTGGGCTGGAGGGGTGGGATATCGAACTCACCTTCAGACGAATTGCCAACCGCCTGCGCAGGGCCAAGTCCGGTGGCCGGGTCTCCCTCCTGGCTGCCAGCCTCCTCTTTACCATCCTGCCCACTTCCACAGACGCGCAAATCTCCCGCGGCCAACCCGGGGAGGTCATCGAAAGGGTCCTCGACCATGAAGATTTCGAGATCCACACCAGGACCGAAAAGAGGAAAAAACAAGGTGAACAAAAAACAACCGACTACGCTGACTCCCTGAGCTTTCTGGCCAACGTGGGGCCGTTTCTCTTCTGGCTCCTGGTCACGGTCCTGCTGTTAATCCTCCTCGTCCTGATCTACAGAAACCGCCACTTCTTCAGATCACGCGACCGTGGCAGCACGGAGAAGAAATCGAGGGCTCGTACTATCCTGGGGATGAATATCACTCCCGAATCGCTGCCCGATGACATCGCGCGCGCGGCCCGGGAGGCCTGGAACCAGAACCGGCATCGAGAGGCCCTCAGTCTCCTCTACCGGGGCGCCCTCTCCTGGCTGGTCGAATCCGGTAACTCTCCAGTTCGGGAAAGTGACACCGAAATTGACTGCCTTGGTCACGCGCAGTCCAACCCTGCCGCGCAGGGCTACTTCAGCTATATCGAACTCCTGACCGGCACGTGGACCAGACTCGCCTATGGCTCTCTTATACCGGACGAGGACGAAATGGAGAAACTCCTGCAAGGCTGGCCATTCAACAGGAAGGAGCCCCGTGAATAATCGGACCAAGCCAGTTTCTTTCCGGTGGATCTTCTTACTCAGCGGAATGGTCGGTGGCTCCCTCGCTCTCTTGGGCTGCAGTGGCGAATTTACCGAGGAAGAAGTGGAAGTCGGCTACCGGGGCGAAGCCTCTCGGAATCCCTTTCTCGCTGCCCAGCGCCTGTGCGAACATTATGGAGTCTCCTCCAAGTCACGTCCCTCTCTGGGTAGTCTTCCGCCCCCCAATACGACACTGGCCCTGTCGCAGGGCGGCATCACCTCTCGAGGAGGAGCCGAGGTTATCAAAAAATGGGTCACCGCCGGGGGGTCGCTCATTTATTTCCTTCGCTTCCTAGACCGGTCCTACGACGACTTTGCAGAAGTTTCCCCCGAGATAAATTTCTGGGGATCAGAGGACAGCCAGACCGACTTCCTGCTCGACTCCTTCAAGGTCCTTGCCTCCCCGGGCCCTGAAAGGAGCCGGCCCTCCGTTTCATTCCAGGGACAACCCTACGAAGTAAAATTTCCGTCCAACCTGGTCCTTGATTTCGAACCGCAAACCACGCCACGCACCGGCCTCGGCACGGCCAGCTCTATCCTCCAATTCTCGTTTGGTGAAGGTGAGGTCATCCTTGTTGCGGACGCTTATCCCTTTCGCAACCGACAAATCGGATACGGAGACCACGCCGCCCTCTTCTGGGCCATGATCAACCAGACCGGGAATGCTGATTTCCTCATTGTGTATGGCGCTGATCTCTCCTTTCTGGGCCTCCTGTGGTCCCGGGGCTGGATGGTCATCATTCCCATCCTCCTCGCAATCGCGATGTGGATCTGGAAAAATATTCCCCGCGACGGCCCGTTGCTTCCGGAGGAAGCGCTCTCCCATCGCGAATTCGCCATGCACATCGATGCCGCGGGAGAATTTTTATGGCGCCAACGGGCCATGCCCCAGCTGCTTGCCCCCTTGCGCCGCCGGATTCTGCAACGCCTGCGCTCCACCATGAGCTGGGAAGACCCGACCCGAACCGAGTCAAATCAATGGACCGTCCTCGCCAACCGAACCGGGCTGTCCCCGCAAAGAGTGCAGGACGCTCTCCTCGCGGACCCGGGCCGGGAGCCTCATCGCTTTGTAGAAATATGCCGCGACCTCAACACACTTGAACATTACCTATGACCGACCCAGGCCAAACACCCAACCCCGGGGCTACACCTCCTGAACACGAGCTGGCTCCTGCAGGTGGACCGGTTCCTCTCCCCGAACCGGCAATTGAGCACCCGTCCATCCCTTCCCCACACCCGGATCTGAGTCAGAGCGTAGAGATCCTCGCACGAATGCGAATGCAGATCCTCCGCGTCCTCTACGGTCAGGATGAACTTGTTGACCAGGTTCTTGCCGGCCTCGTTGCGGGTGGGCACGTTCTCATCGAGGGAAAACCCGGGCTGGGCAAAACTCACCTTGTCCTGACTCTCGCTAAATCCTTCGGTGGTAATTTCGGGCGCATCCAGTTCACACCCGACCTCATGCCATCCGATATCACCGGACACACCCTCTTTGACATGTCTTCCCAGACCTTCCGCGTCCGCAAGGGACCCGTCTTCACAAACTTGCTGCTGGCGGACGAGATCAACCGCGCACCCGCCAAGACTCAGGCGGCCCTCCTGGAAGTCATGCAGGAAAACCAGGTCACCATCGATGGCGATACCATGAAGCTCAATCCACCCTTCATGGTCCTCGCCACCCAGAACCCTATCGAGCAGGACGGCACCTATCCCCTCCCCGAGGCCCAGCTTGACCGCTTCGTCATGAAAATACTGATCGACTACCCCACTCGTGAACAGGAGTCACGTATTGTCTCTGAAGCCGCAGGTGGAACGGGCGGCCGCGGCCTCAATCCTGACTCGGTCGATACCGTGTGTATTCCCGAGGATATCATCAAGGTCCAGCAGGCGTGTGTCGCTATTGAATGTGTCAGCTCGGTCGCAGACTACGCCGTCGACATAATCCGGGCCACCCGGGAAGCCACCGGCGTCTCAATCGGGGCGGGAACCCGGGGCGCCATCAGCCTCCTGCGGATAGGAAAATCCTACGCACTTTTCTCGGGCCGTAACTACGTCACCCCGGACGATATCAAGCGCGCAACGCTCCCTGTCCTCCGACACCGCGTCACCCTTTCTCCAGAGTCCGCCATGACGGGGATGACCGAGGACGACACCCTTCGCTCCGTTGTCGAATCCGTTCTGGCTCCCCGTCAGTGATCATTCCCCTGTCATCAGTAGTCCGCAGCCATCTGGAGACTGATCGTCGTTCATGACTCCCTCCGTTCAAATCATTTACGCCCTTCTCGGTCTCGCGTTGCTGGGTTTTTTTTCCTCCCTGCGCGAAGATCTGGCCGGAGCGTGGGCCCTGATAGCCTGCGGTACACTTCTCGTTCTCATCGCGGACAGCGTCCTCGTTTTTTTACTGAAAAGGCCAGGGATCTCCCGCCGGCACCCGGGGCGTTTCGCCCTCGGGGTTGAGGCCGAGGTCGAACTCCTTCTTACCAACCCGAACAGCCTCCCCGTTCGCATTGCAGTCTTTGACGGCATCCCGGGCAGCTCACGCAGCAGCGAGCTCCCGTGGCGCGGCCGCGTCCCCGGGAAGCGAGAGCTCTTCGTGCGCTACAACGTTCGCATGCTTAAACGCGGGCCGGTTCATTTTGAACCGGCCCATCTCCGGATCCTCTCCCCCCTTGGTTTCTGGGAACGCCGCCTGAAAATGGGCACATCTGATAAAGCGCGAGTCTATCCAAATTTCGAGCCTGTCCTTCGCCTCATGCTACTCGCCTTACAGAACCGCGAGAACCAAATGGGGATTATTAAGAAAAACCTTGCCGGGGTGAGCCGGGATTTTCACCAGCTCCGGGACTACAAGGAGGGCGACAATCTCAGCCAGATTGACTGGAAGGCGACCTCGAAGCGCCTGTCCCTGGTCAGCCGCGACTACCAGGAACAACGGGACCAGACCATCATTCTCATGCTCGACCGGGGTCGACGTATGCGCAGTATGGATGGAGAACTCCCCCAGTTCGATCATTGTCTGAATTCCATGCTGCTCCTCTCCTATGTGGCCCTCCGCCAGGGAGACCAGATCGGCGTGCTTGGCTTCGGAGCCGCCACCAGCTGGTTCCCACCCGTCAGGGGGCCCCACTCCATGAACCCTATTCTTAATCACCTCTACGATTATGAAACTCAGAGCGTTCCAAGCGACTACTCCGAGGCGGTTAACGTGTGCCTGCAGCGCCAGAAGCGCCGGGCGCTTGTCGTGGTCTTGACTAATCTGCGCAGCGAGGACTCGCGGGAACTTGAGCCAGCCCTTCGCAGCCTGCGTTCGCGACACCTCGTCATGCTGGCCAGCTTACGCGAACAGGAAGTAGACCAACGTCGCGAGGGCAAAATCCACACCCTCACGCGTGCCCTGTCCTGTGCCTCCGCCCACATGTATATGGAAGAGCGGGAAAAGATTCTCGGCCAGCTTCGCTCCCTTGGAATTCTCACCCTGGACGAAACCGCCCAGAATCTCCCCGTTGCGCTCGCCAACAGCTATTTTGACATCAAGCAGAAGGGTATGATCTGAAGATCATCAATTCGATCGTGGCCCGCTGAGAATTCATTCTGTATCCTTCCAAACCCAGAAATTTCAACACCTCCCTGCTGACTGACATGGATTTTCTTCTGACGCTCTTTCTCCTTGTTCTCCTCCAGGCCGTTCTTGGTTTTGATAACCTGCTCTATATTTCTCTGGAGTCCAAGCGGGTCACTCCGGACAAGCAGGCTTTTGTCCGACGGATGGGTATCGGCCTCGCCGTCGGCCTGCGTATTGTTCTCCTCTTCCTCGTAGTCAGCCTGGTGGAAAACTTCCAGGACGCCTGGTTCAGCATCAAGTGGGGTGCGCAGGTCACCACGCCCGACCCTCATGGCGCAGCTTCCGCCGGTATGATACACAAGTTCGTCGATGGGACGTTCAACCTCCACGCCGTGATCGTTCTCTTCGGGGGCGCCTTCATTCTCTACACCGCGCTGAAGGAAATATTCCACATGCTGGCCACTCCCGACCTCTCCCAAGGCGATAACCGGCAGCGTTCGGTCGGCAAGACCATCTTCTGGATCGTCCTCATGAACCTTATCTTCTCCTTCGATTCCATTCTCTCCGCCATGGCTCTCGCCAAAGACGAGGAAACCGGCAAAGCCAATTTCCTCCTGATGGCCATCGCGATCGTCAGCAGTGGCCTCCTCATGATCTGGCTTTCAGACCGGGTCGCCACCTTCCTCCAGAAAAATCGAATGTATGAAGTTCTCGGTCTCTTCATTCTTTTCATCGTGGGGGTAATGCTCCTGACCGAGGGAGCTCATCTGGCCCACCTGCACCTCGCCGGCAATCCCATTACACCCATGACGAAAACCACCTTCTACTTTGTGATCGGCGTTCTCGTCCTCACTGACATCGTGCAGGGGCGCTACCAGAAAAAAATACTTCAGCGGCAGGCCCTCCGGTAGGGACACTCCGCCAGCTCGCATATTTGATCATGTCTGCGAGGAGCCCAGCTTCCTCGTGTTAACTTTCACCCACACCAGGAAGAGCAAGACCCCTAGCCGGACGGCCCCACCGGACAACAGGGAACTTAGAGCCCAGAGGCCTTCCACTCTTTCCAGCCTCCCTTGTAAACGCTTGTCGAATAACCTAGCTCGGCCAGACGACTAGCCGCCCGAAGGCCGTCAGGACAATTCTCGTCAGTACAGTAAAGTACGATCACCTTGCCATCCGCGAGCGCCGCCTCAAATTGCGGACGGAAACCGGGCAACTGGTCCTCAAGCTTCTTCAAGGGCATGCTGATCGACCCCGGGATGTGGTTGAGAGCGTGGAAAAAGCCGGGGCGGACATCGACAAGGAACACCCGTTCTTCTTCTCTGAGCTGGAAGAGAGTGCCGATATCCATAGGGGTGATCTGGCCCCGTGCCGGCCCATTCTCCGCCTCCACGTCGGAGACCTCCTGAGCGGGCTCGGCGGATCGAGCGGAAGCAGGAGCCGGCCTGGCACTCCCCACGGGAGAACCCGGCCTGCCCTCGACCCTCTCCTCACCCTGATTAGTGCAGGAAACCATGAGCACGCTGCCCGCAAGCGCTCCCCGGAGCTTTCCTTTCACAGATACGATCTTGTTCTTCATGAAATCATTTTTTATGAACGTTACGCCCCACCGCTATCTTGCCGACCCATCTGCGGAACACGGGTGAACTGCCTTTACCTCGACCCGAAGCAGTAGAGGTTGCGCCGGCCCCGGACATAGAGCCGCTCTCCCACTGCTACCGGTGAAGCATAAATGTTGTCTTCAAGACGGTTCTCGGTGAGGTTGGAGAGACCTCCCTTGGTGACCGTGCCGCAGAAGACCACTCCGTCAACCCGGGCCAGATAGAACTTGTCGCCAGCGAGGAGCGGAGATGAATAAAATTTCTGTGCCGCCCGTGGGAGCTGTTCTTCCCAAATGGTCTTGCCCGTCTCAGCGTCGAGGCAGGAGATCAGGCCCCGGGGCTTTTCCGAGTCATTAACTACGATGAATTTTCCGTCGGCGGCGACTGGAGAAACCGCATCTGCTCCGATACCATCGCGCTTCCAGACCCAGGCGTCCTTGGTGATATCACCCTTCCCGCCCACGCGGACACCACCAGTAGTCTTACCACGCGCGTAGGAAACAGCCACAATACCATCCGTAGCCGCAGGGGAAGAAATGACCCGCCAGAACTTATTCTTATCTGGATTGAATCCCGCACAGGTCCAGAGCAGATTTCCGTTCCTTGGATCATGTCCAGTCAGGTGGTCGGCTCCCCAGGTTACAAGGGTCTCCTGCCCATCGATCTTCATCACCAGCGGCGTGGTGTAGGAATCTCCGGACTCCGCTCCCACGTCATAATTGCGATCAACTTTCCAGGCCACTTCTCCTGTATTTTTTTCCAGGCCCAGCATGTAGGATCCCCCTTCCGTCTGCATTACAGCCAGCACAATAAATCCGCCCGCGATAACGGGAGAGGTTCCCTCATCCCACCAGAGCGTGTCCTTCCCATATTTATCCTGCAGGTTGATCTCCCAGACTTTCTTTCCTGCCATCGTCAGGGCCGCCACCCGTCCGGACTTGAAGTAGGCGAAAATTCCACGGCCATCAGTAACGAGCGAGGAGTTTGCGCCCGTTCCCTTCTGCCTGTTGTCTCCCTTGCCCGCTCTCTCACGGCCAAAGGACGTGCGCCACACCTCCTTTCCCGTCATGCTGTAGGCGACGACCGCGTCATTACCTTCGATACCGCAGGTTACCAGGATCCGATCCTGTGTGATGATAGGGGTTGAGTTTCCAGGACCGGGAAGGGTCACCCTCCAGATGAGGTTATCCTCGTCGGAAAACTTGGAGACCGTCTCTGCATCGGGAGCGCTCCCGCTCCCCTCGGCATCTCCACGCCAGGTCCGCCATTCTGCGGCCTGCAGGCTGAGGCCTCCCGCGAGGGCTCCTGCGACAATAATGATCCTAGTCTTCATGATTGTTTGTTCTATCACCGGGAGTGTGCCGGCTCTCCTCCACATGTAAAGGCCCGGTGGCGCCGTGGTTCCTCCGGATATTTGTAGCTTCCTCCCAATTCCGGGGGTCCTCTTCCTCATCAACACGCGGCCCTTCGCGTGCCGATATCAATCTGTCGGAATGAAACGATTATTTGCCGATTCATTCTTCGAGCTTGCCGTCCAGCATAATGGCCTGCTTCTTCACGGAGCACTCTTACGGTTTAACAGCCCCCTGCTTCCCATGATCAGAATTCTTCTCGCCTCCCTCCTCGTCCTTTGCGATCCGGCGGCTTACGCCCTCGCGGCCAGGCCCAATATCGTCTTCATCCTCGCTGATGACCTCGGGGTCCGGGACCTCTCCATTGAAGGCAGCACCTACCACGAGACGCCTCACATCGATCGTATCGCGAAAGAAGGCGTCCGCTTCACTCATGGCTACGCCACCTGCCAGGTCTGCTCGCCCTCCCGCGCCAGCATCATGACCGGGAAATACCCCGCCCGCCACGGAATCACCGACTGGATCGGGGCTGCTACCGGGCTCGACTGGAAGCGTAACAACAAGATCCTTCCATCGGAATACGTCCGGCACCTTCCTCATGAAGATACCAGCCTTGCCGAGGCGCTCAAAAAGGGTGGCTACCGGACCTTCTTCGCAGGGAAGTGGCATCTTGGTGGCGAGGGATCGTTTCCGGAAGACCACGGTTTCGACCGCAACATTGGCGGACACCACCGGGGCAGCCCTCCCGGAGGATTCTTTTCTCCCTTCCGAAACCC
>MDTG01342388.1_pt1 | contig 34236 bp, 30 predicted proteins | sample 811421 | NCBI WGS metagenome assembly MDTG01 (sample SAMN05326645, study PRJNA326480) | marine metagenome | isolation source: seawater | place: Pacific Ocean: South East | collected 2011
AAAAGGAACGCTAGAAAATAAAAAAGTCAAAAATTTAAGTAATCAAGACATAGAAAAGGAAATTCTAGAATTAAAGTCTAAAATGAAAACTCATGCAAAAAACTTAGAATTCGAGGAAGCTGCTAAAGTGAGAGATCAAATAAAGATTCTCAATGAAATGAGGTTACTTATTTAATTAGAGGAATTACTTAAAATTTTTGCCGTTAGATAGCTTATTCTTGTTCTTGTGTCCACATCTCTGAAGTTTGATAATACTTCGCATAGTTCTTCTCCTAAGCCCAGTTGAAATGCAAAGTCATCAGCTTCAATTTGAGCCTTTAACTCTGGAGTGCCTTTTTTGGAGTGCTCATAAAAAAGGTGCCCCATCTCGTGAGCTAAAATAGCGAGTCCTTGTCCGTTATCGACGCAGGAGAGTTTTTTTAATAAATCAGGGAATATAAAAATAAAATTACTACTAGAACTTGGAGATACTGTGCAGGCAAAAATTCTTGATACAGGTACAAAAAGAATTTGTTTTTGAAGTAGTAGGGATTTTTGAGTTTCATCGTTCATCTTAGAGCATAAGTCATACAGACCTCTGTAAAGATATTTATTTTGTTTAAAATAATTCATATTACTTGGGTCGGAGATTATTTTTTGAAACAAGCTTATATTTTGAGAATGGTTATGTTTTTTGAAGAAATTTAAGTTCATCATTCCTTATCGCTATGGAGGACTAAAAGGTGGTGACTTTTTTGAGTAATGGAAAATTATTCCCATGAAAAACCGTCTAACCTTGTAGGATTAAAATTATAAGTATGATTAGGTTCCTAACTCTATTTTTTATTTCGGCTAGCTTGCATGCTCACACAGTCACTTTTTCTATTAATGGTGTGAAGTATGAATACAAGGAAAAGAGTGAGGTCGTATTGGTTAGAAACAGAACAGATATAAATATTATCGTACAGCTTTGGAGGGATCATGAGGTTCACAAGACATTTAATCTCTCAAGAAAATCAGATAAAACATTGCGGGTTTTAGGGGAGTTTAAATACGATATTGTTGGAATGTCGCCCCCTTCAAGAAAAATTAGAATAAAAAATTTATGAGATTTATTAAAAAAAATTCTCCAGATAAAATTATATTGTGCATTTCAGATCTTCACCTTGGAGCAGGGTTATTCTTTGGGGGAAAAAAAAATAATTTAGAGGATTTTCATTACGATAAAGAGCTTGTTGAGTTTTTGGATTTTTATAGCTCTGGAAAGTTTTTAAAAAAGAGTGTTGAACTTATTATAAATGGTGATTTTTTAGATTTTTTATCAGTTCCTTATGTAAAATATTTTGATGATGAATTCTGGTCTGAAGACTCAAGCCTAGAGAAGCTAAAGATCATTATAAAGGGACATAAAGAAGTTTTTGATGCCCTTAAAAAATTTTCATCAATAAAAAATAAAAAAGTCACCTATTTAATTGGAAATCATGACGCTGAACTTGAAATAAAAAAAGTGAGAGATTACTTTTTATCCTATTTTGATGAAAAAATTGAATTAATAAATTTAACTTCAGACGGATACCAACCTCTTGAATCAGTTATGATAAATCATGGACATCAATCTGAAAGAGCAAATTCATTCAATGAGAGTTCTATCCAGAAGGATCATCGAGGTAGGGAGTTTTTGATCCCTCCCTGGGGGAGTTATTTCGTTTCAAAAGTGATTAATCGGTTCAAATCAGAAAGTCCTCACGTCAATAGTGTCAGACCCATCAAAAAGTTTCTCATAGATGGATTAATCTACGACACCATGAATACAATAAGGTTTATTTTAGCTACCACTTATTACTATTTAATGGTGAGGTTTATCTATATTTTTAAACAAGGAAAAGTTAAAGGTGGATTTCTTGGGTTTATAAAGGAAGAGTTTGACGTTTTTAATGCACCAGAGAGTCTCAAGTATGAGAGCCTGATTCATGATAAAAGTCTTAAGGTTTATATGCAAGGACATACACACAAACCAGAGATATCTTATCCTAGAAAGGATAAAGTATTTATTAATACTGGAACTTGGACAAATATGTATCAATTAGATTTTGGCCGTGCGAGAGAGGAGGAGATGCTTACTTTTGCAAAGTTAGAAGTCTATAATCCAAATAATGACAATGAAAAAATCAATTCGAATTTATTAGTTTGGAAAGGTTTAAACCAGAACCCTTTTGTCGACTTTTAAAAAAAATCAAAAATAATATTAAGTAATTAAGATCTTAGACGAAGAGAGATTTAATGGCTCAAGGTAGAGTCTTAATAAAAATCTAAATAGCAGTAAGCTTATTGTTTCTCACGGTTGGGGAAGCGAATTCCAAAAAGGAAATTAATATCCAAGGAGGAAGCAATGGGTTTACGGATAAACACAAACGTCCTATCTCTTGCCGCACAAAGGTCACTGGGTGTTAATAACTCAAAACAGCAACAAACTTTAGAAAGGTTATCTTCAGGTTCGCGAATTAACAAAGCGGCTGATGATGCTGCAGGTTTGGCAATCAGTGAGAAAATGAAGGCACAAATAAGAGGACTACAACAAGCAGAAAGAAACGTCGGTGATGGTATTTCAATGATTCAAACCGCAGAAGGTGGTTTGAACGAGGTATCAAACATTCTCACGCGTTTAAGAGAACTATCAATGCAGGCAGCATCTGATACTGTTAATGACACAGAACGTGGATTTACTAATTTAGAGTATCAAAACTTGAAAGCTGAAATTGATAGAATATCACAAGTAACTGAGTTTAACGGAAATAAACTTTTAGATGGATCAAGAGGGTCCTATGATATTCAAATTGGTATTAATAACGACAATTTTCAAGATCGAATTCAATTTGATGCGGCAGCGATTCAATCAGGAACATCAAGTTTGGGAGTAGGTGAAATAGATATCTCCTCCAAAGACGGTGCTCAAGAAAGCCTTGCTGTTTTAGATAATGCCATTGAGATGGTCTCAGGAAAGAGAGCTGAACTTGGTGCTAAACAAAACAGACTTAACTCTACAATGAATAACCTAGAGGTATTTACGGAGAATTTATCTGCAGCGAATTCAAGAATTAGAGATACTGAATTTGCAGAAGAAACGGCCAAGAATACTAAACTAAATATTCTTAATAATGCTGGCGCAGCAGTTCTTGCTCAAGCTAATTCTCAAGGTGCAGCTGCACTTAAGTTGATTGGTTAGAGATTAAGATAACGTTTTTCAAATTTTAAAAGAGCACCCCCTTGTATATAAAGTGGGGTGCCTTTTATCTTTTTAGTGAGATACTTACACCCTGCCCAACGCCCACGCACATTGTTGCTAGAGCAGAATTAATTGAATCACTGTTTTTAATTTGATGAAAAACTTGGTGAACTAGTCTCGCGCCGCTTGCTCCAAGGGGGTGCCCCATCGAAATAGCTCCACCAATCGGGTTAACTTTTTCAAGAGGAATGTTCAACTCTCTTTGGCAGGCAAGAACTTGAACGGCAAAGGCTTCGTTCATCTCAAAAAGATCATAATCATCTACATCACTTTTAGTCTGCGTAAAGAGTTTTTTTGTACTCTCAACTGGCCCAATACCCATGGCGTCAGGGTGAACGCCTCCGGTCGCGTACCCTGTTATTTCAATTGCAAAGTCGAAATTATACTGCTTCAGGAAACTCTCACTAACAATTAGTGCTGACCCTGCACCATCATTCATTGGGCTTGAGTTACCAGCAGTGACAGTCCCACCTTTTTTAAAAACTGGCTTTAGATTTGATAAAGCCTCTAGGGAGGATGACTCTCTCACGCACTCATCAAAATCAACGGTATAAGTTTTTTTTCTAAGGCTTACTTCGACAGGTAGGAGAGTACTTTGGATTAAAGACTTATTTTTAGATGACTTTAGGTGAGAGGAAAGTGCAAAAACATCTTGATCCTCTCTTGAAATACTATATTTCTCTACAAGGTTTTCAGCGGTTTGCCCCATACCAAGAAGAGGAAAGATTTCTTCCATTTTTTTGTTAGGAAACCTCCAACCAAAACTCGAGTCCCACATTTTTTGATCACGTCCAAAAGCAGAGGGTGTTTTTGAAATTACATATGGTGCTCTAGTCATACTTTCAACACCGCCGGCAATAATGCAGTCTGACAGTCCTGATTTGATACGTGCATAAGCACTACCAACAGCATCCAATGAGCTAGCGCAAAGTCTATTTATCGTGGTCGCTGGAACAGAAAAAGGAATCCCTGCGAGAGTAGAGCTCATACGAGCGATGTTTCTATTATCCTCACCAGCTTGATTGGCACACCCGATGTAGATGTCATCAATTTTCTCAAGATCAAAGGGTAAATCGCTGGTGATGTTCTTTAGGCAGTGTGCGAGTAAGTCGTCTGGTCTAACAGGGGCGAGAACGCCACCAATTTTTCCAAAAGGTGTGCGATTTGTTTTTACGATGAAAACTTTGTTCATATAATTCCTATTATCTAGTGTAGCGATTAGGTTTTCTAGAAATAGTATGACACATGTTCAGTCTCAAGGCCTCAACCAACTCCGCTGAGATGGAATTTTGCCACTCAAAAGGCCCCGCGGGATAATTAAGTCCGTATATCATAGCTGAATCAATATCTTTTTTTGAAGCTAAGCCTTCTTCAAAAGCGACAGTGGCCTCGAAAATTATTTGCATGAGTACTCTTGGAGTAATTAAACCGAGTTTGTTATCACTCCTAATTACTACATTTTTTTTCATATGGTTGGAAAAATGTTGAATGATTTTTTCATCACCTGTTGTGCTAATTAATTCTACAGAATTATTTTTTTCAAGAAGAAATATTGAATTACATAAATCAAAATTCATCTCATTAATGATGGGTAAGATGTCATTAGATAAGTGAGAGCCTTCAACAATTACATGGTTATTTTTTTCTTTTAAAATCTTTAAAAGCTCTATTTTTTCTTCCAAGTTAAATAGAGTTTTATCAAATACGATCGAGTTTTCAGGGAAGTCATGTGAAAGCTCGTCATAAACAACAATAGGAGATACCTCTTGGTTTGGATTTATCACTTCAAGTTTAAAGTCGCTTTCAGAGGATCTTCCAAGAATAAGACCTAGATTATTTGTCTTGCGACCGAGTCGCTCCTCATTAACAGCTTGCTCTTGAAATTTATGAGGGGCGAATCGTGGGTGAGATCCAAACGCTTCAAAAACCCCTTTTGTTGCATTTAAATTAATATCAACTCCGATAAGATCTATTAATTCAAATGGGCCCATCCTGAAGCCGGCAACTTCTTTTAAAATAAAATCAATTTCCTGCATTTGCTTGGGGGAATCTGTATTTAAAATTCTAAAGGATTCTCCGTAAAAGTTTCTTGCGACCCTGTTGCAAATAAAACCGGGGCGGTCCTCTACTATGGCAGGTATTTTTTTATTTGAGATGAAAAACTCTTTTAATTGATTTAAGTCTTCAGAGGAAATGCTAGGGGACTTTACTATCTCAACTAACTTCATAATTGGCGCGGGATTAAAAAAGTGGAGCCCACAGCAGGGTCTAGAGTTTAATTTTGAAAAAATTTTCTCTATAGATAGTCCACTCGTATTAGATGCGAAGATTGTTTGAGGGCCAAAGTGTTCATCAAGTTTAGTGAAGACTTGTTGTTTTATTTCAAGGTTTTCAACGATGGCCTCAATTAAAAGGTCAGTATCACTCGGAACATTTTCAATGGATGAGGCAAATTGAATATTCTCTAAAAACTCTCTTACTTGTTCATCTGTAAATTTGTTTTTGGATACTAATCGCTCGTAAGACTTCCGGATAGAGGTCTCGGCATTTTTTAAAACATCTGGATTGTTGTCAGATAAGAAAACTTCCTTGCCACTTGTCGCAAGCCACTGAGTGATGCCAGCACCCATCGTGCCGGCACCAAGAACGCAAAATTTTTTCATAATTTTTAGGCTGGTTGTACGGTTTCGTCATACTCCGGGATTGTTAATCCCCAAGCATTAGTCATCTCTTTGATCTCTTTTGTGAATACTTCTCTAACTTCAGCATTTGTTCGTTTTTTTAGTCCAAGCTTTACGTAGATATCATTAGTGCTACTTTTAGAGCTACCAAAAACGTTCATTACTCTTGGCCACCAAAGATTAAGTCTTTCTTGAAGAAAGGCTTTTCTTTCTGGATCTGCAGCAAGTTTTTTGACCCATTTATCTCCGTGAGCAACATGCATTACTTCTTCTTTATAAATTCCACTGATGGCCTCTTTCCATGGAGTGTAGCTTGAGTGAAGTGTATCTTCCAATTGGTGCCCAGCTGCTCTGTCCATTAAGAAGTTAAAAAGAACAAAGTCTTCCCAATATTTTATTTGGTAGTAAAAAATATTTACGCGATAGTCATCTTTTGCCCTGGTGAAGCCAATGTTGGTCTCATCTTCTGGGAGTTTAAAACCAAGCTCAAGTGAATTAACTCTCTCCTCTGGGTCTTGGCCCAAACCTTTTAGAAGTCTATATACGACACTTGCATGTCTCATTTCATCTTTGACTATTTGTCCGACTAAAACTTTACTTTGAAGGGTAGGAGCTTTTTCAATCCAAGGCATATACCCAAGAGCTCCTGAGTATTCACTATCTCCTTGCATCCAAAGAAGGTTTAATAACTTTTCTCTGTAAATTTTTGGTAAGTCATCGCCCTCGTTGAACGTTTTACCTGCCGCAATGTCTTCGAATAGGTGTTCTTCTTCAGTTGTGTATTCGTGTGCCATTTATTTCTCCTTAGCTTTACTTTCCTTTGAAAATTGGGGGACGCTTTTCAAAAAAAGCTTTTACCCCTTCCATGTAGTCTTCAGACGAGCCAAGTAATGATTGGGAACTTGTCTCTTTTGCTAAAGACTCCTCAAAGTTTCTACCAATTGAGTAGTTAATATTACTTTTAGTTTCTTTTATACTTAATGGTGCCATATTTGAGAAATTTTTGGCCAAAACTCTTGCTTCGTCTAAAGGATTTTCAGATATTTTATTAATAAGTCCAGTAGTTAGGGCTTCAGATGAGGTTATCTTTTTGTTTAGTAGTAGAATTTCGAGAGATTGAGGTCTCGTGTAAGTGCTTGTAATTGCATGAGTGATGCCTGCATCTGGTGTCAGCCCAATTTTTGAAAAACCGGCCATAAAATAGGTATCAGGGTGGGTAATTATATAATCACACGCTAAGGCAATACTCATTCCTGCACCGACGGCCAAGCCGTTTATCGCGCCAATAACAATTTTTGGATTATTCTTTATGGACTCGATTAAAGGATTCCACTCCTCCGTTAAAGCTTTCTCTAAACTAGGTCGCTCTCCCTCTCCAGCTTGAACGGTTCGATCATTTAAGTCTTGCCCTGTACAAAATGCTTTTCCACTAGCAGTAAGTATGATCGCACTCACTTCGGAGTTATTTCCAGCCTCGGTAATCTCGTTGATGAGCTCAAGTTTCGATTGTCTGTTGAGGGCATTGAAAACTTTTTCTCTATTAAAATTTATTTCCAGAACATTTTCATTTAAGGATGCTTTAATGATTTTTTCCATAACTACAAAACTCCTCTTTGCATTTGGTCTCTCTCAATTGCGTTAAATAAAGCTTGGAAGTTTCCTTCTCCAAAGCCCATGTGATTTTTTCTTTGGATGATTTCAAAAAATAAAGGACCTACGTAGGTGTCACTAAAAATTTGCAGTAAATATCCTTCAGGGTCTCCATCAACTAGGATTTGATTTTGCTCTAAGACCTTCAAGTCTTCTGTCACAGTGAAATCCCTTTTTGGTATGTCTTCATAATAGGTAGAGGGAATATCTAAAAACTTGATGTCACGACTTTTTAGCTCACTTACTGTGGAGACAATATCGGGAGTCATGAGGGCAATGTGTTGAACACCAGGGCCGTTGTGTCTTTCTAGAAACTCTTCAATTTGTCCTTTCCCATTATCTTTGTCGGGTTCGTTGATGGGGATGATAATGTTTCCATCAAACGATTGGACAACTTTTGATTCAAGACCTGTTTTTTGCCCCTTAATATCGAAGTATCTTGTCACAGTAAATCCATAAACTCGCTCATAGAATTCAACCCATTTTTCAAGCTCTCCACGAGGCACATTGTTAGTCAGATGATCGATTCTCGCGGCCCTTGTTGTAAGGGGTGTATTTGTTAGATTTTTTAAGTTGGTAAACTCTGGCCTAAAGTTTTCTGCAGGTCGCTGAACAAATTCGTTAATTACATCGCCAAAGCCTTTTATTGAACCGGTTATGTAGGTGCCATATTGGTCTGATTCTTCTTTGATTTCCGAAAACATTTCTGCACCGCGATTTTGAGCCTCCTTAAGTGCATGCCTTGCATCATCAACGAGAAAGGATATTTTTGAAACTCCTTCACCATGTTTTTTTAAATAGTCACTTGCATAAGAGTTTTTATCGCAATTTAGTAAAAAGTTAACTTGCCCCTGGCCCATTAAAAGGTTGGTTTCTTTTTTATTTGCCATGCTGTCTAGGAAACCAAATTTTTTGAAAATACTTCTTGTTGGTGTATCTAGTGAATCGCAGCAGAACTCAAGGTGGTCAATTTTTTTGATGCCAAGTGGATTTTGATTTTTATTCATAATGTCTCCGGTTTGGCCAATATTACAGATGAAATTGCCATCTAGAAAGTCGAAATTAGTGAAGGCTTTCATTAAAAAGCATATATTAAATGAAATACCTTTTTTGTCATACTGTGTTCAAAAGTTGGTTATATTTTTTTAATTTTTTTAACTATTTTTCAAAAAATTCTGGAGTTTTATATATTACCGTGATGAGTGGAGTGAGTTGTTTTGTTCCTCAAATGATATACACAGTCTGTAAGGTCTTTGTATTAGTAATTGTTATTGGTCGTGCCGTACAAATTATTGTAGAATTTTGGATAATACTATCTAGGTAAACTTATGAAATCTGTAGGTGTTTTTTCTGGAAATGAGCTTATTATCCAAGGAGGGTTAGAGGCAGGCTTTTCTCTTTATTCTGGATATCCTGGGTCACCGTTAGCAGATTATTTTAATATTTTATATAAGAAAAAAAATGAACTGGAATCAAAAGGGATTCGAGTTGCAATTGGAAATAGTGAAGCAAATGCGGCTGCGATGGCGAGTGGTGCAAAGCAAGCAGGAAGAGATGTTTGTATTGCAATGAAGTCAATGGGATTGCATGTTGCAAGTGATGCATTGAGTGTCGGAAATTTTGCTAATCCCTGTAAACCCACTTTAAATGAAGAGGGGGCGGAGATCTATCCGGGAGTGGTTATTGTCGTTGGAGATGATCCTTGGTCACAGTCTACCTCTACTCCCGCAGACAGCAGATATTTATTTAAGCATTTGCACATGTCATTTCTTGAGCCATCTACACCTCAAGAGTTAAAAGATTGGATGAAAGTGGCGCTTGATATTTCTAAAAAGTCCTCTGTTTATCAAGGAGTGTTATTAAATACATTCATTGCTGAAGGAGGAGGTAGAGTAGAAATTGGTAACTTAAAAGAGGTAGACAAAAGTCTGGTTAACCTTGATCCTTCGACTTTTGATTTACAGAAAAATGTAATGGTTCCACCAAACTCTCTTAATGCAGACAAAGAGATGGTCTCTCACCGTTTCCCAAAGGTAATTGAGGCTTTAAAAGCAGCAAAACTGGATAAGGTTTTCGGGGACAAAAAATCAAAGGTTGGCTTTGTCTCATCAGGAGTTATATTCGAATCTCTAAAAGAGGTTTTAGAAACTACAAAAACTATTGATAAAATTAAACTGCTAAAACTTGGTAGTAGTTTTCCTTTAGTTAAAGAAAATATTCACGATTTTTGTGAGGGACTAGAATATTTAATCGTTGTAGAAGAAAAAAGAGGCTTCCTAGAAAATGAAATAAAGTCTCAACTTTTAGGTGAACATCGATTTCGTCATTTGAAAGTATTTGGTAAGGGATTTAAAACGGACTCGGATGGGTTCCCTTCACACGGAGGATTAAATCCAGAAATTATTCAAGACAAAATTGTAGAAGTTTTTAATTTAAATAACATTGATTTTTCTATTAATTCATTTTCTAAGCCTGAGGTTAATAGTGTAACCGGTTTACCTGGAAGACTTCCTACCTTTTGTCCTGGTTGTCCGCATAGAGAAACCTTAAGTCTTTTAAAAGAGCTCAGGGGAGACTTAAAGAAAAAAAATATTGATTTAATTACTCATGGAGATGTTGGCTGCTATTCTCTATCTTTTTTGGCCCCATTTAAAGAAATGCATAATTTATCCGCCATGGGCCAGGGGGGAGCACTGGGGGCGGGACTAGATCTATTTTCTGAAAACCCCAGTGTTGTTTTAATGGGCGATTCCACATTTTTTCATAGCGGACTTACAGACATTTCAAACTCTGTGCAAACGGGGCACGACATCACATATATTCTTCTTGATAACGACAACACGGCAATGACGGGGCATCAAATGACACCTGCAAGTGGTGAAAGTGTTGAAGGCCAGGCTCGACCAAAACAAAAGATGCTAGATGTTGTTAAAAGTTTAGGAGTCGAAGAGGCGATAGAAGTTAATCCTAGTGATAGATACTTCTACAAAAACATATTAAGTGACTTTATTTTGGCTTCAGGTGTAAAAGTAATAGTGTCCACAAAAGAATGTGGTTTAACTTTTCACGGCCGAGAAAAAAAACGAGAAGCTCTTGAGTTAAAAAATGACGGAGCACTTGATTCAAAATCTTTTTTTCAAATTAATTCTGATCTCTGTGAAAACTGCTTGGCCTGTGTTGAAATGACTGGTTGTCCTGGTCTGACAACAACGAAGGATGCCTACGGACAAAAGATTGCTATCGACCCACAAATATGTGTCTCCGATAGTTACTGCACCAAAATTAAAGCTTGCCCGAGCTTTGAAAAGGTGGAGGTGAAAAACTTTCACCCGACGAAGTATAAAACCAACAAAGACAATCAATTTATATACAGCGAAATCATCCCTGAGGTGTCGGGGGTGTCGATTGAAAAGCTTATTATTGAAAAGAAATCGTGGCGTGCTGTTGTCACAGGAGTAGGGGGCAGTGGAGTCACTACCATATCAAGAATTATTGCAGAAGCATCAAAAAATCTAGAGTCATCTTATATTGATTTTAAATTCATGGATCAAAAAGGACTAGCGCAGAGAAATGGGAGGGTGACTGGTCATTTAAGCCTTCACGAAAAAACTATTTCTCAAAGTACGGTGACTCCTATCGCTTCCGCGGACTTATTAATCTCTCCGGATTTGCTTGACGGTTCTGCGGCACTAAGCTTTTTAAGGCCAGGGGCTCAAGCTATATTGAATGATCGTTACCAAGTTCCGCTTAGTTTCATTCTAGATGATAAAGAAATTATCAGTGCCGAGGTTAAAGATAGAATTAGTTCTCATGCGGAAAATATAAACCTCTACATGGCGGAAAAAGTCTGTATATCACTCCTTGGTAAGTCTGTTTACACAAGTGCTTTCTTACTAGGGATTTGTTATCAAAGAGGTCTATTGCCATTTAGTTTATCGCAGATGGAGTTAGCAATTTCTAACTCAATTAAAAAAATTGAAGTAAAAAATAACTTATCCGCTTTTTTTCTTGGACGGCTATTTGTCCACTCACCAAGTAAAGTTACATCTGAGGTAAAAAGTAAAGGGTCACTTAAGGTAGAGGACTTAAGACAAAGTATAAAAAAATCTTTTTTCCCATGGCATTCGACAAGCATCGTTCTTAAGAGTTTTGATCGGTATTTAAAAAGAGTCGCCGGGTATTTTCCAGATGATAAATTATTTTATTTGGCCCAGTTTCTTCATGACCAAATAATCTATGATAGAGGAAAGAACATTGATGAATTTACTCAACTTGCGGGGAAGATCTCAACAACAAATGCGACAAAAGATGTTAAGTTTTTAGCTCTTTCTCAACTGGCCAGAACATACTTTGTTAAAGACGAGGTGTTTTGTGCTCACCAAATGATTTCACCGATCAAAGAAAAACGTGATCGGACAGCCTACGGTGATTTAGGAAAGAGTTTTAAAGTTCAACGAATTAATCGTCCCCATTTTGACGTTGGCCCTTTTGCTATTGAGTTTGATTTGTCCCCCAAGTATTGGATGCTGTGGACAATGAGGCAGTTTAGGGCCCTTCGTTTTGTACTGCCAAGCTGGCACAAAAAAGAAAAAATTATCAATAAACAAATTAGAGATGAGATTAAGGCGATGCTTGAGTCAGGTTCACTAAATGAAATAAGACTGAATAAGTTTAGGATGGTGAAAGGGTATCGTGAGGTTCGTTATACTAGGGCAAAAACTCATGAGGTTCTATCGTGAGAAAAAGTGTTCTTGGTGTTATAGAGGTTGATGGAGAATTTCTCTTTGCTAAACGACAAAATTTTTTGAAAGTTTTTCCTGGTTACACGTCTTTTCCTGGTGGAAAGGTAGACCAACAGGAGCATGAGCTTCCTCAGGTTTTAAGTGATTTTTTTAGCGATGATTTAAAAAAAGTTGGTTCCGCTCTAGTGCGAGAACTAAGTGAAGAGCTTGAACTTGATTTAAGTGTTAACTTGCCAAAAAATATTAAATATCTAGGTAAGGTCATTACTCCTGATTTTAATCCTGTTCGTTTCGAAAACTATTATTTTTTAATATCACTAGATAAAAGGCCAAAAATCCAAGTTGATGAAAATGAAATTTCTTGGGCGAAATGGATAAACCCAAAAGATTTTATGGTTGAATATAAAGAGGGGAGACACCTTGTTGTTCCCCCTATGTTATTGTTGCTTAAAACTTATCTTAATAATCCCAATAGTTTTCCCTTTGAATTTAAACCTATTTATAATCCAGATTTAGAAGTTCCTCATATTTATCCTCTTGGGCCTGTAACTCAATTATTACCCTTGTCACACACTTTTCCTCCTGCAAATAGAACGAATAGTTTTGTCATAGGGGATTCGAGACGAATTTTAATTGATCCGTCACCAAGAGACGAAAATGAAAAGCATAAATTTATTAACACTATAAAAAATGAAAAAATTGATTTGATTTTCCTCTCCCATCATCACCCCGATCATCATGAGTTTTCTGTCCCAATGGCCAAAGAACTTAAAGTACCTATGGGAATGAGTGAGGATTGCCATCAAAGGATTTTATCCAAAAACGGAGCTGATTATTTTCTTGGAATTGATATAGAGATTTTCTCAGATGGGGAAATCCTGACACGTATTGGGGATGAAAAAGTCTTATTATTAGCAACCCCAGGGCATGATGAGGGCCAGCTGAGTATCTACCCCGAGAATCTCTCTTGGATGATTGTAAGTGACTTGATTCAAACAGTCGGAACCGTTGTCATTGGTGCTCCAGAAGGAGATATGAAGAAATACTTTGACTCTCTTGAGAAAGTCATTGGAATGGGCCCAAAAGTTGTTATACCTAGTCATGGGATTGCTTTAGGGGGAGTTGATAAGTTAAGGGCAACTCTTGAGCACCGCAAAATGCGCGAGAGAAAAATAATTGAGCTCATGTCTGAAAAGAAAACCGAAGAAGAGATGCTTCATATTATTTATGCTGATATTGATGAGCGATTGTACCCCTATGCAAGAAAAACCATCTCTGCCCATTTAAAAAAAATTAGAGACGAGATGTGATTATATTGAGAAGATGGTTCTCATGGAAAACGTGCGCTTTTTTGAATCCATTCCTGATTTCTTTTTCGAGTTAAATCAAAAAAATATTTTAGATCACCTCGAAGAAATGACTCTTTTTTATCATGAGGGTGACAAAGAGGATACTGTCCTGTTATCAACAATGCTTCATGGAAATGAGACAAGCGGTTTATTTGCCATTCAAAAGTATTTGAAAAATATGATGGGTATGGAGGGATCTCCAAGCTTTTTAATTCTTTTGGGAAACCCCAAAGCTTTTCATGAAAATAAGCGTTTAATACCAGGCCAGCTAGATCGCAACAGAATTTGGCAATTGCACGGTGGCCATAGGGATCATAAGCTCTCCAAAGAGGTAATCAACAAGGTTGTAAACTATCCTTTGATTTTCTCCGTTGATATTCACAATAATACGGGAAAAAATCCTTACTTTTGCTGTGTAAATAGATTAGATCGAAAAACATTAGGTTTGGCGTCTTTGTTTAATGCAGATGCATTATTCTTTGAAGACCCAGATAATGCTTTTTCAACTTATATTGGACGTTTTTGTCCAAGTGTTACACTTGAGTGTGGAATGAGTGGTGATGATTTTGGTGTAGAGAAGGCCATTAAGTTTTTTGAAGAGTCGGTTAATCTTAGCGGCCCAACAGAGTTTCAGGATAAAAAATTCAAAAATAATGTTTTTAAAAGCTTTGGTAAGTTCAAATTAAAAAGTAGTACGAGTATAAGATTTATTGATCGTGATTCTAAAGAGAAATTAGATCCCCAAGGTAATGTAGTAGCTTTTTTTAATGACTTAGAAAAATTCAACTTAAAAATACTCCCAAAGGGAGAGAAGCTTGGATATATTTTTGGTGATGTTGGGCAAGTTAAAACGGTCAGCGAATTTGATGAGGATCTTTTTGATGATTTATTTTTATTAAATAAAAATTCTGAGTTGATTGTAAGAGATGATTTTTATGCCGCAATGGTAACCAAGGATATTGAGGTGGCCAAGGCAGATTGTTTTTTTTATTTTTTAAAAAAATTGAATATTTGAGGTAAAGATGAAACTACAAAATTATGCATGTGGAGAATGGATTGAAGGTAATGGGAGTCAGGTTCCACTTTTTAATTCAATTACAGGCGAGCAAGTGGCACTTGCCTCAAGCGAAGGATTAAACTTTTCTGAAATGTTAGCCTATGGCCGCTCGGTGGGTTCACCTGCTTTGAGAAAAATGACTTTTCATGAACGCGCTAGAATGCTGAAGGCGTTGGCCCTATATTTAACAGAAATTAAAAATAAGTTTTATCAAGTTTCATGGGCAACTGGGGCGACAAAAATTGACTCCTGGATTGATATTGAAGGCGGGATTGGAAATTTATTTGCCTACGCCTCCAAGGGGAGAAGAGAGCTTCCAGACACGCCATTTTATGTTGATGGTAAAGCTGAGCCACTTTCCAAGGGAGGAAGTTTCATCGGGCACCACATATGTGTACCAAAAGAAGGTGTTGCCGTTCACATTAATGCTTTTAACTTTCCTGTTTGGGGAATGCTTGAAAAAGTTGCGGTGAATTTGCTCGCTGGAGTGCCTGCGCTAGTAAAACCGGCCACAGTAACGAGTTTTTTAACAGAAGCTGTATTTAGAGAAATTATTAAATCAAAGATTCTTCCGGAGGGATCTCTACAATTAATCTGTGGTAGCGCCAGGGGGATTTTAGATCATGTTGATTTTCAAGATGTGGTTACATTTACTGGTAGTTTTGAAACCGGACTAATGCTTAAAAAAACAAATGCAGTTTTAGAGAATTCTGTTCCATTTAACATGGAGGCGGACAGTCTTAATTGTTGTGTTCTGGGGACGGATGCAGGGCCTGGGACTGAGGAGTTCGATTTATATATTAAAGATGTCGTCAAAGAGATGACTATTAAAGCGGGACAAAAGTGTACAGCGGTTCGTCGAGCAATTGTGCCTAAAAAATTCATGAGTGATGTTATTTCAGCCTTAAAGGCGCGACTAGCAAAAGTTGTTATTGGAGATCCTCAGAAGGAGGGCGTTCGAATGGGGGCTCTGGCAGGAATGGATCAACGAAGAGATGTGTTTGAAAAAGTTGAGCTTTTAAAAAGTAGCTGTACCCTAGAGATGGGGGGAGAAGACTTTTCTGTAACTGGTGCCGATAAAAAATCCGGCGCGTTTATGATGCCGACTTTGTTTAGCTGTGAGGATGGATTAAAAACTTCTGTACCTCATGATGTAGAGGCATTTGGCCCAGTAAGTACAGTGATTGGCTATGAAAATGTTGATGAGGCAATTGAGTTGGTAAAAAAAGGTAGGGGAAGTTTAGTTGGGTCGGTAATGACTAACGATGATAACTTTGCTACCGAGCTTGTGCTCGGGGTGGCCTCGCATCACGGACGCTTCGTGGTTCATAATCGTCACTGTTATAAAGAGTCAACAGGTCATGGTTCTCCGATGCCAGCTTTGGTTCATGGAGGCCCAGGAAGAGCTGGTGGTGGGGAAGAAATGGGAGGAATTCGAGGTGTTCTTCATTATATGCAAAGAACTGCCATTCAAGGACATCCAAACTCAATGACAAAAATCACAAAAGTTTACCAACCCGGCGCGAACAGGCCTGAGAATAGAATTCATCCATTTAGAAAATACTTTGATGAATTAGAAATTGGTGAAACACTTACAACACATAAAAGAACAGTGACAGAAGCTGATATAGTAAATTTTGCAAATATTAGTGGTGATAATTTTTATGCACACATGGATGAAACAAGCCTTGAGGGAACGTTGTTTGAAAGACGAGTTGCTCATGGTTATTTTGTTATGAGTGCGGCAGCTGGATTATTTGTGGATCCTAAAAAAGGGCCTGTACTTGCTAATTATGGTGTAGACGAGTTTCGATTTGTAAAACCTGTCTATGTGGGTGCAACAATCGGAGTGAAGCTAACTGTTAAAGAAAAAATTCAGCAAGAGAAGCGTGGTGATGATGACGTTTTGAAAGGTATTGTAAAGTGGCAGGGCGATGTTATCGATCAAGAAAACGAAACCTGTGCTCTTGGGACAATATTAACTTTAGTCGCCAATAAGGTTTAGTGTAAATAAATATTGTTTTTGGATAAAATTTTTTGTTTGTTTCGAATAAATACTTGGCGGTAAAGTCATAGAAGTATTCAAAATCCAGTGATATTGTTGGCATTTTTTTTGCCGCGTTAATAATGATTATTAACACGGGGAAGAAAATGAAAAAAATACTTATTACATTATTATCTTTATTTAGTTTGATGTGTTTTGCATCTGATGAAAACTTTCAAAAAACATTTGAGAAGGTCAATCCAGGGAAAACTTATAACAAGCAGACATATTTAAAGTATTTAAAATATAAAAATCGTATGTACAAAATGATTGAGCATGAACAAAAGCTTGAAGGTAAGGCGAGTGAAGAGTTTTATCAAAAAATCGCCAAAAACTTTAAATTCTTTCAAAAATACTTTAGTGAATATGTGAAGACTGAGCATGAAGATCATCCTGAGATTAATAGCGCTCAAATTATGGTTTCGGTTCTTTTAGAGTTGAGAGATCAAGAAGAAATTGAATTAATAGACCAACTAGAAGAGGGATTTTCTGAATGCGTAGATGAAGCAACAGATCCAACTTGTGGAGATAAAAATATTAGTGAGGATGGAATAAAAGAATTTCAAAAAAGAGAATTTTTGGAAACTCCCTCGAGTAACTCAAATAATAATGAGGGACAAGATTCTAAGTCAGAGTCAATTTGATTTATAAAAATAATAGCAAGTACTAAAAGGCCCCTTCAATGTAAGGGGTTTTTTAGTGCTTACAGGTGTGATTGTAAAAATATTTTTCACTGTTTAAAAATATGCACAATTGTTTAAATAAATGACGATAAATTCAGCGAGTGGATCGGCCTTCCTCTTGTAGCTAACTTTTTCAACATAAAACTGGGGAGTTTTAGATGAAAGCGATTAAATTAATTCTTATATTATCAATGATGGCTTTTAATGCATATTCTGGAGAGAGGAATTATCCGAGTGCTGTCGCCGCTGGTAAGTTCGAAAAGATTTATGGAAGTTTCTCAAAATCAAAAGTTAAAAAATATAAAAAGTATAGAGAAAATTTTTATAGATGGATGAATAATTGGTATGCTAAACATAACAATAAAAATTTCTCAAAAGCCTTTAAGAAAAATATTAAATTTTTGCTTAAACATTATAAGCCCCTAATGATGGAAGATGCTGGAGTTAAAAATTATAAAATTTCAGACGGGCAGTTAATTAAAAAACTTTATAAAAAAATGCAGACCGAAAAAGTAAAAACTGCGTTAACAAAAGACCAAGGTGTTATTCCTGTAATCCATGAAAGCAGTGGTGCATTGGGGAAAGTGTTCGGTGGTAGAAAAAGCCTTGAAGAAAAATTTAAAGAGGTGAATGGAAAAGGTGATAGCAATTCCACACAAAGCTCTGCGGCAAATATATAAGAGTTTTGATTAACTAACTTTTTACAATAAAGAGCCAATTTATTAGAGCCCTTTTTTTATGTCTTTGCGGTGAATCTGTATAAAAGATCTTCAATGTTACAAAAAAAACACAATAAAATTTAAACTGCTGATTATTTGAAATTAAGTTTGGCATTTTTGATGCAAATAGGTTGTTGGAGTTTAAAAGTTGGAGGAAGAATGAAGTATTTAACATCTAAAATTTTACTACTTAGCTCAATATGTATTTCACAAGCTTTTGGAAGTAATATTTTTACAAGTCGAAAAGCATTGTTTTGTGGAGCCGATTCAATGTCCGTCAAACCAAAAACTGAAAAATGTAAAAAAGCGACTATCGACCTGTTTGAAAGTTTAAATGTTTCTTCAACAAAGATTGAATCCTTTGAGGATTATGTTGGGTTTAAAAAACTAGTAAAGGCAATTGATTTGATTAAACAAAAAATTAAAAATGGCACTGAAATTCGATCAACACAAGCTACTATAGCAAGAGAAAAAAGTGATGCTGAAATAAAGATATTTACAACTCATTATTTGATTGAGTGTCAAGATGAGGAAAGTATTCAGGACTTATTATTGGTGGGTGAATGTGCTACTCAAAAAGTTCAGGATTATGTTGCTAAAAAAGATATCCTTGGAATGGATAAAGCATGTCAGGAGTATATTGGTGGAATTTGGGGGCTTCTCTCTAAAGAATATCGGGAGCCTAATTGCGGGAGAGTAGATGAGCAAAAGGTTGCAGACACATTGTCTGAATTAGATAAATTGTTGGAAAATAATGCCCCGCTCACTGGCATGACGGATATAGAGACGGTTTGTCAGTTTAGATATGAGGTAAGATTTGAGGACAGTAATAACTTTTATAGTGCGATTGTTCCTGTTTTCGATAAGTCGAATCCATCCTGTGTCTGTGCTTTTGACTATAAGGCTTTAGAGTCTCTTGATGATGAGTTTGGTGGCTGTATTGCTGATGATAAGGAAGAACACGTCATCACAGAAAGTATGGAGTCAATAAAAGAGTTTGGAAAGTTTGTCATGCCAAACGCGAGGCTTCCAGAGGGGTCTCAAAACACTGATAGAGATATGGTCCATCCAATCCCTCAGGATGCAGTGGATATCGATAACGAGATATTTGCTCCTGTGAGTATTCAATAAAATTAATTGATCTTAAAAAAGCCTTTTATATTTTCTAAAAGGATTTTTTTCTATCTATTTTCTCTTCCAAAAAGCCGATAACTACATTGGTGAAAAACTTCAATAAAATTCTAATTTTATTTTTACTTATATTTTCTGCATCCAAGCTTGAAGCTGGCGGTGAAGATAAAAGAAAAACTGTTACTTGCGGAGGAGGAGTAGCAGATTTTAATGGAAAAAGATTGAAATGGGATCCGTACAAATTAAAAGTCTTGCCTAGTAATTTTAATCAGTCAGATGTTAATCGGATATGTGATGAGTACCAACTTAGTCACCCGGAGAAAGTTAAGTTTTCAAAAACGACAGAAGCTCCTAGAAAACCATATAACACCTCAGACGGTGGGGGGAAATTACCGAAAGGTGAACCAAAAGGTAAAACCAAAAGACAGGATATCACCGGTGCTCAGGCTGAAGAGATGACCGCCGATGACATGGCAGATTTTGGTGCGATTATCACCGAAAATGAAAGTGCTCGCGTTAAAGCCGAAACTCCTATACCTAAATATATCAAGTGTTCAGGAAGTGTCATTAAAGTTAAAAGTGGAGATAGGTATAAGGGCGTACCAGAGGGCTGGTATAAAATAGAGCCTTTTGTAACTATTGTTTCACTGGCGAGAAAGGTTATTGAAAAAAATCAAAAAGACCGAATTTTAGATGATTCTAAAGCTGCTTGTGAAAAGGGTATAATCGATCAGCAATTGATACCGTTGTCTGACGGTGATCATAAGCAAACAGCTGCTTGTCCTGCTTTTTCTACAAGAAAAGGCATTTTAATCTGTGGAAAGCCTTTAAAAGGAGATATGTTATTTGATAAAGATGATTTTCATGACAAAATTACAGAAATAGCAAATAGAGATACAGATTCAATAACCACAACATCTACGCCAGTTACGGAAGCAAAACCAAAACCAAAACCGCTTCCAAGAAGTCCTCGCAGGACTACGACGGAGGCCCCGAGACCTCGAGCAGTAACTCCAAAGCCTCCTGCATCAACTCCCAAAGTAAAATCGCGAAGTGTATTACTTCGAACAAGAGAAGCCCCAAGGCCCAAGCCTAAGGAGAAGGGTAAGGTTACTGAGTCAGAAGAAAAATCGTCGCCCAGTACAACTACTCGCGCCGTCGCTGCTAAAGGTGAAGGTAAAGCGCAACCTAAACCTGAAGAAAAATCCAAACCGAAAATTAAAATTACTCCTCGTCCTCAACCAAAAATCGCTGATGATGTTGAGGAAATAGAATTAGATACTTCAAGGTATGATGTTAGTGCTCCAGTAAAGGGAGAGAAAGCTACTCCCTGCAAAAGTAAAAATTATGATAAAAAATATAAGTGCTATAAAAAAAATATAATTAATTGGCACCAAAGAGTCTTTGGCATTTATAAAAAAAGACTTGATGATAGCTCTAAAAAATTAAAGACATTAGCGGAGAAGATTTCCACGTATGAAAAAAAATGTAGCAGTCAGGTTGATGAAGATAAAGAGTTTAAAAAACAAAATTGTAAAGGTCTCAAACTTAAAAATATTCGTCAAATTAAAGACAAAGAGCTTGTTAAGGCGATCGTTGCGCATAGGAATGAGAAAAATCGCAATAAAAAATTAGAAAAGAAATTTAAAAGTAGACTTAAAAGCTATAATGCAAACGTTGATTTTTTTATGAAGTTTTTTAAAAAAGGTCTTTCAAAAGAAAAGGGAGAGCTAAAAAAGTGCATAGATTCATTTAATATTGCCCCTATTTTACCTGCTAAAGAGTGTGAGCTTTCAAAGACGGATGTTATCCACTGCCTTTACACTTATAGTGACAAACAAAAAATATCTACAAAATCGGTTTATGGTTTTGACGAAGATAGTGACTTATTTATGAGCTTTGTGACGGACGTGGAAAGTGACGATACCCCCAAATCTTGTAAGAAATATGAACAAGATGCGGTCACACAATTATCTAGGCTTTCTCAAGATGTTCAAGCTATTGGAAGGGATTTTTTGGATTTATTTCAACCTGCTGAATCGTCTTCTACGCAACAGGGTGGCAAAGCGGCTGCGACGAAATAAAATACAATCTATTTAGATGCTATTTATTTTTTTAAAATTTATTACGTAATAGTCAACATGAAGAAAATTATTTTAGTTCTAATAGTTTGTTTTTCCGTTCGTTTCTCATTTGCTTCAAGTATAAAAACTAAAGCTGATGGTGCCTGTAAAAACGCGTTAGAGGATGTCTTTAAGTATGTCACAAGAAAGACTGAATATGAAAAACTTGAGGATGTTAACGAAAAAAATCCTTTAATCGTCAATTTTGTAAAAATGGAAAAGTAAAAGCCTGGTATAAAAAAGGGAATAATTTCAAAAATGGATTTGCCCGTTTTAAAAGACTGAGTAAGAAAAGTCTTAAAAAGGCAGAGGCAAAATTTAAAGTCGAATTAAAAGCCTATAAGAATAACGCTAAGTTTTTCACGATGAATTTCATGCAGGAATTACTTGCTGAAAACGATACCCTTAAAGAATATATTGATGCGACCCACTTTAGGCCTGAAAGCAACCCAGCTAATCAGGGCTGCTTTTATAGCTCAATGGATATCGTTGAGTGCCTGGCCAAATATGAAGACTCCGAAGGTACAGTGGGGGTGTCTTTTGTCCAATTTGATTCGGAGGACAATGTTAAGGCATCATTAATCCTAACCGAAGGCTCTCATAGTGGTGAATCATTATTTAAAAAATGCGGTGGTGACATTACTACGAGCACTGCCGCAGATTCTCCAAGGCGCTCTATTGAAATTAGGGTCGATAAGGAAATTGGCGGTAAAGCAAAAATTAGAAGTGGTGATGCCGTTGAGGCAAAATAAAATCTAAACCTTCAGTCGGGAGGGCTTTTAGTTCTACTTTAAAAGCTCATCAACAATTTCAGGGTTTAAAAGTGTTGATGTGTCTCCAAGGTTATCTACTTCTCCGGCCGCAACCTTACGAAGGATGCGTCGCATGATTTTTCCAGATCTTGTTTTTGGAAGTCCTGAGACAATTTTTATTTGATCCGTTTTTGAAAAAGGCCCTATCATCTCACTAATGACAGCGTTGATCTCTTTTGAGAAGGACTCGGTGTCACTAAATTCTTTTGCTGGAATAATATAAGCAAAAATTCCTTGTCCTTTTATTTCATGAGGAAAACCAACAACGGCAGACTCAACAACAGAGTCGTGAGTATTAATGGCATCTTCAACCTCTGCGGTACCGATTCGATGGCCCGAAACATTGATCACGTCATCAACACGACCTGTAATTCGAAGATAACCATTGTCTTCTCTTTTTGCTCCGTCTCCAGTGAAGTAATAACCAGGGTACGCTGAAAAATAAGTTTCGCGATAACGGTCATGATCTCCATAAATTGTTCTTGCGATACTAGGCCACGGCCGTTTAATACATAAATTTCCTGAAGCCTTTGTCTCATCAATTACATTAGCATCTGCGTCCATAAGCACTGGCTCAACTCCAGGAAGGGGAAGAGTCGCATAACAAGGATTGGTTTTTGTAATTCCTGCCAAAGGAGAAATCATAATTCCGCCGGTTTCTGTTTGCCACCAAGTATCAACAATAGGGCAGCGAGATTTTCCAATATTTTTGTTGTACCACTCCCAAGCTTCTTCATTAATTGGCTCACCAACCGTACCTAAAACTTTTAGTGAATCAAGACTATGAGGAGTAACGAACTCCAGCCCTTGAGCCTCTAGTGCACGAATGGCTGTAGGTGCGGTATAAAAATGGGTTACCTTTAATCTATCTACAATCCCCCACATTCTTCCTGCATCAGGCCAGGTTGGTACGCCTTCAAACATAACGGTCGTGGCGCCATTTAATAACGGCCCATAAGTTGTGTAGGTGTGTCCTGTGATCCAACCAATGTCGGCCGTGCACCAATAGATATCATTTTCTTCAACTTGAAAAACATTTCTAAATGAGTGGTAGGCGTAGGTCATGTATCCACCGGTGGTGTGAAGAAGACCTTTTGGTTTTCCCGTAGAGCCTGAGGTGTATAAAATAAAAAGTGGGTCTTCACTATCAAGGGCCAGGGCATCACATTCCGCGTTTAACTCCATCATGGAATCTTCTAGATAAAAGTCTCTATCCATTGTCATAGGTGTGTCGTATTCAAGGTCTACTCGTTGAACAAAAACCTTTTCAATGGAGGGTGAGGTCTTTAATGCCTCGTCTGTAATTTCTTTAAGTGGAATTTTTTTTGTCCCACGAAGAGAGACATCATTTGTAAAAAGAATTTTTGCTCCACAATCATTAATCCGATCGCTCAGGGCCTTAGCCGAAAAACCACCAAACACTACAGAATGAATAGCACCAATTCGTGTGCATGCAAGTATTCCTGTCATAAGCTCAGGCGTCATGCCCATATAAAAAATAACTCGGTCACCTTTTTTTACACCGGCTTCTTTTAAAAGGTTCGCCATCTGACAGGCGCGGGTATGAAGCTCCTCGTAAGTGATAAATTCAATTTCTGCATCGGGATCATTTTTTACGTAGACGAGTGCATTTTTATCTTTTTTCGTTTCAAGGTGACGATCCAAACAATTATAAGAAAGATTGGTTGTTCCATCTTCGAACCACTTAATTTTAAGATCATTAAAATTTCCAGAGCTTACTTTTGAAAATGGTTTAAACCAATGGAGGTTTTTTGCAACTGAGGCCCAGTAAGCGTCATTTTCTGTGATGGAGTTATTATATTGAGAAGTGTAATCATCCATTGAAGATATTTTTTCCATGAAACTGATCCTTGTTATTTTGAAAATCATTTCCATGCTAGGCCCAAAACCCATCACTGACAAATTTTTGAGGCACTAAAAATTATTTACCAAATATTTTTGATTCATTAAAAATGGGGGGAAGAAAGCAAGTAATTTCAGTTAACTAAGCATGCTAAGAGCTAGCGCCAAAAATAAATTTTCTTTTCTTAAATGAATTCGGGGAATAGTCTGATTAAAAGACTCAAGTACTTTTTTGAAACACCGACAAGGGGAAGGTGAGTTTAAATGGGTACAAAAAACTCAAGCTTTGGAGAATGAATGAAAAAAGCGAAAACAAATGTGATTCAATTCCCTTCCCCTACGAAAAAGGTTCGTTCGAAGGCCAAAAAACAGCAAATGATTGTCGAGTGCATGCCCCTAGTGAGGATTGTGGCTAGAAGAATCGTTCGAAAAACTCCACCAAATGTTGAATATGATGACCTTGTTAGCTGTGGCGTCATTGGACTCATAGATGCGATTGATAAATTTGAGCCAGATAAAGGGACAAAGTTTAAAACATATGCGGAGCATAGAATTCGCGGCGCTATATTAGACGAACTGCGTGCTCAGGACTGGGTTCCAAGGAGTATTCGAAGAAAAGAGCGCATGATTGAAAAAAGTATTTCAAAACTAGAAAGTGATCTTGGTAGGAGGGCAACACCAAAGGATATCTCTAAAGATTTAAAAATCGAAGAGGAGAAGGTCTATCAAATGCTTCATTTGATCTCGCCGGCGCAAGTCATTTGCTATGATGATTACGCTAGTTTAAAAACGGAAAAGACCTCGCATGAATCAAGTTACGTAGAAAACATATATAAAAATAACCCTTATAGAAACGTAAGCCTTAATTCCTCAAAAGAATACATTCTCAAGACAATGGAATCATTGACCGAGAGTGAACAAACCATCATGGTTCTTTATTATTTTGAAAGTAAAAATCTTAAAGAAATTAGTGATATTTTAGGAATTACGGAATCCCGGGTAAGCCAGCTTCATATGCGCGCTAAGGGCAAAATGAAAGACTGGTTGGCCGGTGAGTTCAGCGCCTTGGAGGATTTGGCCGCATAAATGATCAAATACGTGGTTTTAAGGTGAATTAGGGCGCTAATTTGCCTCGCCACGTCTTGCCAAGATGTCCTAAAAATTTAAGACTAGCTCCTGTAAAAATAAGTAGTTAAATCATATTTTAAGGAGCACCCATGGAGGTCTTTCAGACTAAAGTTTCAACCTCTAGCGAAGCATATAAACAAAACGCCGAAGTTCAAAAATCTCATCTGGAAAAATTAAATCAATCATTAGAAAAAGTTCGCCTCGGAGGCGGAGAAGTTTACGTTTCTCGTCATCATGAACGAGGAAAAAAGTTGGCCCGTGAAAGAATTGAAATGATCCTCGATGATGATTCGCCATTTTTGGAGTTATCTCAGCTAGCTGGCCATGACCTCTATGAAGGGATGGATGTTCCAAGTGGAGCGATTGTGACGGGCATTGGACGAGTTCACGGAGTGGATTGTATGTTTGTCGCAAACGACGCTACTGTTAAAGGCGGAACTTATTTTCCGATCACAGTAAAAAAACATCTTCGCGCTCAGGAGATTGCTTTTGAAAATAGGCTTCCTTGTATTTACCTAGTGGATTCTGGGGGCGCATTTTTACCAAAGCAAGATGAAGTATTTCCGGATCGAGATCACTTCGGTCGAATCTTTTTTAATCAAGCGCAAATGTCTGCTGCAGGGGTTCCTCAAATTGCGATCGTTTGTGGAAGTTGCACCGCCGGTGGTGCTTACGTTCCCGCCATGAGTGATGAAAGTGTTATTGTCAAAGGCAATGGCACCATTTTTCTTGGAGGCCCACCTCTTGTTAAGGCCGCGACTGGAGAGGAAGTTACAGCGGAAGAACTTGGTGGAGCTCGAGTGCATTCATTTGAAAGTGGCGTGACTGATCATTTTGCCGAAACGGAAGATGACGCTTTGATTATGGCAAGAAACATTGTGGAAAATCTGAATTATCAAAGTGAGGGAAAACTCGCTGGGCAGTTCATGGGGAAAAAACCTGTTGTCGCACCTGCGTATGACATCAAAGAAATCTCTGGCATTGTTTCAAAAGATTCAAAAATTCCATTTGATGTCAGAGAAATTATCGCTCGCTTAGTAGATGGAAGTGAGTTTCAAGAATTTAAACAAAAATATGGAACGACACTTGTTTGTGGGTTCGCTCGAATGTTTGGACAGCAAATTGGTATTGTTGCCAACAATGGAATTCTTTTTTCTGAAAGTGCTCAAAAAGGCGCGCACTTTATTGAATTATGTGGCCAGAGAAATATCCCGCTTGTTTTTCTTCAAAACATCACCGGTTTCATGGTGGGGAAAAAATATGAAAGTGAAGGAATCGCTAAGCATGGCGCAAAAATGGTGACAGCGGTGTCTACAGTAAATGTGCCTAAGTTTACAATAGTTATCGGTGGAAGTTTTGGCGCTGGAAACTACGGAATGTGTGGGCGTGCCTATAGTCCGCGATTTTTATGGATGTGGCCAAACGCAAGAATTAGCGTCATGGGTGGAGACCAAGCAGCTGGCGTTTTAAGCACCGTTCGTCAAGGAGCACTTGCAGCGAAAGGTAAAGAGCCGATGACTCCTGAACAAGTAGCGGAGTTTGAAAAACCGATTAAGCAAAAATATGAAAAAGAAGGAAGCGCCTATTACTCAACGGCAAGACTTTGGGATGATGGAATCATTGCTCCGGAAGATACCAGGAAAATTTTAGGTTATGCGATCAAAGTCTCAATGAACAAAAAAATTGAACCAACTAAGTTTGGCGTTTTTAGAATGTAGGAGATTGGGATGAGTTTTATCAGTGTTGAAAAAAAAGATTCAGGAATTTGTTACTTAACTCTTAATCGCCCTGAAATTCACAATGCTTTTGATGAAGTATTAATTAATGAATTAACGATATTTTTTAATGACGTGAGTAGTGATGATTCCGTCAGTGCCGTTGTGATGTCAGGCGCTGGGAAATCATTTTGCGCTGGGGCGGATCTCAACTGGATGAAAAAAATGGTGAGCTACTCAATGGAAGAAAACCTCGCTGATTCAAAAAATCTCGCAGGGATGCTCTCTTCAATGAATAACTGCCAAAAACCTGTGATTGGTCTAATTGATGGGGCCACAATGGGAGGCGGTGTTGGACTGGCCAGCTGTTTTGATTTTGCTGTCGCCACCACAAGATCATTTTTTGCCTTAAGTGAGGTAAAGCTTGGTATTTTACCTGCGGTTATTTCTCCTTTTGTGATTTCAAAAATTGGAGAGTCCCAGGCCCGCCGATTTTTTATCTCCGGCGAGAGATTTTCTGCAGGTAAAGCAAAAGAGATTGGGCTTGTTCACGAAGTCGCAGAAACAGCGGAGCAAGCGGAAACAATGATTGAAGAGTATGTAAAACAAGTCATGTCATCAGCACCAACCGCTAGAGTGCTCGCCAAAAAATTAGTGTCAAAAATTTCTCATGAACTAAGCACTGATCAACAAAAAATTGGTTACGCCTGTGAATTAATCGCTAGCGTTCGTATTAGTGATGAAGGGCAAGAGGGGATGAGTGCGCTTTTAGAAAAAAGAAAACCTTCTTGGGTTCAAGGTAAATAATGAGTGAACAATTAAAAGAACAAAAAATTAAAAAATTACTTATTTCCAATCGAGGTGAAATTGCCTGCAGAGTAATTCATACGGCAAAACTTTTAGGAATAAAAACGGTGGCCCTTTTTACGCCAGATGAAAAAAATGCCAAGCACGTGCAAATGGCCGACGAGGCTTTTTCTCTAGGTGAAGGTGTTTTAGGAGAGACCTATTTAAATAAACAAAAAATTATTTCTATCGCCAGAGAATCTGGTGCGGAGGCGATTCACCCAGGGTACGGGTTTTTATCAGAAAATGCTGAGTTTTGTGAGCTCGTTGAAAAAGCAGGGATTATTTTTGTTGGCCCAACATCTGAGCACATAAGACTCATGGGTGATAAAATAATGTCCAAAACCAAAATGCAGGAGATCAGTGTTCCAGTAATCCCTGGCTATAACGGTAATGATCAATCTGCGGCCAACTTAAAAAAACAAGCAAAGATTATTGGATTTCCTGTTTTAATTAAGGCGACTGCTGGTGGTGGCGGAAAAGGAATGAGAATTGTTCATAAAGAGGAGGATTTCTCGGCCAGTCTTGAAAGCGCCAAAAGTGAAGCCTTGAGTTCATTTTCTAATGGTGATGTTTTAATTGAGAAGTTCATCACAAAGCCTCGGCACATTGAAGTTCAAATGATGAGTGATACCCATGAAAATCATCTTCATTTTTATGAACGAGAGTGCTCTATTCAACGGCGTTATCAAAAAATTATTGAAGAAACGCCTTCGGTGGCCTTGACGCCAGAGATTCGTGAATCTATTTGCACAGACGCAGTTAAAATTACTTCAGCTATCAATTATCGCGGTGCTGCAACAGTTGAATTTATTCTTGATGAAGATGGGAGCTACTACTTTTTAGAGATGAACACCCGTCTTCAAGTAGAACACCCAATTACTGAAGAAGTAACAGGAGTTGATCTTGTTGCCATGCAGATTCTTGTGGCCGAGGGAAAAAAACTTCCTTATGAGCAAGAAAAGATCTCTCAGCGTGGGCACTCCATTGAATGTCGAATTTATGCCGAAGATCCAGAAAATAACTTTTTTCCAACCACGGGAAAAATTTTTGTTGTGGGAAAAAGTGATCTTCCTGGAGTGAGACTTGATTCAGGGATTCAAAACGGAGATGAGGTCACAGTTAACTATGACCCAATGATTGCTAAACTGATTGTTCACGCTGAAAACCGTGGGATGGCCATTTCAAAAATGCAAAAAGCATTAAATGATTATCCGTTTCTTGGGCTAAAAAATAATCGGCTTTATCTTAAAAAGGTTCTTGGCTCAGAGGCTTTTAAAGAAGGAGAAACCTGGACGAATTTCATTGATGAGCACCCAGAGTTATTTGAGCAATGTGAAAAAAGAAATTTCCCGGTAGAGAATTCTTTGTATGGAATGTTTTGTGGAGGCGTTTTCAAAAAGACCAATATCTCTCAGTCTAATTCTAGCGTAGAGGAATTTATTGAAGACGAACTTCAAAAATTTAGGAATTAAGTTATGGCAAAAAAATTAATGCTTGGTAAAAATTTGATTGATGGGGCCGAGTTTAAAAAAGACTCTGATGGGTACTTCGTTAAATTCAATGAGCAAGAAACAAGAGTAGAAGTTCTCCATTCTTTAGAGAACAAAATTATTTTTAACGTTAATGGCGTTAAAAAAGTGGCGCACTATCACGCGGATCAAAAAGGAGTTCACCTGGATGTTGAGGGGCGCTCTTACCTTCTTCATGGTCCCAAAAAATCCCTAGGTAAAGTCAGCGGCGGCGAAGAGGAAGGGCAATTAAAAAGCCCCATGCCGGGTAAGGTTTTACAAGTCCTTATTAATGAAGGTGAGACGGTTTCCAATGGCCAAGCTCTCTTAGTCATGGAAGCGATGAAAATGGAGCATACAATAAAATCACCAGGTGATGCTGTGGTTGAAAAAGTCTTGTATGAGGCAGGGGATCTTGTCGAGGGTGACGTTGAGCTAATTGTTCTTGGTGAGGGGAAAAAGGAATAATTCATCATGAGTGAAAAAATACAAATCATTGAAGTTGGCCCAAGAGATGGACTTCAAAACGAAAAAAAGCCGATTCCCCTTGGGATGAAATATCGATTTGTGGAAAACCTTCTTGGGGCCGGGATTGATAATATTGAAGTTTCAAGCTTTGTCCGTGCAGACCGTATTCCTCAATTAAGTGACGCGGCGGAACTTTTTCAAATGATATATAATAATAAACTCGCTGGAAATTTTTCTGCGCTGATACCAAACGTCAAAGGTCTTAATCGTGCGATTGAGTGCCGTGCCAATCGTTTTGCGGTTTTTACCGCTAGCAGCGAAACTTTTAATAAAAAAAATATTAACTCAACTATTGAGGAGTCTCTTCACTTGATCGGTGAAGTTTTAGCTGAAGCAAAAAAAACTTCTACTTCCGTTAGAGGCTATGTCTCTACCGCCTTTGGTTGCCCTTATGAAGGTAAAACGAAGGGAAATGAGGATAAAGTAATTGAAATATGTGAGAAGCTTTTTGATTGGGGCGTGGATGAAATTAGTATTGGTGATACCATTGGTGTGGGAAACCCAAACCAAGTAAAAAGTCTTATCAAAAGATTAGAAAAGAAATGGGATCTTAGTCGTTTCGCTATGCACTTTCATGACACTTATTCTCGTGCATTGGGAAATGTCATGACATCAATTGAATATGGTATTAGAAAATTTGACTCTTCTGCTGGAGGACTTGGTGGTTGTCCATACGCTCATGGCGCGACGGGAAACCTGGCCACGGAAGATCTTGTTCACCTTCTTCATGACTTAGGTTTTGAAACAGGGGTGGATCTATACAAATTAAAAAATTCCTCAAGTGAGATATTTGAATTTCTAGGCAAAACGAGTAGCTCAAAGGTTCATCATGCTATTGGAGATAGTTGTGGAAAATAATAAAGTTCAGGTTGGTATTCAAGAAGGCATTGCAACTGTAAAAATTAATAATCTCTCCAAAAAAAATGCGCTCGATAATGACGTCATAATTGCTCTCGTGTCTGAGTTGAGCAACCTTGATAAAAATCCAACTGTCGAAGTTATTCTTCTTGGAGGAGAGGGAGATATTTTTTGTGCTGGTGGTGATGTGAAGGCCATGAAAACAAAAACAGAAATGTTCTCTGGCGATTCTATTGAGCTTCAAAAAAATTATGAATGGGGAATTCAAGAAATTCCAAGGACAATAGAGCGCATCAATACACCAATTATAGCTGTTGTAAATGGTGGTGCCGTTGGGGCAGGTGTGGACCTCGCTTGTATGTGCGATATGCGAATTGGAAGTGAAGAGTCATTTTTTAGTGAATCGTTTGCTTTTTTGGCGCTTGTTCCCGGAGATGGAGGAACTTTTTTTCTTCCTCGAGTAGTCGGTTACTCTAAAGCGATGGAGATGTTTTTTACTGGCGCCAAATATGATTCAAAGAGTGCTCTTGATATGGGACTATTAAATAAAATTGTTTCAAAAGAGACTTTATGGGATGAGGCAATAGAACTGGCCCAAAAAGTAAAACGGAATTCTTATCAGGCGTTGAGATTAACTAAAAAGTCAATGAAGATGGCTTACGCCACATCCAATCTTGAAACTGTTCTTGATGGGTTAAGTGCATATCAAGGAATTACACAAAACAGTAATGATCACTTTGAAAGGATAGGAATTAAAAATTAAATGAAGTCTTTAATTCTAATTTTATTTTTCGTTTCATGCTCCCATGTTGAATTTATTAATACCTCTAATGTACCTGTGAACTTTGTTGGCCAACAGGGACATGAAATCGAGTATGAAAAAAAGTTTGACACAAATTTTTATCTATGGGGCACAATGCCCAGAAAAGTCATTGTCGATTTTAAAGAAATAACAGATGAATTAGATCTTAAATCTGTCGCTTCTCTAAAAATAAAAAGAGTAAACAAACTTTCATCATACCTTTGGCCTTTATTCACCTTTGGCTTTGTGGCGCCGAGATACTATGTACTTTCTTTTAAAGCCCCTAAAGAGAGTATGTTTTGATTCGACCTCTAATTTTTATTTTTATTTTTACAAGTTGCTCATCCTCGGTAGTAATTTCTCAAAGTGGGTGCCCTGGATCGAAAATTCTTTTGGGCAAATCAAAGCCAGTGGATGATTTAAAAAATGAACTTATTTGGATGCCTAAAGCTCCTTTTTCGAGAGAGGAAGTAGTTTTATTTAAAAAAGACGAGGGAGGGTGTCCTTCAAAGATAATGACGCCTGTTGTTGTAAAAGATGACTTTCTGAGTGTGCTATTAAGCTTTATTCCTTTTTTTCCTCAATCGAGTATTTTTTACATTCACTAACTACCTAAAAAGATATAGTTTTTTTTCTACCTGGAAATAGTGGTCTATAGAGGACTACACCTTGCAATCAGAAATTTATATTTGGAGGATTTATGAGAATTTCTACTTTCGTTTTAGGTTTAGCATTATCTGCTAACGCATTTTCAAACACGCTTGAGCAAGCGAACACTCTTTTTTCTAAAAGGGGAGAAAAAGCTCAATACGCAAAAGAAGCAGCTGATGCATATAAAGCTTTAGCAACTCAAGCAACTGATTCTAAAACACAAGCACTAAGAAAAGTTGATCAAGCAAAAGCACTTTACTTTTTTGGTGGAAAAGTCAGCTCAAAAGAGCAAAAGTTAAGTGTTTATAAAGAAGCTTATACTTCAGCAAAAAGTGCAATTTCTCTTCTATCTTCTTCTACAGGTGTTCCAGCATCTGACGTAACTCCAGCAGAACTTGCTTTTGCTCACTACCAGTACGCGATAAACCTAGCGAGATGGGGAAAAACAAATGGAATTACTTCATCAATCTCAAAACTTCCTGAGTTAATGAGAAATCTTGAAACAGTTATTAAATTAGACGAAACTGTAGCGAACTACGGTGCTTACAGAACGATTGGTAAAACAAAGTATGCAGTTCCAGCGGCGATTGCAAGACTTGTAGGACTTGGAAACTTCACAACTGACGATGCTCTTGATGCTCTTTTTACAGCATATGACAACACAGTAATGTACGTTGACGAGCTCGGTGTTGAGACATCAAAGAACTCGACAACAACTCTTTATATTCTTGACGTTTTAGCAGAGCTTGAAGAAAGAGGGGACTTCTGTGATATTTTTAGATCAGTTAAGCTAATCAGCGAAAAAGGTGATGCTTTTATTGCAAAGCTTTTCCCAACTAAAACTCCAGAAGCAAAAGAAGACTTTAAATTCATCATGGACTGTGCTGCAAGCAAAGATAAGTGTGAAGCTGGTGACATCGCTGCTGGAAAAGACTTCACTGAACTTGCTAAGTCTTGTCGTTAGTTGGTGATTAGTATGAGAAAAATTATTTCAATAACTCTTGGAGCAGGTCTTATGGCCAGCTCCTGCTTTGCCGGCGACTTGAAAGCTCCGTTTTCGTTTCCTACAGCAAAGGTTCTTCCTAAGGGAATTAGAAACCTAAGTATGAAGGGACTTTTTGCTCGTGCTTCACAGCGTTTGAATGAAAATGGGGAAACCGTTGTTTTGGCAAATGCTTTAAATAGTACAATAACTTTTCAAAAAGTTTATGATTCTAAAAAAACCGACTTTGATAAAGCGAGTATTTTAAATGTCATGCATAGACTTGGAAAAGACTTTGATGATTCATTTGGTTATTCAACGGGTGATGTGAGAGTTGCGGCGACGGCCAGAGTTCCTGTATTTGCTTTTGGTTTAACGAAAAAAATCACGGTTGCTGCTGCTGTACCAGTAATTAAATCTTCAATGAAGATTAAAACTGGCGTTGTTCAACAAAACCAAGCTCTTCATACTCAGATGATTCAAACACTCAACGATAGTGGTGTTCCATCTAAAGTTGTAGAGACAATGAATAAGTTATCTATGCCTATTACTGAAAAGCTTAATGAGTATGGGTACCTTGCTCCAGTTGGTGAAGAAAAAGATGAGCTTGGAGATATTAAACTTGTTGGTAAGTACAATAACTACCAAGATGATCAGCTTATGATTACTTCTCAAGTAGATGTGACACTTCCTACGGGGAAAGACGCAAATGTAATGGAAGTTGTTGATGTGGCCAGTGGGGATGATCAAACTGACTTAGGTCTTGGCGTTGCTGTGGATTACAAAGTTTCTGATTCTTTCACTTTCTCAGGTGGCCTTGGTTACCAATGGCAACTTGCTGATACTAATGCTGAGAGAATACCTGAGGTAAGCTACTCACGTGCAACTCCGGATATTGACTGGAATACAAACCGAGATCTTGGAAACGTAGCAAACCTTCAGCTTGCGGGTAATTGGAGCTACAAAGGGTTCAATCTTGGCGCTGGATATTCTTATCAATCAAAAGAAAAAGATCGTTACTCAGGTAGTGAATTTTCAAGTGAGAGATATGAATGGCTAACTCAAGAAACAAAACAAGAAATGCAAAGTATGCAAGTAA
>MDTG01286199.1_pt1 | contig 34224 bp, 28 predicted proteins | sample 811421 | NCBI WGS metagenome assembly MDTG01 (sample SAMN05326645, study PRJNA326480) | marine metagenome | isolation source: seawater | place: Pacific Ocean: South East | collected 2011
GTTAGTTAGTTAGTTAGTTAGTTAGTTAGTTAGTTAGTTAGTTAGTTAGTTAGTTAGTTAGTTAGTTAGTTAGTTAGTTATCATAATTTTTTGAACAGAGCCATCATTAAAAATGATAAACAATGGTTTATCATATATAGGAGTCGATACTACTTGCCCTAATAAGTCTATTATATATAATGGTTCTTTGATGATATTGTTTTCATTAATGAAAACATTTTCTAGCGAACATACACATTCACATATATCAGATATTATTAGTCCATTAAGATCTAACATAGGTGCACCATTCCAAGCACATGCTTCTTCTTGAGAATAGCTATAATTAGCTTCTAAATAGCTTATAAGAGCGCCACATTCCGAAATAAAGAAATTACCAAAATATTGTTCTATCATCGTATTATCATCTTCACAACCATCTTCTGGTATTAATACAGTATCAATTACATGCACTACACCATTATCAGCCATAACATCAGCTACAGTGACCATAGCATTATCAATCATTACTCCATCATCATCAATTGATACCATTAATTCAGTTCCGTTTAATGTTGTAATCATCATTTCGTTTACAAGGTCAGTGGAAAGTACTGATCCCGACGAAACATGATGAGTTAATATAGCAGTTAATAAATCCATGTCAGCAAGTACCGCATCTAGTGTTCCTTCAGGTAATTCATCAAATGCAGCATCAGTAGGTGCAAATACAGTAAATGGTCCTTCACTAGAAAGAACATCAACTAAATCAGCAGCAATTACAGCACTTTCTAAAGTATTATGGCTGTCCGATTCTACTATAATATCTACAACTGTTGTTTGTATTGGCTCTTCAATATCTGCACATGTACATTCACAAAAATCATACATCATTAAACCTCCAAACAAAGATCCTGAACCCATATCACCATCCCACTGACATGCTGAATATTCACTATATCCATAATTAGCAACTAAATAGTCAACTGTCTCTTGGCAAGTAGATAAAGTTGAAAAGGCAGATTCAATAATTGCATCATCATCTTCACAACCATCAGAACAAGAACACTCACATATATCTGCAATAGTGCCACTCATACCCAATACTGAAAGATCTGTATCACAAGGATAGCCAACAGAAATAAAATATTCAACTGCATCTTCACAACCATTAATATTGGGATTCCAAAAAGCAGCCAACTCTGTAGCAGCAGCATCATCATCTTCACAACCCAATTCATTAACAGTGATATTCGCTACCATACCTAATGATGCATGTCCATAATATGAACAGTCATAATTATATACACCAGCAGTGTTAAAAGTATACGTGAATATTTCCTCACCTGTTTCACAGCTCATTTCAGAAGAAAAGGATTCTGGATTATTAAAAGAATTCCCAGTAAGACTATTGGTCAAACCATTGACATCATGACATCCTCCAGCATTAGTCCATATTACAATATCGCCTTGATTAATCACTAAATCAGATGGCTCATAATAATACATGCCAGCTTCAATATTCCATGTTTGTTGCGAATAAGAAGAAAAGATTAAAAATTGAAAAATTAATAGTAGTTGTATTGCTTTCATTATTTAGAATAATTAAAAATAGTGAAGCAAACATAAGAATATTATTTAGAATAATTCAAAATAATAAAAAAAATATTTAATTAATAAAAAACTAGTTGGATTTTAAACAAAAACTAACCTAAACCTTTTCTCCTTTTTTATCACCATCAACCCACTTACCACCTTTAACTTGACCTAGATATTTTACTAATTTAGTTTTTGAATATAGTGCCATTGCATGATCTACCTCATCCATGGTTTTTCTTATTATTTTTAGCCCACTAGAAGATCCTTGAGCTTTTAATTCAATATAAAAACCATCTCGAAGTTTTGGTGGTTTTGTAGAAGGTCTACCTCTTTTTTGCATATACAGGCAATATACTATAAAATTCTAGTTTACAAAAAATAATAGTAATATTTCATTTATTTTATTTACATTGATTGATATGAAGAGACCTTTTAAAACAAATAGACGACACTTTCTAAAGACTTTACTTAACTTAAGTGCATTATCAATACTTCCAATAAGACTAAACGCCTTTCAAAATATTGAAGAATGCATTACTACCTCAGATATAGAAGGCCCATTTTATATACCAAATTCACCTAACATATCTATTTTAACACCACCTGAAATAAACTCAAATCTATTATTTATAACAGGAACAGTGTATGCGAATGATTGCATAACCCCTATCCCCCTAGCTACTATCGATATCTGGCATGCAAATCAAGGAGAATTTGATGCTACAACTAACTCATACTTAAACTCTAGCTATGAAAATCAATTATATAGAGCAAAAATATACACAGACAATAATGGAAACTACGCATACCAAACAATCTTGCCAGGAAAATATTTAAATGGCAATTCTTATAGACCAAGTCATATTCATTATAAATCATCCTATTTAGAAAAAAATGAATTAACTACACAATTATATTTTGAAGGCGACACAAGTATTGAATCAGATCCTTGGGCATCTAGTCTATCAGCAGAAAATAGAATTATTCCATTAACAGTGGACGACAATAAAAATTTAAATGGTGTTTTTGACATCACATTAGATATCCCACCATCTGAAATAACATCATATAAAATAGAGGAAAACTATGCTATTAGATCTATTTACCCAAATCCTATAGATGAAAGCAGTGTCATTGAATTATACAATAATACTCAAGTTTTTTCATTAGACATATGTGATGTCAATGGGAGATTAATAAATCGAAAGAATAACTTAACAGCTAAAAAAATCATATTGAACAATATTCTTGACAAAGAACTTACAAAAGGAATCTATTTATTAAAAATCAAAACAAATGAAGGGCGTTTTGATGCAAAAAGATTTATTGTTAAATAAATATGATGATATATTTTGCCTAAAAATTTTAATTATAATAATTTTGCTAAAGAGATAAACTAAATTAAGAATGAGGGATTTCATTTTCAACAATCTAGACATAATACTAATCATACTAGGAATCTGTTTAAGTATGATGGTCATTAAATCTGTTACAAAGATTTTATTTCGATTAATTATAATCAGCCTTATTTTAACTGCTGCAGTTATAGGTTACCAAGTTTACTCCGGAACCAATATTATTGATAATATAAGTAACACATACTGTAAAGCTAAAAACAATACGGTGAAATGTGAATGTTTTGTTAAACCAATTATTTTAAATCTAGAAGAAAGACTAACTAAAGAAGGCTTAGAAGAATTAAAAGAGAATAAGTTGCGCACAAATACTGAATTTATTAAATCATACAAAATACAAGAAAAAGAAATAAAAAAATGTTTTAAAGAATTAGGAGAATCAAACGGAATTCTAGAAGACATATTAAATGACATTAAAAAAAGTGGATTTAGGATCTTGCAGTAAAATCAACACAATCTATTATAGCAAGAGTTCCTTTTAAAATTGCTATATTTCAAAAACAAGACAACATATTTCAACTAAATATTCAAATTGACAAGAAATGAATAAAGTTTTTTGTATTATAATACTGATTATTTCCCAAATTAATTGCTTTAAAAAATGTAACTCATTTAAAAACTCAACAACAAAAATATATGGCATTGATGTGTCTCATTATCAAGATAAATTAGCAAAAATTAACTGGGAAACAGTAGCAACAAAAAACAATCCAACAATTAGCTTTGCCTATATACGAACTACAATGGGTAAAGATGGAAGAGACACCTCATTTCAATACAACTTTAATTCAGCAAAAAAACATGGTATTAAAGTAGGTGTTTATCACTATTATAGACCAAATGAAAACTCAACAGAACAATTTAAAAATTTCTCAAAACACAATCAGGATATAGGAGATTTAGCCCCAGTTTTAGATATTGAAGAAAATAGTGATTTTGGCATAAAAAATCTTCGAGCAGGAATACAGAACTTCTTGAATTTAATGGAAAAAAAATATAACAAAAAACCAATAATTTATGCTCACCAACGATTCTACAATACATATCTTAGAAATAAATTTACAGACTATGAAATCTGGATAGCCCGACAAAATGGATTCCAAAATCCACCAGATAACAATGTAATGAAAAAAGAACCTATATTATTTGACAATAAATGTCCATTAATATGGCAATATAGCGGAACAGGTAATATAAAGGGAATTAATGGAGCAGTTGACCTCAATATAACCACGGAATCCATTTGGAGCGAAGAATAGATAATTGAATCGAATAAAACTATGACACGCAGACAAAGCTAGGCGACAGTATTATAACTTAAAGTATTATGATAAGATAATAATTCACTTATTCAATAACATACTTTTTAATATAACTGCCATCATCAAAACAATCAATTAAAAAGCCCAATTGAGTTCCTTCTCGACCTAATAAATCTACTGTTTTTACTAAATTCTTTACAGGATTAATTATTTCTATATCAGAGGAAGTAAACTCATTGTTAGCAGAGAAGGTAGGATCTTGAATAATAAAATTACCCGTTCCATTTGGCACCCTAGCATATCCCATATCTGTTTCTTGCTGACCAAAAATAAGCTGATCTAAGATATTAAAACTTTCATCTGATAGATATAATTCCTCACCAGAAGCCGAAAGGTTAAAGGTTGCATGATTATAATCACCTTGTTCTTCTTCATCATCATCAGCCCAAACGATAAAATATTCATCTGGAGCAAGAGTAACATCTGGAAATGTATATTTACCTAAAAATGAGACATCATCACTCAAATGATAATTGCTTAAATTAATTGAAACAGATCCTTTATTATATATTTCAACCCAATCATCAAATTCACCCATTTCATCTGCTACCGTTATATCATTTGATGCCATAATCTCATTAATCACAATGTCGGAATCAATATACAAAAGATCATCCATCTTTACTTGATAAATATAGACATCATGTTCCGCTCCCTCTGGATTATATTTACGAGAACCATCTTCAGTAATTGTTTCAACATAAAAACGAACATATTCACCACTGTTTTGTGCTGGTATTGAATAAGTATAAAGACCTGAAGAAAAACCATAATTCATTTCAACTCGTTCAAAACGCCCCGTTAAACCGGTACCATAGTATAACTTAACATCTGGCAAAGATTCAGCTTCATCAACCAAAACACTAACTAGAACCTCCTCAGATGAATTGGGCTGAACAAACAAATTACTCCCAACATAATATTCTACATTTAAAATTTCAACACCTGATTCTAAAATTTCGCTATTTGACCATAAATAAGAAGATCTATTAGAAAAGTAATCTTTTAATGTATTAATTTCATTTATAAAGTCATCATATGTGTAAATCTTTTGCGGATCATCATACACATAAGAATCAATCATATCAGCATACTGATCTATTTCGTTATCAATATAATCTGAATCAAACACATTGATTAAAATTGTTCTAAAATGAGCAAGGTATCTTTGTCTTATTTCCTGAATTGACAGTAGTTTATTTAAAAGCACAAAATCAACATCATCTTCATGATAAAAAGGGCTCCAATTTGCATTACCAAAAACAGTATTCCCATCATATTCTATAGGCAAAATTCGTTCATTATAAACATCGTAATACACATAATAATCCATACCACCCTTATTAATATAACTATCGTCATCAGAAAAAATTATTTCAATAGCTAAATGCCATAAAGTAGCATCTAAATCTAGGTATTGATTTAAAAAAGAATACACATCTTCCTCATCTAGATCGTTCACTTGATCCACCACTTGACACGCATTAATTAAATTATTCCATGGATTATCAATATAACTTTTTTTAAGTGTATAATGATCTACATAACTAGCAGTATCCTCACCTAAATAATTAAGCGACGATGTCCCTGCACCAAAATTAGGACCTCCACCTCCAGGACCTCCACCTCCAGGACCTCCTCCACTACCAGGCTCACCACATCCAGGAGCCTCACTGCTAGGATCTTCAGCCCTCCATCTAGTACATTCATTATCAAAGAACCACTCGCCAGCATGTTTTTTGTCTAATTGTTGAATATTTGGGTAAATACCCCAATTTTGATCATTAATCACTAATTGCATAAAATTAACTTTCGCAGCAGGGATATAGTTTCTAGCACACTTCTCAAAGATAAATTCTCTTAAAAAACTTGGATCCTGATAGCAATTATTCAAATTAAGAGTTTCATAACCATCAATATCCTGATTATTAATCCAATCTAATTCAATATTAAAAGATTTCTTATCTGTATCAACAGAGTTACCACCTCCAGGACCTCCACCTCCAGGACCTCCACCTCCAGGACCTCCACCTCCAGGACCTCCACCAGTATCTCCATTGGTATTAGCATAAGATGTTTGACCTTTAAATCTAACGCCCACCTCATTAAAAACTTCATTTTTATATATCATGGTCGCTGAAATATTAATTTTGTCACAATAATTATCATGCAACTGATTCCAATAATTTTCTTGATCAAAGTATAAGAAAATAGTATCAATATTTAATTCAGAATATAAACCGTTATTAATATCCAAACCTCCTCTACAGAGTTGTTGGTTGTTATCAGAAAAATGATATGCATCTGGAAGGTTTTGCGAATAAGATATCAGATAAATAAAAAACGAAAGGATGTAAAAAAATCTCAGCATAATAAGTGTGTTTATCAGACAAAGATAATCAATTATCTACGGAACTCCTGAAAAGGAATTATTTAAAATTTATATTTGAGATTACTCCTAAATACAAATAATAATTCTCTTGGATTAGCGCTGAATTCATTCTGAACTAGATAATTAATATTGACATTCAGATTTTGACTCAATGCTTTTTCTAAACCCATGTTATACCTCACCTTTTCAAACGACTCTCCAAAAAGATAAAATAATTCTAATGACAAAAAAACATCAAGATCAAAGTCTTTGAGATTATAAATAAGCTTGACCTTTTCCCTTATTTTATTTTTGACATTTTCAGAAAAGCCAAACTCGTCTTCTATTTGAGTCTGCATCCTTGTCCTAATACTGAAATCCATTTGATTATTAATGCTTCTTTTAAATCGAGCATCTCCATAAAACCTAGCACTTCTCTCAAAAAATAAATCATTGTTTTTTTTAAAAATAGGTCTAACACCAAGAGCAAAACTAAAGATATTACTACACTTTCTTTTCATTGAAAAATCAAAAAAATACTTTGAAAGTAATGTCGAATTATCTGCAAATCGAAGCCCCCCATCAAAAACAAAATCTACTCTTTCAGTATACCTATATTGCAACTCAAGATTAGTCCATGTTTGATGATCATTATCTTGGGGAAACAAAAAAAAAGGGATGAAATATATAAAAAATATAACGCTATGAATTATCTCTTTTTTCATAATAATAAATAGAGATATTTGCAACATCTCTTAAAAAATCAATTCTTTTAATTTCAAATCGTATAATATCAATACCTGTTCTATTTCTTAAATCCGTCATTAATTCATCTTTCTTTTCTGGGACAATAAGGTCTATTTTTTCATACACAATATTTTTTCTTGACTCATGCTTTAATAACCATAATCTTTCCATGCCATAAGTAATAAAAATTATTACCGAATTTGCAAACAATAGCTCTGCGTGACTAATTTTTTTGTTTGCAAGTGCATTCACTACAGAAACTCCAATAACAAGAAATAGATACGTCATCTCCTTGATAGGGATGGGATCTGTACGATAACGAATAATACCAAAAATAGCAAAAAGACCAAGTGCAAAACCTAACTGCAACTTTACATCATCAAGCAATACACATAGAACAAATACAGTTAAACTTATTAGCAAATAAGTAAATAAATAATCTTTATTTTTAGTAAGAGGATAATAAATTCCTCGAGCCAAAATCAATACTACAATGAGATTAAAAAATGTTTTTAATAATAATCTCCAAAAATCATCTGCATCAAAAATTGGAGCTCCAAGAAATTCGCTCCCCTCTAATAAAGTCAATAATAATACCATTATACTTTTTTTAATTTATTCATTAATAATAATTTTTCTTTAAATCTATTATACTTAACACCTTTGTCAAGGTCAATTGTTGACATACAGTATTTACTTAACCGAACAGGTAAAATACGATGTTTCTTCGCAATTACTTTAAATTTTGAAGATTGAGCAACACGTTCTTTTTTCACCTCAGCAACAACAATATTACCAAAACTACCACTCTTTTCTTCATTAGAAAAATTTAAATCTAAATCAATTGTCAATCTTTCTGTTCTTAACTTATCAACAAATGTAATTCTACTAAAATTAATCCATTGTTTTGGCTTTAAAATCAAATCATGACCAGTAATGTTATTAATATATTTTTTTTGTTCTAATGACAATACATTAGGGACCACATCTACCTCCACCCTTTTTTTTATTGTTTTACCTTTATTGTTTTTTAATTTAATCTCTAAAAATACTAAACCACTATCAACATACTCTCTAAAACGAACTTTATTACGATTTACTCTATTATTGTGATGTTGATTAAAAAAGAATCGATCGTCCGTATCATAATATAGAGATCTGTAGCGTTGTATTTTTTGCTCATTAACTTCTAAAACATCATAAAATGGTTGTAGCGCCAAAAACAAATCTAAGATTTTTTGTTTCTGAAAAACAAACTTAGTATCTATTCTATCCATTAAACGAACAGAACTAAGATCATTTAATGAAACGCTATCAAAATTACTTAAACATGTTTCAATCTTCATGGTAAATGTTTAAAACAAAGGCAAGTTAAAGGTAAGATAATACTTCCATAGTCCTTTGATTTGACAAAATAAAATCTATTTATGATTCCGTTCCAAACTCTCTATCATAGCAATGACAACAGCACCTATTTGTACCAACTCATCAATTACTTCATCATAATCATCTTCTAAAGCGGCCTTATTTACCTCTCCAATCTCTTCGCCAAGTATAGCCAACCATTTATAGATGTTATGATTTTGTTCTCCCCATTTAAGGTCTTGTCGTTGACGTTCTTCTAATATTAATTTTATTATTTCTTCTTTTTTCATAATTTATTTCAATTCTTCTACCCAATCAGCAATAAACAAGTTCGTATACCTAGTACCACCATTATTTCTATTAGAAGAAAATACTAGTTTTTTACCATCATTTGAAAATACTGGAAATGCATCAAACACAGTATCATATGTTATTTGCTCTAAGTTTTCGCCATTAATATCAATCATAAATAAATTAAATGGAAACCCTTTTTTTGAATTATGATTAGATGAGAAAATTACTTTTTTATCTGATGGATGAAAAAAGGGTGCCCAATTAGCACCTCCTAAGAATGTTAATTGTTGAAGATCTGTACCATCGACATTACATATATACAATTCCATTTCTGTTGGCTTCACTAAGCCCTCTGATAACAATTGCTTGTATTCCTTTCTCTGCTCTACTGTTTTAGGCCTAGATGCTCTAAAAATTATTTTTTTTCCATCATTCGAGAAAAAAGCGCCACCATCATACCCTAATTCATTTGTGACTTGAAAAACATTATTACCATTCAAGTCACATGTATATAATTCTAAATCACCTGACCGCATCGATGTAAATACAATTTTATCACCTATTGGAGAGACAGTAGCTTCAGCATCATAGCCATCTTCATTTGTTAATTGTTGCACTATATTACCATTTAAATCTGAAATAAAAATATCAAAAGAACTATAAATAGGCCATACATATTTACCATCATCTCTTCTTTTAGGCTCAGGAGGACAGAGAGAATCACTTAAATGAGTTGATGCATATAAAACAGTTGTGTCCCCTGGTAAAAAATACGAACAGGTAGTTCGTCCAAAACCCGTGCTAATTAAATCTGGAATCTCGTTACGCATAGAATAATTATTTGTATCCGTAATAAATATTTGATCACAATTTGCTCCCCAATTACTATTCTTAACCTGAAAAACTAACTTACTATCATCAAAACTCCAATAAGCCTCTGCATTATCTCCTTCATAAGTTAATTGTTTGACATTTTTTAAATACTTCTCTTGATTATAATGAATTAGCTCCCTATTGACGTTGTCAATATTAGTATTTATATTGTTTTGAGTGCTATTATTACAGGCAAATGAAAATAAAAATAGAAATAATAATAAATAATAAAATCGTTTCATAATTTTGAATTTTTATATCCAAAATTAATTATTTATACAATGAAACATATATTTATAATCATTTTTATTTTAATTACAAGCAATACTATTTCACAAGAAAATAAATCTATTATTATAGATAAGATGAAATACGATGTTGCGTATTTAGCATCTGACAAACTCCGGGGAAGAAAAACTGGTACATGTGGAGAAAAAAAGGCTGCTCAATATATTGCTGAAAAATTTAAACAAAACAAATTGTCGGAAAAAGGGGAAGACGGCTATTTTCAATCTTTCAATGCCATTATTCAATCAAATCCTCATAAAACTGGAAAAGGAAAAGATATAGAAGTCATTAATGTTGTAGGATTTTGTGACAATCAAAAAGAAGAAACTATTATTATTGGAGCACATTACGATCATTTAGGAAGGGGGGGGCATGGATCCTTATATGCAGGCAAAAAAAAAATACATAATGGAGCTGATGACAATGCAAGCGGAGTCAGTATATTAATTAATCTTATTGATCTTTTATGTGAAAACAATTTATACAACTATTTATTCATAGCCTTTTCAGGAGAAGAACTTGGACTACTCGGATCATCATATTTTGCAAAAAATCCAACAATTGATTTACAAAAAGTTAGGTTTATGTTAAATTTTGATATGGTAGGCCGATTAAATACAAAAAGAGAACTAGCATTAAATGGCGTAGGGACAAGTAATCAATGGGGAGAATTAATTAATAAAGCAAATACTTATAACTTTAAATTAATAACTTCGGAATCTGGGATTGGACCATCAGACCACACCTCTTTTTACTTACAAGAAATACCTGTATTACATTTTTTTACTGGTCAACATGAAGATTATCATAAACCAACTGATGATGTTGAGAAAATTAACTTTAATGGGATGCATTCAATCATGTCTTATGCGAAAGATATAATTACTAAATCTGCAACAATAGAAAATTTTACTTATCAAGAAACAATAAATGATACACAGCAAACACCAAAGTTTAATGTAACCTTAGGGATTATGCCAGACTACTTATACAATGATCATGGATTAAGGATTGATGGGGTAACAAAAGGCAAAACAGCTGACAAACATGGAATACTGAAAGGAGATATTGTTATTCAAATTGGAGACATAGAGGTCACTGATATCATGAAATACATGGAAGGCCTAAGTAATTTCCAAAAAGGAGATTCCACAATAATAAAAATAAAAAGAGAAAATGAAACAATAACTATCCCTATTACATTCAAATAAAAAATATTCAAAAATGAGACTAACAATTCGATTTTTTTTAATTTTTTACTCATTTGCTATTGCACAAAATGAATATAATTTAAGTGGATATATTATTGACAAAGAGACAGGGGAAACATTAATTGGTGCCAATATATATAACACTAATTCAAAACAAGGAACGACATCAAATTCATATGGATACTTTAGTATCAACATAATCCCTGGAAAAACCACTATTAAATGTTCTTACATAGGATTTCAAACTGAATTATTAGAATTGGATATTCAATCTGACGTAGATCATAATTTTGAACTGAGGCCTTCATCTAATAAATTAAATGAAGTTATTTTAAGCTCTAAAGAATTAGAGGCGAAAAATGTAGATGGCAGTGTCATAAATCTAGCAATCAAAGAGGTTAAAAATATACCAGCTCTAATGGGAGAAAAAGATATTCTCAAGTCTATTCAGTTATTGCCAGGAGTACAATCAGGAAGTGAAGGAAGTTCAGGCTTCTATGTCAGAGGAGGAGGGCCGGATCAAAATCTGATCCTTTTAGACGGAGTTAATATTTATCACGCATCACATTTATTGGGATTTTTTTCTGTTTTCAATGACGATGCAATTAAAAATATCAATTTAATTAAAGGAGGGTTTCCTGCGAGATTTGGTGGAAGATTATCTTCGGTATTAGAAATTGACATGAAGGATGGAAATATGAAAAAATGGCAAATCGATGGAGGTGTTGGCTTAATATCAGGAAAAATTACCATTCAAGGACCTATAAAAAAAGATACAACATCGATTTTAATTTCTGCTAGAAGAACTTGGCTTGACATCTTTAAAGAGCCAATCGTAAAAGCATTAGAAAATAAAATTGATTTTGATGGCAATGGTAATTATTATTTTTATGACATAAACGCTAAAATAAATCATAAATTCTCAAATAAAGATAGAATTTATTTGAGTTTTTACTCTGGTAAAGATGTTTTCTTTGGACAATTAGATGAATATAATACTGAGGAAAATATATTGCTTGAAGATGGCACAAGCATCAACACACAAGTTTTTAATAGCAACACCCAATTTGGTCTTTCTTGGCAAAATATAATTAGCGCAATCAGGTGGAATCATCTAATTAATAACAAAATATTTGCAAATACTACGATAGTATATAGCCGATATAATTTTGACAACACAATTACAACATACAATCAAACAAGCACACAATATACAGATAATAATTCCATCGAACTTATAGAAAATAGTGACTACCTATACAGAAGTGGAATAGAAGATGTCGGGATAAAAATAGATTTTGATTATGCATATAATTCAAAACATTATTTCAAACTTGGGTTATCTTATATAAAGCATAATTTTTTCCCTGGATATATGGATTTTTATGCTGATTATGAAAATTTTTCTGCTGACACAACCATTACCTTTTCAGAATCTATAAAACCAAATAATTATACTTTATATTTTGAAGATTTATACAACATTAATCATAGAATATCAGTAAATAGTGGGATTCATTATTCTATTTTTAATGTTAATCAAAAAACATATCAATCTGCACAACCTAGAATATCAATACGATATATGTTAAGTGAATTATCATCAGTAAAACTGTCTTATGCAAGTATGCAACAAAATATCCACCTACTTACTAATTCAAGTTTTGGACTCCCAAATGATATGTGGGTACCTGCGACTGATTTAGTGAGGCCCCAATTTTCCAGACAATTAGTCATTGGATATCACAAATCATTTAATGATAATATATACCAGTTCAGTATAGAAGCTTATTACAAAAAGATGGAAGACTTAATCACCTTCTCTGAAGGAACAAATATTTTAGGCACCAACTTCTCATCATGGCAAGAAAGAATAGAAGACGAAGGTCTGGGCACATCAAAAGGGATTGAATTTTTTTTTAAAAAAAATACAGGAAGATTTACCGGATGGATTGGCTACACATTATCAAACAGCACCCGACAATTTGAAAACATTAACTTAGGGAATATATATCCATATAAATTTAATAGGCAACATGACTTATCTATAGTATCTTCTTATAAAATTAAAGAGGGAATTTCATGCCATTTGAGTTGGATTTATGGAACAGGTAATTCAATAACAATGCCCATCGCACAATACCTATTAATAGCTGGCGATCGTTTTGTGGAATATTTTGATTATGGAGCAAAAAATGATTTCACTCTAGATCCATATCATAGGCTAGATTTAGGATGTGATTTTATTAAACAAAAAAAATGGGGAGAAAGAACATGGACAATATCCGTATATAATGTCTATAATAGGAAAAATCCTTTTTTTATATATCTTCAAGAAGAATTAGAAAATGGTGTGAGACAAAAACAGGCAAGACAAATCACTCTATTTCCAATAATACCATCTATAAGATATGCTTTTAAATTTTAGAAAATGAAAAAAATACTTTCTACAGTTACTTTATTAACAACATTAATTTCATGTGAAAAAGCATTAAACATAGAATTACCATCAAGTGAACCTAAATTAGTAATAAATAGCTATATGATAGCAAATGAATACTGGGATGCTCAAAGTCAATTTTTACTTGTATCTAATTCAATTGAAGGGATGGGAACATTAGATGATTTTATATACACAGATAGTATACCTGTTATAAGCCATGCAGATGCAGTAATTAATGAAATTAATAATGAAAATAATACGATAGTAAATCAATATCCATTAGAATTTTCATATAACTGTTACTGTTATACAAATCCTTCTTTTACACCTAAAGAAAACAAAACCTACCAACTGAATGTGGAGGTGGATAATTATCCTAATATTAGCTCTACAGAAACAATTCCATCTAAACCAATATATTCGATAACAGATTTTGAAATAAAAGCAGATATAGATGAATCATCTGAGGGAGCATTATGTGACTTTAATATTGTATTAAAAGATATACCTAATCAAAAAAATTATTATAGATTAAAAATAATGATGGTTAACACATTTTCTTCTAAAGAAAAATCATGCGTATATGAAGTACATGATCCAGCATTTCTTATTCCAATTAATAGATACAGCTCATCGGATACATACTATAAAGGGAGAAATGGATACTTTAGTGATGAATTATTTGAGGGGGAAGAAAAAAGCATATTTATAGAAGTAAAAAAACCTGAAGGCTTATATGATCACTTTTATATAGAAGTAACATCATATAGTGAAAATTTATATCAATTTAATCTAACCAGAAGAGAGCAAAATAGAGAGTCTAATAACTTTATTTTTAATAGTGAAGCCATTTTTATTGACTCAAATATTGATGGAGGATATGGAGTATTTGGAGGAAGAGCAAGAAGTAGAAGAGCTTATATCCCAACATTTTACCCTACAAGTGGACTAATTGAATATTAAAATAAAAATAATTTATCTACAGAACCATCACTATATAATCTAAGAACGAGATTACTTTCTTGTAAACTAGTTGGCTTACCAAGAAGATCCACAGTATTAATAATTTGTTTAGAGTTAAGAGTCTCAATTAAGTTTGTTTCTATACAAAAATCAGCTAACTCATCAAAAAAAAGCTTGGCAGAGATAATTGCAAATTGCGCACACTCAGAATGACTAAAATACCCACCATCTAGTAAGACTAATTCTTCGGTCACAAACGGAGAAAATGCATTCCACGCCATGACAGAGTTGGTATAAGGGACATCATTATCACCAGAACAATGAATAAGACGCATAGGCGACTGAGGTATAAAATCAATTAAGTCATTTTCTTCTAAAGCTATCCTAAAAGGATGATTATCATTATTTTGATATGCGTCATAATAAGCATCTTGAATCATGTCTAGCGGTTTAAATTCATTTGCTGAGATACCATATAATGACTCTCCAATAGACCATATTTCATCATTTATTTCAGTCATTGAATATGTGCCATCATACATAGATAATAAGTCCGAAAAACCAGGTTTTAAAAGTTCAGAAACATCATTATATAAATTATCATAAATATTTTGGTAAGCAAAAATAATATATGGAAAATAACCTGGATTTGGATAAATAGTATTCAACATATCTACTTGTGCCTCTGACATACTATAGGGTCCAGCCATGGGGGCAGAAGCCGTTACACTTAGTGTATCTGTAAAATTTAATTCTAATTCCTTGACAGTAGCCATAGTAGCATGCCCACCCTGTGAATATCCCATTAAAAATAATTGTCCATTTGCTTCAATTCCAATGGAATTTAAAAAAAAATCACTTTGAATAATTAAATCAATGACAGCAGAAGCTTCGGTTTCAGCATGACAATAATTATGAAAGCCTTCCCCTGATCCTAATCCCACATAATCGCTCATTAGAACAATATAACCATGTGAGGCAGCAATCACACCTATCATACTACTTGAGATATTCTCTGAGGGAGCACCAGCATCTGCCACAACTGTTCCATGTTGCCAACTTAATATAGGTAAGGAACAAGCTACATCTACTGGAACAAAAATAGATCCTGAAGCTAATACTAAATCTCCATCTTCACTAGAAGTTAGATATGAGATTTTATAGCCATTAACTGCATAATTAATGTCACCAACATAATCAGGAAAATTACCAAAACTATAAATATCTTGAATATCAAATATTGACCATGATTGATCAAGATCTGAAGATATAATTTGACAAAAACTAAAAGATGAGAAGCAAATAAAGAAAGTAAATAGAGTTTTCATATTTTTTATAATTATAATATATAACTAATTAACAGGTTGTGTTACATCATAAATGGTTGGGGGGTTAAACATATAACATGAATGATATTTAAAAACTAAGTTCTTCCGATCTTTGACATACTCCATTTGATTAGCATGGTAACAATCACCAAAAAATACAAAAATCTCACTCAAATCAAATGTCTCTATCTTACAATGTTTAATTTTACTGATCGGCCTATCCATCGATGTTACAGGCACATATTCCAATATGTCTTGTAATCCCTTAAAAAAAGATGCCTCCTCAGTCCCTGTTTTTTTAGATTGGTACTGATAAGCTTGACCATAATTAGATCTTCCTGGCCCTGCCGTTTCGCACACAAAATATTTAAAGCCATTATACTCTATATATTGTCCATCTCTATTATCTTCATATTTTCTTTGAGTATAAGGAATATATTGATCATCTATTGAATTCACATGTACAACATGATTCTCATCTTTAATCGCTGAAAAAATATGCCCCGGTATTGAAACAAATAAAATATCATCTGAATCAATCAAAAAACTCATAATACAAACAAAAAGAATAGTTTTTGAATCACAATCTCCATAACCTTCAATTAATACCTCTGGTGGCGTAATATATCCATTTTTATAAATTCTTCTACCTTCTTCTGGTATAGCATATGGAATATCTTGTACGAATTTCATTGCCATTTCAATTCTATTTTGTCTTGTATCTTGATTGTTTAGTTTTAAATAACTTATAATATAATTAGCTATTTGATATGTAGTTTCTTTATAATATTTTACTAGTGCTTTTTTATCTTTTTGAATCACTCCCCCGTCTATTAAAAAAAAACCATTTTTTATAATTTCATTTCTTTGTTCTACATCTTCTTTTTCAAAACTATTTTGATTATTCTTTAATAAAGAACTAGGAAAGCCAAATTTTTTAATCATTGTATCGGTTTGATCTTTTTCAAATACAATCTCTATTTCATGAAGAAATTCCCGATGATCTTTGAAAGCATAGTCAATAATGTAATGCTCATTTTCAACACGAGCATCTATTGAAACATGATCATTTTTTACATATTTTTCTTGACTAAAAGAATATAAAGACACAAACAATAAAATTATTATTTTTTTTAAACTGGAATAACGCATGCTCAAATTTAAACAATATATCAAATTACAAGAAATGAGTTTGGCACGGTTGTTGATGTAATATTAGTAAATTTATTTTAACAGCTCCGTGCAATTAGTCGCATTCTACGGGGGTATATCATAAGGTTGACAGCCTTTCGGAGCTTTAAAATAAATTTATCACTAAAATTATTATTACCTTCGCTTTTTTAATTAATTATAATGTAATGAGATTGTTGATAATTAGTATCCTTGTATTATTATATACAGATACATATTCTCAGACACATACGCTTAGTGGATATATAACAGATGTATCTAATGGTGAAAATATCTTTGGAGCTAATATTATAGTGGACTCTCTAAGTGTTGGGACGACATCTAATAATTTTGGATTTTATAGCATAACACTGCCTACAGGGAATCATACAATATCATATTCATATATTGGATATTCTTCACAGATGCTAAACATTAATTTAAAATCAGATATTTCTAACAATATTGAATTTACTAATACAGCATCTGAACTTAATGAAGTCAAACTATTTGGTGAAAAAAGTATAGTAGAAAAAACAGAAACATCGGTAATCGACTTACCAATTAAACAAGTGTTTAAAATACCTGCTTTACTTGGAGAAGTTGACGTATTAAAAGCTATTCAACTATTACCAGGTGTACAAAGTAGTGAAGGGACCTCTGGATTCTATGTGAGAGGTGGAGGGCCGGATCAAAATCTAATTTTACTAGATGGTGTACCTGTCTATAATGCCGCACATTTGGGGGGACTATTCTCTATTTTTAACCCTGATGCAATCAAAAATATAAGACTAACAAAAGGAGGCTTTCCTGCACGATTTGGTGGTAGACTATCATCTGTTTTGGAAATTGACATGAAAGAAGGGAATATGAAAAAATTAAAAAGTGACATTACAATTGGACTTATTTCATCTAAATTCACTTTTGAAGGACCTATCATTAAAGATCGCACCTCTTTTATTATTTCTGCAAGAAGAACTTACGCAGATTTAATTGTCAGACCTTTTATTCCCGAGAACACAAATCTTAATATGTATTTTTATGATCTTAACATGAAGATTAATCACAAAATTTCGAATAAAGATAGGATTTTTCTTAGTAGTTATTTAGGTAGAGATCAATTCGGGGTTGATTATGAAGAAAACGAGAATGACTATTCTGACGCACTAAAATTTGGATTAGGATATGGGAATATTACATCTACGTTAAGATGGAATCATTTATTTAACAATAAATTATTCAGTAACACTACACTTACGTATAGTCGGTATGCATTTGATACTGATTTTGGCGTTAATTCAACGACAAACACATTGACTGGAAATGAAATCTATGATATTGGATTTGGATATATATCTGGCATAAAAGACTATGCAGGAAGAATTGATTTTGACTACTCTCCAAATCCAATTCACAATCTAAAATTTGGCTACTCTTATACTTATCATCATTTTTTTCCGGGCGAAACGAGTTTAAATTTAAATTTTTCAACACCTGACTCACTCGCAAATTTCACCCTAGATACGCTGTTAAATTTCTCTGAACGTATTAATGCTCAAGAAATGTTTGCTTATTTAGAAGATAATGTAAAGATAACAGATCGATTAAAAGCTAATATAGGTATACATTGTGGCTACTACTCTTTAGATAAATTTAGCTTACAACCTAGATTCTCAGCAAGATATTTGCTGAATGAGAATGCTTCTATAAAGTTATCATATGCAGATATGAAACAAAATATTCATTTGCTATCTAACTCATCTGTTGGATTTCCTAGTGATTTGTGGTTGCCGGCTATTGATAGTGTTCCTTCACAATCTTCAAAACAAATAGCGGCTAGCGTGAATACTATTTTAGAAGGCTTCGATTTTCTACATCCTATTTTAAATGAAAATTCAAAACTTGAATTAAGTATAGAAGCATACTATAAAACAATGTCTAATTTAATAACATATAAAGCAGGATATTCTAATCTTGAAAGCACTGAAAGCTGGGAGAATTCAATAGAAACAGGAGGAAAAGGAGAGTCTTATGGGTTGGAATTATTCTTACAAAAGAAAACAGGTCGAACTACAGGCTGGATTGGATATACATTATCATGGACAAACAGACAGTTTGAAAATATAAATTTTGGACAATGGTATCCATATAAATATGACAGAAGACATGATTTTGCACTTGTTTTTTCTCATAAAATAAATGAAAAATGGGACATTTCAACTACTTGGACATATGGAACAGGTAATGCAATTACTTTTCCTCAAGCAATGTATTTAGGACAACCATATTCTGAATGGGGAAATAATAACATGATTGATTTAGTTGAGTCATATGGTGAAAGAAATTCAACAAGATTAAATGCTTACCATAGACTAGATATTGGATTAACTCACCATAAACAAAAAAAATATTATGAAAGAATTATATCCTTTGGCGCATATAATGCTTATAATCGAAAAAATCCATTTTTTGCTTATTTATCACATGATGAAAATGGTAACAGAGTAGCAAAACAGGTATCATTATTCCCAATCATCCCATCAATCTCCTTAAGATATAAACTATAATATAAATCATGAAAAAAAATATTTTATACATCTGGATAGTTATTGTTTATTTTTCATGTGAAAACATGGAAACAGTAGTAGACTTAGATATTCCTGAGACGCCCCCTGTTTTGGTCATGAATGGCATATTAGATACAGATACCACAATACGATTATTAGTTTCACATTCCGTAGGGGCTTTTTCGAATGAAATCCCAAGCTCTATAAATAATGCAGAAGTTGTGTTATATGAAAACGATGTCCTATTAGATACACTCAATGTGAATATAGATAATACGATTAGTTATTATTTCAATAATGGACCATTTTCATTGGACTCAATTCCAATGAACTATTATGAATCTCATATCATACCAAGCAAAAATAAAAACTATCGAATTGAGGCTAGCCATCCAAACTATCCTAGCATTTATGCTAACACATTTATCCCTGATGACATTGAAATATATGACATAGATATAGACACAATAAGTCATGATACACAAATTGGCTTTAGTTTTAGCTTTATTGATGATACTAATGCAGATAATTACTATAGATTAAAACTATTTTCTAAATGCTTCAAAAAATGGGAGAATGAATATGGTGAGATTGAAACATATTATTACACAAGAGGATATCAAGAATTTGCCTCTAATGACCCTTCTTTTCCATCAAATGGAATCCCCTGGGATGGATATACTTTTTCTGGCCAACAAGTTGTGTTTTCCGATGCATTATTTAATGGACAAGAAAAAAATATTCGAATAGATATAATAAATGAAGGATATCGATATGAAGATTGTGACACAATTGGCTTACAATTTTCCGTCTTCAGTGCAGACACTTATAGCTATTATAATTCTCTTGACAATCATCGAGAAAAAGGGCCTATAGGCATTTTTGGAGGTGAAGTAATCCCTGTATACTCAAATGTTCAAAATGGTTTAGGTTCAATTATTTCAACAAACGCACAAATAATTCAAGTAAAACCCTAAATATCCATAGATATTAAAAGACGTTATATTGCAGAGTAAATTGAAATACAGCGAATTCCTGTAATTCTCCGTTAGTAAAATAACTAGTTGAATGAAAATCGGATAACAAAACACCAAAATTACACGAAACTTTTTCTGTTAAATCATAGTTATAATCCATACCATAATAATAAGAATCATCAAAATGATCAAATTGAGTGCCATTCTCATGTTTATCAAAAACATATACACCTAAAATACCTGCACTTAAATGAACACTATGTTTACCAGAATAGAATCCAGGCTTAATACCAAATCCAATATTTTGATGCAACTCAAATCTAGAGCTACGACTTTGATTTAAAATTACTTTCTGATTTAAATAAAAAACTTCTAAAGTAGTCATGAATTTATTAGTCCACTTAAGGTTATTACCATAATATAATCCATAATCTATATTCTCTTTTTCAGAATAATTATTCCCATCCTTTAATTGCGCAAAAGTAGTTATAGAACCAAATCCTATGTAAAAATCATTTTGACTAAACATAAACATGGGAAAAAGAAAAAATATAACCATTCGTTTCATAATTATAAAATTATATATTTCATATCATAATTACTTTAAAATAACTAGAAAAATTAATATATATATAATCATACAATACAATGAGTATATCCGATAATATACGTAAATTCAATCAATGTATAAATTATTATTTCTTATTGCGCTACCGTTTTATCTATTTTCTCAAGATACAATTACTGGCAAAATAGTTGACAATCAACTAAATCCACTATTTAATGCTACTGTTCATTGGATTGGCACAACACAAGGCTCAACAACTGATAAGGATGGGAATTTTAAGATAACAAAAGACAATATAGAAGATTATCGATTAATAATTAGTTTTATTGGGTTTCAGGCAGATACTGTTATAATCACAAATCAAAATACAATCCTAACAAAATTAGAGCCATCAAATACATTAAATGCAATAGAGTTAACAGAAAATGCATCTGGGATATATATAGATAAATCAAAAGCATTAAAAATTGAAACAATAACAGCTACAGAACTAACAAAAGCTGCATGTTGTGATCTAGCAGGTTGCTTTGAAACACAAATAAGTGTGCAAGCAAAAACTACTAATATTATTATGAATAGTAAAGAGTTAAGTCTGTTAGGTTTATCTGGGGTATATAATCAAATACTACTAGATGGAATTCCATTAGTTTTAGGGCTTAATTATACTTATGGAGTTAGTGCGATACCAGGGTCACTAATTAAGCAAATAAATATCTCTCAGGGTCTAGCATCTGTATTACAAGGACCACATAGTATAACAGGGCAAATAAATATTGAATTAAAAGAATATAATGACACAGAAAAAATATTCCTAAACCTATATAGAAACAGTTTTAAATCATCACAGGCAAATATTGACTATAATTTTAAAATAGGTAAATGGAAAGCCATTCTATCTACACACACTACACAACCCGCAAAAAAAATAGATAACAATAATGACACATTTTTAGATATACCACAGACAACAAAATACTCTATTTATAATAGATGGATGTATGGTGATAAAACAGAGGGTCTATATACAATAACAACATTAAGGTTTTTAAAGGAAGAGAGAATAGGAGGACAAATAGATTTTAATGTAGCAAATAACAAAGGTAGTAATAGTACATATGGACAAGTTATTGATTTTTTTCAACCAGAGATCCATCATAAAAGTTCGTATAGATTTAATCCTGCTCATGCTATAAAACTAGAATCTGGATTATCATATCATGATCAAACATCATATTATGGGACAACTAAATACCAAGCAAACCAAACTAATTATAATCTTAGCATATCTCATGTTTTAAACTGGAAATCACATAAATTAATTTCAGGAATTTCTTTCAAAAGTCTAGAGATAAGTGAAATCATTGAATTTAATGATAGTTTTCAAAAAACATATGCAGGTATCCCACAAAATGAAAAAATACCAGGATTATTTGTGGAAAATAATTTTAATTGGAATAATGACAATTTTCAAATAATAAGTGGGGTTCGAGCAGATCGCCATAACCAACATGGAGTAATGCTTACCCCTAGAGCTCTTATTAAATATAATTTTTCTGAAAATACAATTGCTAGATTGGCCATTGGATCAGGATGGAGAACAATCAATTTATTTAGTGAACATCCACATTTATTAGCATCTAATAAAAATATTCTGATAGCCGATGACCTAAAACCAGAGAAAGCATATAACTATGGATTCAATATACTACAAACAATTTATAGAGAAAATATAGAAATTCAGATTATATTAGATATCTATAAAACTTATTTCCTAAACCAAATTCAACCTGACTATTATACAAATCATCTAGAAATATATGTACATAATTTCGAAGGTGAAAGCAGAAGCAACTCTACACAAATTGAAATAGGTTTAGAAGTATTGGAAACTATCGGATTAAAATTAGCATATAATTACTTAGATGTTTTTAAAATCCATGAGAATGGAGAAAAACATGAATTACCCTTTACGTCAAAACATCACTTACTAAACACAATATCATACCGACCTATAAATAAAAATTGGCACTTAGACATCAATGCTCACTGGAATGGTAAGAAAAAAATGCCTAATACATCTGGCAACCCAATTGAATATCAACGCCCAAATACATCCGAACCTTATTGGATTATCAATGGTCAGTTTACTGCAAAAAAACCAAACCTTAATTTAGAGATTTATTTAGGTTGTGAAAATATTTTAAATTTTAAACAAGATGATCCAATTATTTCATGGCAAGAACCTTTCGGTCAGTATTTTGACATAAGTAACATTTGGGGTCCAATAAAGGGTAGAGAATTTTATATAGGTGTCAGGTATAATATATAGAGACTTATCAAAGATAAGACATTGACAACTAATATATGATAATGTCTAAGATGTTAATTATATTATTGCGGAACAAAATGCAACTAGCATAATAGCAATATATAAAAAAGTACTTATTTCAATTTTTTTTGTTTCCATAGTGTTTATATAACTATTTTAAGTTACCAACAAAATTAACTTTCTGACATTATTGAATTATATATTTTATGTTAATTTTATGTTAATTACAATTAACTAAAATACTATATACCACAAATACAATTAATTAATTATTAATGGCTCCAAAGAATACTTTTTCCTAGTTAAGCTTTTTTGGCCAAACAAGAATCTCCCTGGACCAGCTGTTTCACATATATAGTATTTTTTTTGCCCATATCTAAAAAAATCACTGGAAGATGTTTTCTTAACATCATCACGCACTGCACTTAACATATGGTTTTCTCCTTTCACAATAAGAATATCATCTGGATTAATCATATAACTTAATATACAAATGAAAAACAATGTCTTAGAATCACAATCACCATAACCTTTGATTAACACATCAATGGGAGCTAAACAACCATTTGTATAAATTTTTCTATTTTTTTTGGGTAATCCATAAGGTATATCTTGAATAAATTTCATCGCTATCTCTATCCTATTTAAACGAGTATCTTCATTTTTCGATTTTAATAGATCTATTAAACTATTGGCAATGGTTTTACAATAAGGCCTATAAAAACTAATAACCGCATTATAATCTAATACTAACTTGTTATTTTCTTTCATAAACATACCTTCATTCAAAATAAGATTACGCTGTATCTCAATTTCCTTTGTACTATGATATCTATCAAACATTTTATATGGGATGCCCAACTTAGATATAATATTATCCATTTTTTTTTGATTAAAACTGAATTTTAAATTATGAAGATCATTGAAGTGATCTTTAAAAGAATAATTAGTCACATAATTATTAACAACAAGACGTGTATTGATTTTTACATGATCATTTTTTTCATATCCTTTTTGGGGATAGATGAATAATGGCAATAAGAATAGATATAAAAAAAATCTCATACAAAATAATAGAATGTTTATTCTAAATATATTTATTTTTGATAAAAAAAAATATAATGATGAAAAAATACTTTATTACATATTTATTATTTATGTCTTCTTTACTGCTAACTGGGCAATCTTTTTATGATTTAAAAATAGAAGGAATTAATGGGGACACCATTTATTTTAATGATTTCAAAGGCAAATATGTATTAGTGGTTAACGTGGCCTCTAAATGCGGGTACACAAAACAATATTCTGATCTAGAGAAACTAAACCAAGAATATGATAATCTGATTATATTGGGGGTACCATGTAATCAGTTCGCGAATCAAGAACCAAAAAATGAAAAAGAAATTTTACAATTCTGTACTGAAACATACAACGTCTCATTCCCTATGACCTCGAAAGTAAATGTGAAAGGAAAATCTCAACATGATGTTTATCAATGGCTAACAAAAAAGACACAGAATAAAGTAGATGACTTCCGAATATCATGGAATTTTAACAAATTCTTAATCAGTCCAGAGGGAGATCTAATTAAACACTTCGGAAGTAGTATAAAACCTTTTAATAAAAGTATAAATTCGTTAATAAAACTATAACCTAAATCAATGTTGACTATTATTTCCTTTACGTTTATAGTATTTATATTCTGTGTTATCACATTCTTCTATAATGATCATCCGAGATCGACTTCAAAATTTATGGAAGAAGATGCAAAAGATATTCAAATGCCTAAATCAGGACTTGAAGGCAAACATATTGTAGTTGTGGGAGGAGGAATTAGTGGTTTAAGTACATCTAAATACCTATTAGAAGCAGGAGCTAAAGTAACATTATTAGAGGAAAGGAACATCGTAGGTGGAAATAATGACCCATATTTAGAAAATGGAAAACATTATGCAACTACTGTTATAGTCACATATCCATCTCAACAGCCTCATTACTTAAATTTATGTCGTGAATTTGGCATAAAACAGACACCTCATGATTTTGGAACTACTGAAGGAGAAATTGTATTAAAAGACAAAAGTTTAAAATTAAGAATGGGGTCAGGCCCTTGGGTATTCATGAAATATATTTATAAACAATGTTCTTTGAAAGAATTAATTGATGGAGCATGTATTATGTTATTATTTTACATTCAATTTAAATTAAAAGCTGAATCAAAAAAAAGTATACAAGATGTATTAGGGGAACGTTTAGCTCAATCTACAGTATTCACACATGTTTTTATGCCTTGGATAGGAATTAATACATGGTGCCGCTTTGATGACATTAGTACTCAGCCAGCACATATATTTGGCGCATTTATCTTCGAATATGCTCTAGCATTAAAAACAAGGACACGAGACTATTTACCAGGAGAAAACGGCTGGTGCGTATTAGATGGAAGACTTATTCACAAATTAGAACAATACTTATCTAATCATATTAATTACACACAGAAAGTTAATTTCAAGGTCAATAACATAATTAAAAAAAATACAGATTTGACAGTAATATCTGAGAAAAACACAAAGTTAGTATGTGATAAAATCATTGTAGCCACTCAGCCATTTCAAGCATTGCCAATAATTGAAAAAATTGCTCACCCAAATCTTATTAAAGAATTAAGAAAATGGCCAAAAATGGATTGCTATGTCATATTACATGAAGATTTAAATCAGATTAAAAACATGCCATGGATTCATCAAACACATGTAAACCAAAAAACAAAAAAATATTATATTACAAATACGATTAAACCTATTATGTCAGATATTGAGTTTAATTGTGTCATTACATTTGTATACAATACAATCAATTACGAAGACTTTATACAAAATCAAATTGATCAAAACAAGATTATAAAAACTTATACCCCTAAATTACCTATTTTCACATTGGAAAACTCTATTAACAGAAAAGAAGTTTGGGCGAAAATAGATAATGAATGTGAAGACATATATTGGACACAAGCATGTAAATCTGGAATTCAATACCACAATAATGCTATAGTAAATGCTAAAAATTTAGTATCTAAAATTATTCAAAAAGAAAAAGTAAGCATTTAATTATTTTAGATAATCATAAAGCTTTAAATAATTAGACACAAACATCTGCCTATTAATAAGTTGAATTAAATCATATAATAAATTCAATAAATAAAAATATATTTGCAATCATTATAATATATATAGAAAAGATTATGATTACAATAAGTGACTTAACATTACAATTTGGGAAAAAAGTTTTATTTGACAGTGTCAACTTAAAATTTGATGGCAATAAATGCTATGGGATTATTGGTGCTAATGGAGCTGGTAAATCTACATTTTTAAAAATTATAAATTCTGAAATACAACCAAACTATGGAAGTGTATCAATAGATAATAAAAAACGTATTTCTGTTCTTAAACAGAACCATTTTGAATATGATGAAATCCCCCTTTTAGATACTGTGATAATGGGACACCATCAGTTGTGGGATATTATGAAGGAAAAAGAAGCTATTTATGCAAAACCAGACTTTGATGAAAATGATGGAATTAAAGCTTCAAAACTAGAAGAATTGTTTGAAGAGATGGATGGATGGAATGCAGAATCAAATGCAGGTAACATGCTTAGTGAAATGGGTATTCCAACAGATCAACACACTGCCTTAATGAAAGACGTGGAGCCAAATATAAAAGTAAAAGTATTACTAGCTCAAGCTTTGTTTGGAAATCCAGATTATCTTATCCTAGATGAACCAACAAACAACCTAGATTTAACAACAATTTTTTGGCTAGAGGAATTTTTATTGCAATTTAAAAACACTGTCATTGTTGTTTCACATAATAGACATTTTCTAGACACTGTTTGCACAAATATTGTAGATATCGATTTTCAAAAAATACAACTTTACACAGGAAATTATACATTTTGGTATCAATCTAGTCAGTTATTATTGAGTCAAAGAAATATGGCTAATAAAAAAGCCGAGCAAAAAAGAAAAGAATTACAAGAATTTATAGCGAGATTCAGTGCTAATGCATCTAAAAGTCGACAAGCTACAAGTAGAAAAAAATTATTAGAAAAAATCAATATTGATCAAATTAAACCATCTAATAGAAAATATCCAGCAATCATATTTAATCAATTTAGAGAAGCTGGTAATGATATTTTAGAAGTGAAAAACCTTAGTGCAAAAGATGAAAATGGTGATTTTTTATTCCAAAATTTAAATTTCACAATTAACAAAGGTGATAAGGTTGCTTTTTTATCAGATAAAAACCAAGCTATAACTTACCTATTCGACATATTAAATGGCAAAGAAAATCATTATGAAGGAACTTTTAAGTTTGGCACCACTATTAAAAACACTTATCTACCAAATAATCACGAAGAGTATTTTAAAGATAATACAAGTATAATTGACTGGCTTCGTGATTTTTCAGAAGAAAAAGATGAGATATACATAAGAGGTTTTCTTGGAAAAATGCTGTTCTCTGGTGATGATGTTTTAAAGCCAATAAATGTATTGTCTGGTGGGGAAAAAGTTAGATGCATGCTGTCTAAAATGATGCTACTAGAAGGCAATCTATTATTTTTTGATACTCCAACAAATCATTTAGACTTAGAATCAATCCAAGCATTAAATAATTCCATGTCTAACTTCAAAGGAACAGTTTTATTTACATCACATGACCATGCTCTGACAGAGTCGGTCGCAAATCGTATTATTGAAATCACACCAGATTCTAATTATGATAAATTAATGAACTACGAAGAGTTTTTAGAATTTAAAAATCAATTAACCGAGACAGTTTAAATAGTTGGATTATTAATATTGATTTAAACCTTTGTCACAAAACGTAATTTTACTACTAATAGTTTCATTAAGTATTTTCTGATTCGTTGTATAATTATCTCCTTGATGACTTTTATGAAATAAATGATAACTCAACGCAATAAATTTTAATCTTTTTTTAAAGATCCCATTATTTATCAAGCGAGCTGAAAGCTCCGTATCTTCAAGTCCCCAACCAATCATTTTTTCATTATAACCATTAACTAATTCGAAATCTTTTTTCCAACAAGAAAAATTACATCCTCGAGTTTTGTTTAAAGTACTAGATCTATAATTAAAAAAACCTGACAAAAATGGGAAATAAATAGTATTAATTCTATTTACTAATCCTCTATTAAAAAAATGAAATTTAATATTTGCATTTTTTAATCGAATTAATGTGATATCAGCATCCAACAAAACTCTACCTCCATGAATAAATATTCCTTTTTCAGCATTATTAATATGATCTTTAATAAAAGATGGATGCAAAATAATATCACCATCAATTTGAATAATATAATCTCCAGAAGCAGCCTTATAAGCCTTATTCAGAATCATGGATTTCCTAAATCCTTTATCCTCATGCCAAACATGCATCAGGGGCACATCAAACAAGCTTATATATTTGTGAATTAATTCCCGTGTTTTTTTAGTTGAACCATCATCCGCAATAATTATCTCATTGGCTGAAATAACCTGAAACAATACACTTTTCAATACCAATTCTAATGCTTCTGGCCAATTATATGTAGATATAATCAAACTAGTTTTCATAGAAAGGGATCAACTACTACAAAATTTATATCCCACTCCTTTTATTGTTCCAATTTTTTTGTTACCAATTTTCTCTCTTATTTTTCTAATTTGCACATCTAGATTCCTAGTACTTACATAATAATCACTACCCCAAATTTTGGAGATAATACGCTCTCTTGAAAAAACATGATCTGGTTTACTATATAATAAGCTAAATACTTCAAATTGTGTTTTAGTCAATTGAATCTCTTGATTATCAACAATGACTTTATATTTATCGTGATCGATGTAGATGCCATTTAATATATTAGGAGCATCATCCTTATAAACTCGTTTTAAAATAGATTCAATTTTTTTAATCAATAATTTAGGTTGAATAGGCTTTGAAATAAAATCCTCACCACCAGCGTCATAACATGCAATTTGTGTGAACTCTTCATTTCTAGCTGACAAAAAAACAACTACAACATCTTCTAGACTTTTATTAGCTTTAATTTTCTGACAGGTTTCTACACCATTCATACGTGGCATCATAATGTCTAAAATAACTAAAGATGGGTGGAAATTTACTATTTTTTTTAGGCATTGCTCTCCATTCAAAGCAGTTTCAACAATGTACCCATTTGCCTCTAAATTATATCTAAGAAACTCAAGAATATCTGGCTCATCATCTACAATCAATATTTTTTTTGACATGAAAAATATTTTTTCTATATAAGGCAAATATAGACACAGTTATTTAGAATAAAAACCTAATTTTTTAAAAAATTCTAGAATTCCAGCATTAAATGTTTCAGGTAATGTATTAATCATTTCTGAAAAAGACAACTGATCATTTACTGCAATAGCAATCGCAATTGATATCAATAAACCAATCATAGCAAAAGAAAAGTCTTTAAATATTAATTTAAATGTGTTAGTAAGACTATTCTCCCCACTTCGTCTAAGAGCCATTCCTAGTTCTCTACCCCCTAATAAACCTATAAAAACCCATGTAGTACTCATAGGAACATCGCTGTATAATTTAAAATAAAATAATAAAATACAATATATAAAATCTATTAATGTGGCAAATCTAACATCAGTAACAATTGATTTTTCTGTTACTATTTTTTGTATTTTACCACCTTTATAATATAAGAGTAAACCAAGCCCAAAAAATACAATACTAGTAAAACCAAAAAAAGTTCCAAAATTCATACTTCTAGGTAAATAAACAGCAATATTTGCAGCATCTTGCATTAACCAAACTGACCAAAGTGTTCCACTCGTTAACCATTGTGCAATGGTCCATCCAAAATGAGCTTTACCAGTAAAATATTTTTTTGCAAGTTTAGATACTAGAACAAATACAAGAAGTCCTATTACAAATGCCAATATATATCCAGACATGCTTTTTGCAAGCACACCTCCAACTGCTTTTGGATTGGCCGCAAAAGATGTTAAAAGAATAAATGTGGTAGAAACCGGCATTCTTAGCCTTGTTAGTATTAATAAAAATACTGGTGCTGCTACTTGGAGAAAATGAAATGATTTAGGAGGCTCCTCAAATCCTTTACTTAACAATCTGCCACTACTAACATCACCATCAAATGTTATCCAACTATATGTAATGGTAAAAACAAAAATGCCACCTAAAAAAATCCATAAAACCCACCATTTTTTATCTTGGTTTGAAGCAATAAAAGTACCCAATGTTTGAATACTATCATTTGCTACTGCAGCATAAGCTGCAAAAAAGAAGCCTACCCACATAGCAATCTGAGGATAAGGGGACACAAATAAAGCAACTAAAAATGCACAAGCAATAAAAGATAAAAAAGATCTTTCAGATTTCTGAACATATAACTGAACAGGATAACTAAATTGAGATAAAAATTTTTTCATGATTATATGAGGGAATTAAATATTATTTTTCTGAGATCACATTCATTGACTATATAATAGCAGAACAAAATGCAAATACCATTATCAATACATATAAAACGGTACTGATTTCAATTTTCTTTGTTTCCATAATAACTATATTTTTTATAAAATTATTTTTTTAATATTTTCTAAATGTTTGTTCAATGTTAAATTAATGTTAAAAATCTATTTGCATTCTACATTGAAATGTATTCTCTATAGTTTCTTCACCATGATGATCCAATGTCCCCATTACATAATTAAACATAACTCTAGTACATGGATTCAAATACCAATTTAAACCCATTGTAATATCATTTAACACACCTTCATTTGCATCTGACAAATCCATTGCTGAATATCTTGCTGCTAATTCAAATGCGCCCCATCCCTCTCCTTCTTTAGCATTATTCTTAGGATTAACCCTACCAAATCCTGAAAGAGAATTTTTATATTTTCTTTTTTCACCAGTTAAAAAATAACTTACCTGAGCATAATAACCTGAAAAACTATAATTATCCATTGCTTCAACACTATTCACTACATATTCTCCTTGTATAGAGAATGGGCCCATCACATAAGCCATCTCTAATCCTATTAAATTCATTCTGCTTACATGATCAAGATGCATATCTAATAACTTGGTTCCCAAATGATTTTCCGGACGAGTAGAAATAGAATATGTGCTATCAGATGTAACTCTACTACTAAAACCCGCACCAAGATGAAGTAAGTTATTACCATCATTAATTGGTAAAAATATTAATCTTGTTGTGATATTATTTACACCATCTATTTTTTCATCATTACCTGATGATGCCTCTCTAAATAAACCGGCCTGGATAGATAATTTATCATCGATAAAACTATCATACATCATAATACCAACATTTCTTTCTGGGAAAAAAGCAATTGGAAACCCTCTCTCCATAAAAGTCATATACTTACTACTCATTAAAGCTTCTAGTCGAAACGGCTCTTTAAAGTGTCCTACTTTTAAATTTCCAATATAAGGAACTGCTGACTCCATATAAACATCTTTAAAAGACACATCTCCTCCAGCAAAATCAAATTGAAGTTTATATTTTATATTTCCATATACTTTACCTGAATTAAAAAACCGAACCCTTCTAAACTCGGTGCCGGAATAAGTTTCATCGCCATTATTCCATGTTGCATAATCATACATAATCCTACCTCCAAACTTTAAACTATACTCTCCATCGGCACTGATTAACTTATAGCCATTACCCCAAGCAGTAGTAAAATCCTGTGATACACCAAACGACATCATTGTTAATGCTATAACAAGTAATATGATTTTTTTCATGACATCTAAATTTTAATTATATCACAAAAAAACAATTCAAAAATTAACACAAATGTACTCTAATGTTAATTTTATATTAATTAACATAAAAGCGGAAAAAAATAGAAGACTTAATTTGTTAATTGAACTTAAGTATACTAATAAGTACCTCTAGTAATATGGATATAGCCCGTATATTGATCTTTAAATTGGTTACTTTTATGAAACAATTCCAAGGTATAATAATATACGCCATCATTCACGTATCCTGGCTGATTATCATAGTAACGTTCTGATAGAAACATAGAAAATGGTTTATCATCATAGGTAATTCTACCATCCCACCATTCGCTATTAATATCTAAACCATAATAACGATTAGAATAAACAATTTTACCCCACCTATTGTATACACTAAAAATACTTTGAGCATATATTTCTGGATTTAAATTTTGAATAATAAAAAGGTCATTATTACCATCGCCATTGATTGTTAACACATTAGGTATCTCTAGTGGACATGAAAATGTTACCAAAACAGTACTTGAAGTATTGCAAGAACTATACTGAAAAGCATACGTACCATAATCAGGAACTGTCACAGAGGTATTTAAAGAAAAAGGATCACCGAAAATGACATCTGTATCAGGATCTATCAACTCCCAAGGGCCTCCATTATAGTCATCAGTGTAAGCAGATAAATATGTCGTTAAGTTACAATCATAAATATTATCTCCCATAACTAATGGGGGTGTTTCAATAGTGAATATTTCTTGATTAAAATCAATACTACATCCATTAGAGTCGGTTACAGTAAGACTATAACTGTCAGGCTCTAAAAGATTGATACTCTGTGAAATATCACCAGTAGACCACAAGTAGTTATATGGAGCTTGTCCTCCAAAAACAACTACATTAATACTACCATTATCTAACCCACAATCACTATTATTCAGGCTATAACTTATTTGCAATGGCTGTGGCTCTAATAATTCATACTCGAAACTATCTAAACATCCATTACTGTCAGACACTTGAACACTATATATACCGGTAGATAATCCTGAGATATCCTCTGATGTTGCCCCCGTATTCCATAAATAAGTATATCCACCCGATCCACCTGAAACATTAATATCTATAGCCCCATTGTTATCACCATAACATGAGATGTTAGTTAAATTAATAATTAAGATTTCTAAAGGATCTGGCTCTGTAATAATATAATTATACACTACCACGCAACCATGATTATCTGTTACTTCAACGCTATACTCCCCCTCTGTCAAGCCTGATATATTCTGTGACATAGAACCATTGGACCATTGATAGCTATACCCAGGCACTCCTCCATTAACTGTGATATCAATAAATCCATCTGAAGAACCATAACATGAAACTCCATAACCATTATAATTAGATAAGACATCTAAAACATCTAATACCATTGGCTCTGTAATGTCTACTGTAATATCGATAGAACAACCATTTTCATCTGTTACCGTGACCGTATATGTATCAGCTCCAATATTCAATAGATCTTCACTTGTAGCTCCATTGGACCAATCATACGTA
>MDTG01128576.1_pt1 | contig 34213 bp, 31 predicted proteins | sample 811421 | NCBI WGS metagenome assembly MDTG01 (sample SAMN05326645, study PRJNA326480) | marine metagenome | isolation source: seawater | place: Pacific Ocean: South East | collected 2011
CTACAAAACTGGAGTCAAACGATGAAATTGATGGCGAAGACGAGAAATATTGGTATTTCTGCCCACATTGACTCAGGGAAGACAACCCTGACAGAAAGAATTCTTTTTTACTGTGACAAGATCCACAAGATCGAAGATGTCCGTGGTGGTGGCGATGGCGCGAAGATGGACCACATGGAGCTTGAAAAAGAAAAAGGGATTACAATTACTTCTGCTGCAACAACCGTTCACTGGAATGGTTTAGAAGGTAAGGGGACAACATTCGCTGAAGGTGTTGATAAAGACACAAGAATCAACATTATTGATACTCCAGGTCACGTTGACTTCACTGTTGAGGTTGAAAGATCTCTTCGTGTTCTTGATGGTGCGATCCTTGTTCTTTGTTCTGTTGCTGGTGTCCAGTCTCAGTCAATTACAGTTGATCGTCAGATGAAAAGATATAAAGTTCCAAGGCTTGCTTTTTTAAACAAGATGGACAGAATGGGCGCGAACCCTTTTAAAGGAAGAGACGCTCTTATCGAAAAACTAGGACATAACGCTGTTCTAATGCAAATCCCTATTGGCGCAGAAGACGAGTTCTGTGGGGTTGTTGACCTAGTAACAAAGAAAGCTTTCTACTTTGACGGTGATAACGGTGAAAACGTTAGAATCGAAGAGTGTCCAGCTGAGCTAGTTGATCAAATGGAAGAGTACAGAGCTGAAATGATCGACAAAGTAGCTGAGTACGATGACGAAATCATGGAGAAATACCTTGAAGGTGAAGAGCCAACTGAAGAGGAGCTTCATAAGTGTATTAAAATTGGTGTTAACACTCTAGCTTTAACTCCTGTTTACATGGGATCTGCTTTCAAAAATAAAGGTGTTCAAACTCTTATTGAATCTGTTGCTAGATACTTGCCTTCACCACTTGAGTGCGCGAAGCCAACAGCGGTAACTGAAGAAAATGAAAAGGTTGAGCTTGAGCCAGTAAAAGACAAAGATCTTGTTTGTATGGCATTCAAAATTACTGACGAGCAATTTGGACAGTTAACTTACACAAGAATCTATCAAGGGACTCTTAACAAAGGTGAAACTGTTTACAACACAAGAACAAAGAAAAAGACTCGTATCGGTAGAATGGTTCGAATGAACTCTAATGATAGAGAAAATATCGATTCTGCTCACGCAGGTGATATCATCGCTATGGTTGGTGTAGACTGTGCTTCCGGTGATACATTTGTTGGAAGTGATAATAACTTAAATATCTCCTGCGAAGGTATTCACGTTCCAATTCCAGTTATTGAGCTCTCCATTACAGTTAAAGACAAAAACGAGCAGGCGAAGTTATCCAAAGGTCTTCAGAGATTTCTTAAAGAAGATCCAACTTTCCACGTTTATACAGATGAAGAGTCTAATGAAACAAGAATTGCAGGGATGGGGGAACTTCACCTTGAAATTTACGTAGAAAGACTTAAGCGTGAGTACGGTGTAAACCCAACAATTGGTGCCCCACAGGTTAACTACAGAGAAACTATTTCTCAAGAAGCTAGTTATGACTACCTACATAAAAAGCAAACTGGTGGTTCTGGCCAATTCGGCCAGGTTGTTGGACGTATTAGACCTCTTACAGAAGAGAATAAAGATACAGAAGATCAAAACTTTAAGTTTCATAACAACATTAAAGGTGGATCTATTCCAACTGAATTTATTGGAGCTTGTGAAAAAGGTTTCAATGATATTATGGAAAAAGGCCCACTTGCGGCATTCCCACTTATTAACGTTGAGGTTTTCCTAGAAGACGGTAAGTATCATGATGTTGACTCTTCAGATATGGCCTTTAGAATTGCTTCTCGTCAGGCAATGAGACAAGCGATTGGTAAAGCAAACGCTCAACTTCTAGAGCCAGTAATGAAAGTTGAAGTAACATCTCCAGATGAGTATCAAGGTTCTGTTATTGGTGATCTTTCTTCAAGAAGAGGGATGATTCAAGGCTCAGAGACTGATCCAAATGGTGAAGTTATCATCAACGCTTTAGTTCCACTAAGTGAGATGTTTGGTTACTCAAGTGACCTAAGATCTATGTCTGCTGGTAAAGCGTCATTTACAATGGAATTTGAAAAGTACACTGAATGTCCTTCAAATATCTCTGAAAAAGTTATGGCAGAAAGAAAAGAGAAACTTCTATCTGACGACTAATTAGAAGAAATTATAAGATTTCAGTAATTTAAGCCCCTCGTTTGAGGGGCTTTTTTTGTAAATATTTCAATAAGCATTAACGTTTCAATCGAATATTGAGAGTTTATATTCATGATTATTGAAACATCACAACTTCAAACACTTTTAGCGATTTCAACAACGGGATCATTTTCTAAAGCGGCACAGAAGTTAAATGTCACTCAAAGTGCTATCTCTCAAAGTGTTAAAAATCTTGAAAAAAAAGTTGGTGTTCAACTTCTAAAAAGAAGTGGGAAGAAAATATATTTCACCGAAGAAGGAAAAAAGCTTTATTCATTCGCTAATTCTTTTCTTGGAAAAATGGATGTTACCCTAAACTCCATATCAAATTCAAAAGATAAAATGTCCGGCCAAGTTCGAATTGGAACTCTCTCTGGTATCGGTAAATCCTGGCTTGCTCATGAGGTTATGGAGCTTTTAGCAAAGTACCCTGATCTTAGCTGTGAGATTGAGCTTGGTTTTAAAGACGAACTTATTTCAAATTTTAATGATAACAAACTAGATATTTTGATTCTTCCAGAAGGAGAGTTGCCTGCAAACTGTAGTAAGCTTTTTTTATCAAAAGAAAACTCTACGCTTGTTTATCCTAAGAAATTGGCCACAGAGCTCTACAACGCAAAATCGATTGATGATTTCTCTGAGCTTCCAACAATTCTTTTTGAAAAAGATGACCCACTTTATTTAAATTGGTGTCGTGAATATTTTGGAGAGACACCAAAATCAATCAACACAAAATTTACAATAAACAGCCACGGAAACATGCTTCAAGCTGTTCATGAAGGGTTAGGTGTCGCAGTTATTCCAAACCACGTATTGATAAGATCCCACCTGTTTTCTGAAGTTGGAGTTTTCTCCGTTGAAAAAGAAATCGCTAACGGGAACTTTTATATCGTTCACCATGACGAATCAAAAGGTTTAAAGAGAATTAGAACAACGATCGACCACTTACTTGAGTCAAAAAATCCAATTGGACTAAATCTTATCCAGTAAATTCGTCTTTCTTATATTATAATAAGGAAATGTACGAAAAGCTTCACGACTTACAAACTAAAGCTTCCAAATTTGATTTACATTTAATCATTGTAGGTGGCGCCGTACGAGATAAAATCCTCTTAAACAACGACTCTAGTGATATTGATATTGAGGTTCACCCTCTTGGTGTAGGAGTAGATAAAGATACATTTCTTAAAAATTACCATGAGTTCGCTCAAGAAATGGAAGGCAAATCCCTTCCTTATGAAATCTATAAATTTAAATTCATTGAATATGACATTGAAATTTCACCTCCTCGGATTGAAACGTTTATCGACGGTGATGATGGGCATAAAAACTTTGAAATAGAAATAACAACCTCAAAAAATCTTGGAGTGATTTGGAAACGAAGAGATTTCACAATTAATAGTATTGGTTATGATCTATTAAATTTAAAAGTTGTCGATCCTTTGGGTGGTGTTTTAGACCTTGAAAACAAAACCCTAAAACCAGTAGGAGAAAACTTCTCAAAGGATTATGTTCGATTTTTTAGAGGTATTAGATTCTCAATTCTTTTTGGTTTGGATGCGACCCCTGTTCTTGGCCTAAAATACGACTTTTCCTTTACGGCAGTAAGCCTATTTCACTTTGTAAAAGAAGCATTAAAGTCAAAAAATTTTTTTAAATTTATAACCCTCTGTGATGAAAATATTAGTGCACTTATAAAAGATGAAAAGGTATTAGAGTTGCTTGAGTGTCTTAAAAAAATCACTAACGAAAAAACTATTATAAACAATACCGAAAGTCTTGAGGTTTTTATTTCGAAACTTCCACAGGAGAGTAGGGATCAAATAATTAATTTAATAACACCCACTGGAATCATTTCTAAAAAAAGAATAAAAAAATTGTGACAAGTTCTATCTCCTTTCAAAAAATTAATTCCATTTCCAGTTCTCAAAAAAGAGAAATGGAAAGTATATTTTGGGATACTAGTGGTAAAAAAAAAGGAGAGTTCTCTTCAAGCGAAGCTATTTATAATTTTGAAAATGCCTATTTAAATTCTTATTTAAATGACGGTGATACTTTTGTTGCAATGGAGAATAAAAAAATTATTGGCTACCTTCTTTTTCATCATCAAACGGAGTCATTACTTAAAAATCCAATTGTTAGTAGTAATTATAAATTTTTCTCCAATGAGCTTTTCGAATACCCAACAAGTCTTCATATAAACGTTTCTGCTTTGGCCCAAGGGAAGCGCGTCGGAGGAAGACTGATGGAATATTCCTTGAACTTTCTCAAGCCGATAAATAAAATTCATTTAATTACCCATAAAGACTCAAGAAATGTACGCTTTTACGAAAGACTAGGCTTTAGGGCGCTTAAAGTGGATCAGAGAGGTCTTGTATTACTCGCTTATACCAACTAATTAAGCTGATAATTTGTACCTTTATTCCCCTTAAAATTATTCTCATTTAATTTTGCTAAAATATAAGCCAAGAGGTTTACTATGACTGAAATTAGAAGAGTTTTAGATAAGATTCCCAAAAAACTAATAAAAGAAACAGGATCAAATGAACCAATACCTACAGAAACAGTTGTTGAGCAGTGCTTTCTAGAGATACCTGAGGTTTTCTTTGAAGAGATATTGGATGAATACCCGCTTTCGAGAAATGAAATTAGGATTTTATTATTTTTATATCGACAGGTTTGGTGTTATCCAAATCTTTATTCCAAATATGGAATATCTAATTTGAATAACCTTTTAGAAATGTCTAAGAATTTTGACTTAGGCTATAATGATTTACATAAGATTTTAAAAAGATTGGAAGAATATGAGTTTATTCAAACAATAAGATCAGGACAGTATTTCGTTAGACGTTACTTCCTCCCTGAGTTCGATGAGCTTTTTAAACAAGAGTACGATGACTTTGATTTGTAGATAGGTATATGGTTCAAAAAAATAAAAAAAGCTTAGATGAAGCAGGAGTTAAAAACGTTCTCTATATTGGGGAAGACTTTGGCTATTGGGAGAATTTGAAGAAAATCTATGATAGAAACTACTCTTTGGGTAACTTTCTTTATTATCAGTATGAAACTGATTCTAGGAGTAAGTATAAAAACTTATTTCAAAGAGCTTATAAATTTCTTCCAAATATCATTTATGTAGATCTATCAAAAGACACAGTTAATATGCTTAAACTGGCGAGACTTCTCACTAGAGAGTATAAATTTCAATCATCGGCCATAGTAGGTTTAGTTGATTCTGAAAGAGGGATAACCGAGGCTCTCTCTGCAAAGTGCGACTTTGTCCATATTAAGTGTGGTGAATATTTCGATGCTGTGTATGGGCCAATTAGATTAGTGTTTCCTCATGTTGCAAGGGACCCCAATTTTGCTAGAGCAGTCACCGAGGAAAAAAGAGAAATCCTATACCCTTCAAGAATTGGATATATGACGAAGGATTATGTCCACTTTGAAAGTAATGCTCAAATAAGCCCAGATACAGAGTATAAAGTGACATCTGATATTGCTAAAAAGTATCTTTCATCAAAAAGTTTCTCTCTTTTAAAAGAGACGACTGAGGAAGGCAGGTATTACGGGACTAAGCACTCATTTAATATGTCTCCTCAATTCTTTGATAAACCAGAAGTTTTAAAAAAAACAGAAAAGTTAGAGGCAAAAGGTAAAAAGGTTACAACCGACCTTGAGACAATAGAGTTAGCTAAAGAAGAGTATGAAGCCGGTATTGAGCAATCAAAAATAACATTTGAAAAATTTGTTCTAGATAATAGAGAGGATGGCTTTGAAAAGAGCACAAGAATCTTTATCTGTGACCCTGAATATCAAATCTTGGATCAAACAGATGAGGACTTATCCTCATCTCCTTATGCCTATAGATTATCCTCGGAATTCTCTAGTGAATTTAAAGAGATTAAAGCCTTAAAACCACAAATTATCGCTGTGGAGTTTGTCACAGAAGTATTAGACAGTGCAGAGACTGGCTTAGTTCAAGAGCCTTCCGAGGAAAATAAAGAAGAAAGTAGTGACAACAAAGAAGCATCTCCTAAGACTAAAAAAAGTAAAAAGGAATGGATTAAAAACTTAGAAATTGAGGAAAGAAAAAAAGAAGAGGAAAAAAAGAGATCTGCAAACTTAACAATGGCCAAGTCCTTAGCAAAAGCAATAAGTGGAATAGAGAAATACAGACCAGTAGTGATATTTTTTAATTCGCTTTATAGCTCAGAGAGCTTGCAATCTCATTGTGGGTATAATCTGTTTATTTGTAATAAAGATCATATAAATCTAGAGACAATTTCTGATATGGCAAAAGTTTTTAAAGACAGGGTCGAGAAGACAAGAGATTCTTCGCTTCAGTTGAAAGTAGATGAAATGAGAGCTTCTGATCCAGAGAAGCACAAGTCATTGCGAATTAACGACCTAAAAGAAAAAAGATTTTACATATCAAAAAGAAATCCATTAAGTGTTGCTAAAATACATCAGCCAATTACAGTCATTGCACTTACAGAGAGTGAGATATGGTTTAAATGTAACGATGTACTTAGTTACGGACACTTTGAATTAGAATACCCGACGAAGGCAATGATCACCCTTGTTTATGATAAAGATACTGGTGGCTTAATAACTAATATTAATGGCGAGAACTGCTATCAGGGTATATTTCATTGCATTGATGAAGATGGAAAAAAAGATATTCGGAAAATGGTAAATCAAATATTTTTTACAGATCTAATTAATCAAAGAAAGATAGAGACACTCGAATACGAAAAGGTCACCAAGGAAGCTTTAGATAAAAAATTAAACGAATTAGAAGAAATGAAAAAGCTGCTGGAAATGGCCGAAATTAAAAAATCTTCTAATGGTTAAAATTAAATTTGGTTGAATATCTCCTGATTTTTAAAACATCCTTTTTAGCTTCAACTATTCTTCCCTTAGGAAGTGAGCCTCTATTTATTTATTACCTAGGCAAAGAGAGTCTTAGTAAAGTTATTCTTCTTTTTTCGGCAACAATCGGGAATAGTCTCGGCAGCATGACGACATTTGGGGTAGGTTGGTATCTTCCACTTAAAACAGCTCTTAATAAACTATCTATTGATGAATCCAAGTATAAAAGGATATCCGATTACCTCTCTGATCGATCATTTTTATTTTCTTTTTTTTGCTTTTTGCCAGTTGTTGGAGACGTCATTGCCTTTTACTATGGTGTCAATCGACTCTCACCTTTGCGTTTCTGTCTTTATATGACTATGGGTAAGTTTGCCCGTTATAGTCTACTACTTGCGATGTTTTTCTAGTAATTTCTTACATTAGGGAATTGAATACATTTAATAGTTAAAATGAAATCAATAGCAATCAAGGAGGATGTGCGTGAAAAACCTAGGACTGGTTATTTGTATTTTATTGTTTTGTATAAAAAGTTATGCAAATCAAATAATGGTGGACGATTTTCATCGTAGATTTAAAGTTCATCGTGACCAAAATGGTAGCGCTGTAATGATCCTTGATCGCGTTTTTCACCAAGGACTAAGTGTTGCTCCTTATGTTGAATTTATTAAAGAGGCTATTGCTTATCAACAACTAAATTTTGATAGTAATCAAATTCAAAAGAGTTTCGTCAAAGAGCAGAGTCTGGAGAAAGATGGCCATGCCCCTGTTATCCTAGATAGTATGGCGGAAATAAAAAAACTAGATATCGAAAAGGTCTTTAACGATCCAAAGTTTATAGAGCTAGTTAACAAGTACGAAAAAGACTTATCTAAAGCTCTTGCACCGCTAAGTTTTAGCGTACTTGCTAATATGGAAAAACCTACGTTTTTTTATTATAGAAAGGTTACGTATCAAGTAACAAAAATGGCATTAAATCTTGCAAAGAGATGGCTAAGCTCTGTTCCTGTTTTAAATACTGCATCTTACTTGCTTGTAGAGGTTGAGCGCCTTGTTAGAGAAAGAAGACTTTATCATCAAAATATGCTTCTTCATTACCTAGACAAACTATCTCCAGAAGATCTTGGTTTAACCCATGACGAGGTTTCTAAAGCTTGGTCATCAATTTATGAATCTAGAATTCCTTGGTATGCTTTCTGGGAGAGCGAAAAAGCAAAAAACTCTTGGCTGCGATATGGTGCTGATAATTTTTATTTAAATTTCAGAATGGCATCAGGTCGATTAAGAGATCATAGAAGAAATTATGTTGAAATCGGTGAAAGGATAAATTACGGATTCCAAAATGCAACACTTGAGGGTGAAGGCAGAGTTGTTCTTAACTTAATTAATGCTAAAGACGAATGGTCATCTCAGCCAAGTATTGCTTATTACTATGATCAACCAACTAAAATTACACAAATAAGACTATTGCTCTCTGTGGCAAGGTTAGGATTAAGCTTTGTCCCTCTACCTCAGTTTATGAAAGATATAGGTGAATCATATTTAAAGTCTAAATATATTCCTCAAAGCCTAACAGAGGGTTCTTTGTTTGCTCACTTTGAACAAGTTAATGAAACGCAAAAAGCCAAAGATGTTTTAGCTCAAACTTTGAATCCATTTGAAGGAATGTTTAACGAAAGTTTCGTTGAGTTTAGTTTTTAAAGCTATTCGCGTGCATGAATAAATAAAAAAGCCCAGGTTAACCTGGGCTTTTTTTATGCTTTTAAAAGTTTTGGTGTAGTCACCGCCAATAAGATTAACTGGGCACTAAAAAAGATTCCGAGAAATATAGCACCGCCTTCGGAGAATCCATAAGAGTGAAGCCCTGAAGCAAGTATGTAGTTAACACCAAACCACGCCATCATGACACTTAAGAATGCTACCGCCGTAAAAGGAACGAACCTCTTGTTTGTAATCCAGTTAGTATATCTTCCGTGAAGAATAATCATATAGATACAAAGAACTATTAAGCTCCAAGTTTCTTTAGGGTCCCAGCCCCAAAATCTTCCCCATGAGTAATCAGCCCAAACACCGCCTAAAATGATTCCTCCGGCCAACAAAGAGACACCGTATTTTAAACAGGAATACATAATATCTGAGTAGTGATTAATTTCTTTATTATCAATAGTAGAGAAACGACTTTTAACCAAAACAATATTTGCCATTACCCAGCTAAGCGCTAGGGCGCCATAACTCGCAATAATTGAGGTGACGTGAGTAGAAAGCCAAAAATTATCCCTAAGAACTGGTACTAATGGGCCAATAGAGGCAGACAGCATTCCACCAGAAAAATTAAGCATAAATATTGATAGTAAGTTATATCCAAGTCCAATGAGAAGAAACATTTTTTCTTTTTTGAAATGCCCAATGACTACGGCCATCAGTAGTCCGGCATAGCCTGAAAATAGAACTGTTTCATACATGTTGGTTACAGGGGCTCTTTCAGAGATGTAGACTCTGAAAATTAACAATAAAGTCTGAGCAGTAACAGTTAGAGCGGTAAAAATTAGTCCTACTGTAATGGTTTTTCTTGCGACTAAAAAAGCTATCGCGAGTAAAGTTAACAACATTGAAAGTAGGGGGAGTTTTAAATTAGTGTAGAAAAATTCAAACTCCGCTTTGTTTGGAAAATTTTGGTTGAATTTAATTTGTCGCGCATTTAATTCGCTATTCAAAATATCAGAGGCTCTTGCGTAACTGTCTTTTGGAGTCACATTAAATAGATTAGAAATTGGCTCCATGTCCTCAATAGAGCCATAGCTTGTGGCCGGAACCGTCCAATTATTTCCGGAGGTAATGTCCCTATAGATCCTGATGTAGTTAAGAATCTTATTTATTGCTTTATCTAGGCTTCCACCCTCGACAGCGTCTTTCTTTAAAAGCATTAAAGTGCTTCTGTTTTCTTCGAGTTCCTCAAAAGTAAATTTATCCGTTGGAAGAATTTCCAATTTTTCTTTTATAGTCACGTGTTCTATTAATGGAAAAATCAATGTTTCTTTTGGCGGATAAAAGTTAGAGAAACTAAGTCTGCAATAAGTAGTAACAGCATTAATTCCATTAAATTTAGATTTTCCTGTTAGGTATTTTAACGTTTCAGTTGCGTGAACTTTTAATGGTTTTAAGCGTCCATTTTGAAGTACGGTATGCTTTTCGATCCCTCTGTTGTTGCAAAAATCAAACGCGTTAGACTTAAATGACAATGCTAATAAGAGAAAAATAAAAGATGGTATTTTATATTTCATCATGCTGTAACCTTAATTGCTTTAGAGTTAATTTCTTTCTTAGAAGTTTTTTTTCTTCGTAAATAAAAGTGCCAGAAACTACCAAGTGTTAATAAGAGACTTCCTAAGTATTTTATAGGGCGTCCTGGGTCGTAATTTACGCTTAATACTGATCCATATTGTCCTTGACCTGTGTCGAAATAACTTGCTTGGTAAAAAGTGAGTCCTTCATACTTAAGTGGATTATTCATGAAAAGGTGGTGGTCCGAAGGCCCTTCTTTAGTAAATAGTTGTATGAAACTTTCATAGCTTGCTGGAGAGTTAGTGCCTGGATCAGTATCCATTTTAAACCTGGTTAGACTTACCTCATAGGGTAGTCTTAGTGACTTTTTTTCAAGTTCAAGTTTTAACTTTTCACCTCTTACTCGAAGGGTAATCGATTGGTCGTCTCTAATCCAATATTTTTTTCCTAAGGCATTTACCTTGATGGCCTTGTTTGTCCCTGCAATGAGTTTATTGTTCTTTTGAATCGGCATATTATAAACCGGAACATACGCTGGAATTTTACTCTCTTCGTGCTGTGTGAGGATAATTTCAAATCCCATCCATGGTAATGGTAAAGGGGTTCTTCCATCAAACTCTTCGACAACCCAACGATCTTCTGAGAAGTATGCTACTTTTTCCCCAAATAAAAATAGATTTGGGTCTTTTTCAAACACCTTTTTTGAAAAGATTCTAAATGGACTGTCCTTCATTACATTGAGATCTTTATCCAACGGAAATGGGGAAAGTTCTGGAAAAAAGGAATATAAAGTTTGATTACTTTTCAAAACGAGAAACCTCTTTCCAGTCTCTGTTGTTTGTATCTTTAATTTTTGCTCTTCAGGGGTAAAGCAGTTTTTGTGAACAGAATCCCATAGAATTATTTTGCTCTCAGATTTTTTTCCGAAGCACGGTGCAATGGCGGTAGGAAGGTAATGTATATTGAGGGGTCCTAGTTTTAGATTGGATTTAAATTCAAATGCTTCAGGGTGAAGTGATAAAATAAATTTCTCTGACACATTGTCATTACTTAAAAAATATTGGCTTGAGTTATGCTTCTCTATTTTATTGGATGGTTGCACCCACTTGAGAGTTTTATCGCTGTAAGGCAGATAATTTTCTAAAGTTAAGTCACCATTTTTCGCATTTAATACTTTTTCGAATGCAGTGTTGGGTAAATCATATGTGGTCACTTCTTTTGTGTCCAAATTGGTTACTTTGAAAATGTCCTCATTAAGTTTTATTTCTCTTTTTGGGCTTAGTGGAGGAAGTGTTATGTTCCCATCAATACCTGCTATATAAGTGACGACGGATCCGCCAATAATTAAAATTAACCCCGCATGAATTGTATAAAACCCGTAAAGTCTTTTCTTTGGGGGAAGTCTTAGATAAGCGGCGTACAGTATACTGATTCCCATCATGAATTGGATAAGCATAAAGGGAACCGTTTTATAAACTGTTCGATTTGCAAAGTCAGTTCCGTAGTAACTCTCAAAAAATGTCCCGATGATCATGGCGATTGTGAATAGCGATATTAAAATGATGGCAAATTTCAGACTGCCTATATATTTTTCTATTTTTGTAAATGATTTCATATAGTTGGGGTGTATCACGAGAGTTATTTTTCTTCAATGATTATAGGCTGTGCTAAAGTAGCTAACTTATTGATTTTTATATATTTTATAGGAAAAATTTACAAATTGTTTAGGGTCATTGATCGCAAGAATTAGCTCGATTTTAAAAAGTAATAAATAACATAGGACAAACCAAACAGGACTGGCTGGTGGATCAAATATATCCAAAATGATAGTGATGAAATTTTCATAACAACTTTATTTTCTCCAATGGTTTTTCTGGTGAAAACAATTCTATTTCTCCCTAAATATAAACCTAAAAATGCATAACTAACCCAAGGAAAAAGAGGAATATAGTCCATACTTAAATGAGGTAAAGTAACCCAGGGGTACTCAAAGCCAAAAAAAAGAGGAACGTTTATGGCAAAAAATAATAAAAGGTTCAGCTTTGGCTTTTGTGAGATGAATGCGACTATGTACCTGGCAAAAAATATACAATGGAGTGTTCCAAAGTAAATCCAGCGGTTCGGGTATATGATATAAGTGACAATTGATATTGCTAATGCCCCGAGTGCAATTTTGACCTGAGACTTATGAAAAGATCTTGTTAATGCACCGTCTCGCTTTAAACTTATACTCATTCCAACAGCGAGCATAAAAAGAAATACGATTAACCGTGGTAACCATTTCCAGAATAATATTACATTTTGAGGAAGTAACTTAATCCCAAAAAAGTTCAAGTCATAAATGAAATGAAAAACAATCATAAGAAGGATCGCTAGAAACCTTACACAGTCGATTAAGGGTTCTCTTTTACTGGTCGACACAGTAGCTTCCTTTTATAATCGCTATTGGGTGATCTGACTTCAATAGGAATTTTCCCTCTGCTTTATTACTGAGAAGTTGGCCACTTCCAGGGTAAGTAGTGAGGTTTTCACATGGGTAGGCTATTTTGCCTGTGAGATCTATTGTATTTGTATCAAAACTAAGAAGGCTAAAATTATCATTAAAGTTAAGTTTATGGCTGCCAGCAGGGTAAATAACAATATTTTTATCTAGGTAAATGATTGTCTCTTTATAAATTCTTAAATGGTTGAAGCAATCCCCAAGCACACAAAAGAAGTGATCTAATCGACCACCAGAGAAGCCACTCAGGATAACTTCTTTTTGACTATCGCCGAGTAAATTTAAGGTACCCATTAGGTCAGAGAAGTCTTTTTCAGAGGCAAATAGTAAATCGAAATCATTATTTTCCTGGTTTAAACTATCGTTGTCTCCGATTAGGAAACCGTTTTTAGGGTAGCTCATGTATTTTCCACCACCATCCACATATATAATCTGGCTTTTTGAATAATTATTTAATTCAGCGGTTTGAGCACATGGACCGACTAACAGGACAGTTGTCTCGTTTAAAAATGGTAGCTTAACGGGTAATTTTTCCATAAAAAAATTTTACCTCATTTAAGGGAAAATTTGGTATGTTAAGTCAATGTTTGAATCAAAAAAGGCTCTAAACCTTCTAGCCGAAAAAGGTCACCAAGGTCATGCTGAGCCGTCTATTTATATACAAAAAATTAAAGCCTGCACCTTTAGCGTCAACAATTTTCAAATTTGTTTCATCCCTAGCACAGACCTAATTGAAGACGAACTCGTAATCATTGAGCAACTACTTAGATTTGAGGAAGTTTTAACCTTATCAGATTGGGAGAATCTTTCTTTTAGAGAGTTCGAAAGTTTCTTGAGGGATAAAAATAGCTCTCCCAGTGTTTATGGTGTCAACTTTCAAAAGGTTAATGATCATTACAATACGTGGAAAAATATTTTGAGCAATATTATTAGGGTAAGAAAGGGTCTTGATATTTTAAAACAAAAAGTTGGCTCAGTTGAAAAGTGCACCTTCATAGAGGCATGTGTTAAGATTAACCATGGATTTTCAGATCTCCACAAGGAATGTGTATTTAAAGAAAACCACTTTTATAAAATTTATGAATTTAATGCGCTAAAATCAGAAATTATCTTCGAAATTGAGACCAAATTTGCAGTCAATAATTTTGAGATTGAATTATTAAGGCTGTTCGGAAAATCTATAGAGGGTGTAAAGAGTGTTAAAATGGTTGCAAGGCAGGGTTGAAGAAGTTATTGTGCAGGCCATAATTTTTATAATACGGATGTGTCCATGATCAAAAGTAAGCTTTTATTACTCTTTATATTCTCATTAACCATTTCATCATTTTATGCAGGGGACCCAGAAAAGGGGAAAGCTTTGTATAGTAGCTGTGTTCAGTGTCATGGTGACCAAGGTATGGGCAAATTAGAAGAGAAGGCTCCCAAAATTGCTGGACAACATGAGTGGTATATTATTAATCAGTTAAATGCTTTCAAGAACAAGACCAGAGTAAATCCTAAAATGTACCCTTATATTAAGGACTTATCTTCAAAAGATTATGAATATTTAGCCGCATTTGTTTCTAAATTGAAGTAGAATATTCAAGGAACCTGGAATTAAATCAGGGATGTTAATAGTTAAAGGACCTTGATATGAAGTTAAACTTTCAAAAAGCAAGTACTACCCAAGATATTCAAAATGTTTATGAGTATAATATAGATGCATTTTCGGAGTCTCCGGATTTCAATTGGAATCTTAAGGAGATTGAAAAAGAAGTTAGCGAGGGTTGGGATCTTTATGCAGCTCACTTGGGTGATGAGGTAATCGCAGCTATTTTTTTAAAAGAAGAAAACGGACAGCTTCTGAGCAAGACAACTTCTATAAAAATGAACTATCAGGGAAGCGGTTACAGTCATAAGATTAAAGAGTTCATTGAAGACGCTGCTCAAAAAAACAAAATAAATCAGGTTGTAAACTTTTGCGGCATTGATAATTTTAGAATGTATTCATTAAATGAGAGCCACGGCTATAAAAAAACAGGTAGAAAACTTGGTGCCAAAGGTACCGTCGTTGAGTGGGTGAAAATTCTCGGAAAAAAATAACTTTTAAAATTTGTTGCAGTAGGTAAAATAAATAGACAAGGAATTTATTGTTTCTAATAATGGTAAGTGCTTATGTTTCAATGGAGGAAATAAATGGCCGCAGCAAAGAAAAAGAAAAAAGTAGCTAAAAAAGCATCAAAGAAAAAAGTCGCAAAGAAGAAGGTTGCTAAAAAAGCAACAAAGAAAAAAGTCGCAAAGAAGAAGGTTGCTAAAAAAGCGACGAAGAAAAAAGTCGCAAAGAAGAAGGTTGCTAAAAAAGCGACGAAGAAAAAAGTAGCGAAAAAGAAAGTTGCTAAAAAAGCGACGAAGAAAAAAGTAGCGAAAAAGAAGGTTGCTAAAAAAGCGACGAAGAAAAAAGTTGCGAAAAAGAAGGTTGCTAAAAAAGCAAAAAGAAAGCCTAATGCAGCTTTTATGAAAGCTCTTACTCCAAGCTCTGCTCTTGCGGAAATTGTTGGTGCTAAAGCTTTACCAAGAACTGAAGTTGTAAAAAAGCTTTGGGCATATATTAAAAAGCACAAGCTTCAAAACCCTAAAAACAAAAGAAATATATTGGCCGATGCAAAGTTAAAGCCTGTATTCGGTAAGAAAGAAGTAACAATGTTTGAGATGACTAAACTTGTTTCTAAGCACCTTTCTTAAAGTATTTTTTGAAGTAATTTTAAAACGCCCTCGATTTTTTCGAGGGCTTTTTTATTTCAACAGATGTTCGGGTAGGTCAAAAGTATCCTCTAGTGTTTTCCTTTTAATAAAAAAGCTTCTCTCTATTGATTCAACAGGGATCTCACCGTAATAGTGAGGAAAAAGTAAACCACTGTGAGGAGCTTCTATTGGTGCCTCATAGACTACATCTTTATCTAATCTTGATTCATTTATTCTCAGAATGATTAATTTTAAGTCTCTTCCAAAAAACCTTTCGATAACTCCAAAGAGCTGATCAGCCTTGCAACAATGAATAAAACCCTCATGTTTTAAGCTTTCAGGAGATATTGCCGGACTGTTAGAGTTTTTTATATCCATCCAATTCTCGTATGGTAGCACGTGAAATATCTTCGCCATATTCAATCCTGATTAAAACTTAATACTTTGCTCTAATGTTGAAACTTTAAAATTATTTTCGCCTTTAAGTGATTTGTACACTTTTAAAAACTCTTTACAATTAATAGTTGGGTTCCCTTTTGGAAAATGCATCGTTCCCTGATAATAGCTTTTACAAGTATTCGAGTAAAAATCGATAAATTCGGGGAAGTTTTTATCTAAGTGCCTCAAAAACACCTGCTTTGATAGTTTATCCTTTTTTAAAAAGGCGTCTGGGATTGGGTCTAACTTTTTTAACTCATCTAAAACTCTTGTTCTCAGAGGATAGTTTTCTGAAATATCGTTTAATGTATTCCACACAGTGTTAAGTGTTTTGCCGGGGTTTAAACCATTTAGAAATAACAATGATTGAATTTTAATATTTTCTACATCATTAAGTTTTTCGATATTTTTTAACCATCGATAATACTTTTCCTGAAGATTAATCGAGGCAAATGTATTTAGTTGAGTTTTTGTTTCAGAAACAATTATGTCTAAACACTCGGGCCCCATAATGTCATTTGTCTTTGATATGTAATCTTTTTTCGATTTAGCTAAATCAACGATTTTTTCAACCCTCAAAAGCAATTCACTTATCACAAATGGATTTTGACAAATTTTTAATCCAATTGGTCTTGTAATAGCTTTTTTAATGAATGGCATTAATTTAGTGGCCGGTTTGTACTTCTTAAGCACCATACCAAGTTTTGCCTGTGATTCAGGGTAAAGTTGTATGCTAGGAGATTTTCTTACTGCTAAATTTATTTCATCTGCACAATTGAAATTTTCTTTGTTTTTTGAGTTGAAGCAATCTTCAAAAAAAGCCTCGAGGTATTCAGATCGCTTGTAAAGAAATATCTCATCATTATCAAGATACCTGCTGTCCGTAATTCTCTCAATTAATCGATAATCAGATATTGAGTACTTCCTACTGCTGATAATTGAGTCAATAAAATGTCGAATGTTTTGGTTTAATACCCTTTGCCATACTTTTTTTCTATCGGAAGGCCTAATATCAAAGATATGTCTAAGGACTTCTTTCGAACTTTTTAGATCATCTAGTGCCTTGAGGTCTTCAATAGAGTACAGGACGGCAGGGGAGCGCCCATGGCAGTAAGGAATCATAATATTTAGTACGACAAATATATTTAAGAGTGTCTTTAAAAGCATACCTTTTCCTTGGTGCGCTAGTTACGCCTATATATTTTAGGAATATAAGCTTCCAACGTCAAAAATCGATCATTTTACCCTATGATTTTTATGCAGCTCGCCTTAACATATTGAATCTTAAAAAATTATGATTTTTCTTTTTATTGCGTGGAGGCGGTAGATGGCATCAGGGAATGATGATAAGGAAACAAGTTTTACAGGTGAGCATATCATTTTAACCTCGCACTTGGAGCAAATGAAAACATCACCGGTCACTCTTAATTGGGGAGAAAAAGACGCTCGAAAAAGAGGTCCAATCCTAGGAACTAGCCAATCTGGTGCTAAAAGAAATGCAATTGGCTCTCATAGCGGAAGTTATACGATTTATAGAGCGTTATCGATCGCAGCAGGACATTATCCAAAGGATCATAGACCTGACCTAGAGAATACAAGTCCGACAACACCAATTGGGCCTTTTGATACATGGTCCGGTGATGATTCGATTGTTTCTATCGATCCTCTAGGGGCAAATGTTTATGAGTATTTTAAAGATCAAATTACTGAGGGTCTTGATATAAGGCCTACGATTGCCGTGACTCAAGCGCATCTAAATATTCCAGAAATTCATGAAAGTATAAAAAATGGTGAGCTTAAGCCAGATGGGGATATAGTTAAGGAAAACGGTGAAATAAAAGTAACAAAGGTAGCATTTGAGCCGGTTTGGTACTTACCAGGTGTTGCAAAAAGGCTTGGGGTTGAAGAGGGAGAGCTTCGAAATATTTTATTTCAAGAAACAGGGGGTATGTTTCCCGAGCTTATTACAAGACAAGACTTAAAAGTTTTACTACCACCAATTGGAAGTACTACCGCTTATATTTTTGGAGACCCAAAAAATCTGGCAAATTCCGATGTTGAGCTTACTTGTAGAGTACATGACGAATGTAATGGTAGTGATGTATTCGGAAGTGATATTTGTACCTGTCGTCCTTATCTTACTTATGGGATTCAAAAAGCGGCTGAAGCTGCTCAAAAAGGGCAAGCTGGACTAGTCGTGTATTATAGAAAGGAAGGTAGAGCACTGGGTGAGGTGACAAAATTTCTTGTTTATAATGCAAGAAAAAGACAAGAGGGCGGAGATACACCGGCAAATTATTTTCACCGAACAGAGTGCGTTGCCGGTGTCCAGGACGCAAGGTTTCAAGAGTTAATGCCGGATATCCTCCTTTATTTTGGGGTTAAAAAAATACATCATTTGCACTCTATGAGTAATATGAAGTACGACGCAATCGTTAACAGCGGAATTAAGGTCGTAAATCGATTATCTATTCCTGACAACCTCATTCCTGCAGATGCACAGGTTGAAATTCAGGCAAAAAAAGCCGCAGGATATTTTAGTGATGATGAAGTCGATGAATCTGAGTTCGCAGGTACCCAAGGCCGTGAACTTGAGGAGAAATCCTAATGAGCCGAACAATTGATTTTAAATTTACTAAGGATGATGTTGAAGAGATTTTGTCACCCTCTTGCATAAGAAAAAAAGCCTCCTTCATCTATAAAGCAGCTCTTGAGGGAAACACTTTTTTTAAGATAAATGAGGATAAGTTTGATGATGTCGCTAACTACGTCTTAAAAACCATTAAGGAAAATTATCCTGAGTTAAAAATTCCCTATCATTCAAGGTGGGGACACTTTAATTCTGAGAAAAAAAATCGCATAAATATTCTTAATGAAAAATTATCTAGTTTTGATTCAATTGAAATTAGTCGACGTGAGATTGACCTGGTAATTGTTTCAGTTCTTTTAGATGCTGGCGCAGGTGAAAAATGGACCTATATTGACTCCGAAACCAACGAGGAGATTTCACGGTCCGAGGGGCTTGCCGTCGCAAGTTTTGATATGTTTTGCAAAGGGGCATTCTCAAATCTTCCTGATGAGGATCCACTTCGGGTTGACGCTGAAAGATTAATGAATCTTACTGTGGAAGAGCTTGAGGTTGGTTTCCAGGTTAGTAAAAATAACCCTTTAGAGGGGGTTGAGGGTAGACTAAGTTTATTAAAGTCCCTTGGAAGTACAATTTTAAAAAACAAAAAATACTTCAGCACTCCCAGACCTGGCGCGATCGTAGATTACTTTCATTCAAACGTAGTGGAAGGGGACTTGGAGTCCTCAGAAATTTTATCTACTTTGCTCAATGCTCTTGGAAGTATCTGGCCTGGGCGAATAAGCTTGGGTGGTAAAAACTTAGGTGATGTGTGGGTGTATAAGCCACTAATTAACTCGGAAAGTGTTGAGTGTCTTGTACCGTTTCATAAATTATCTCAGTGGCTAAGCTACTCTTTGATTGAAAGCTTAGAAAAGTCGGGTCTTAGAGTCATGCACATAGATCAATTAACTGGGTTAGCAGAGTATCGAAATGGAGGTCTATTCGTTGATCTTGGAGCTTTTGAATTGAGGGATAAATCCCTAGAGCAAAATAGCTATCATCCTCAAGAGGACTTGATAATCGAGTGGCGAGCATTAACAATTATCGGCCTTGATAAAGTGGCAAGCCTGATAAGACAGAAATTAAAACTCTCATCACTAGATTTTCCCCTACCAAAAATACTTGAAGGGGGAACTTGGCATGCGGGTAGAAAAATTGCCAAAAGTTTGAGACCAGGAGGAGGACCTCCTATCAAAATAATTTCAGATGGAACTGTATTTTAAATAAAGGATAATGAATGGACTCAGTTGTTAAGTTAAGCCATCCCGTCATTAAGGAAAAACTTGCTGTTCTTAGAAATAAAGAAACCTCGAGAGCGAGCTTTAGAATAACAATGAAGGAGCTCGGGAAATTAATCTCTTACGAGGTTCTTCGTGATTTTGTTACGGACCAAAAAAGTATTGAGACTCCTCTGGCCAGTGCTAGTGGTGATTTTATCAATGAATTACCGATAGTTGTCTCTGTTTTGAGAGCTGGAAATATTCTAATGGAGGGTGTTTTAGAACTTATACCTAATGCCCGCTGCGGCCATTTAGGCATCTACAGAGACAAATTTATAAATAATACTGTTGAGTATTATTTTAGGCTTCCTGAGGACACGGAAAATAAACCTGTGTTTGTTCTGGACCCTATGATTGCGACTGGCAAAACTGCTGCAGCCTCAATTTCAAGATTAAAGCAATGTGGTGTTGGTAAAATTTACTTCATTTGTATGCTTATCTCCGAGGAAGCCGCAGCCTACCTCGCCAAAACTTACCCTGAAGTTCAAATATATTGCGCAGGGGTTGAAAGTGGGCTAGATAAAAATGGTCTAATTCTGCCCGGGATTGGCGATGTTGGAGGCCGACTTTACGGCCCAAATTAATTACAAATTAAGAGGTATTTTTAATGATTGACTCTACCTTTCAAGCTAGTGAGTTTGATGATTCTGTTGTGCCAAGATTAAGAGAAATTCAATACGAAACTTGGCGTATTATTGGGGACCAAAATTTAATTGGATTTTTATGTGCAGAGGACCAAGTTGAAAGTACTTTTAAGGAACCACTGGACGAATTAATAAAAATTACTAATGGGCATGCCACGAGGAGAGTAATTGATTTTGGCTCTACAACTCTAACGGCTGCCATTTTTCCAGATACCAAAAAGGTGAGATTATTTACGCTTCATTTAGGTAATGAGCTTTTTTTTATTCAAGAGATAGGAAGAATAAATCATCCTATTGTTAAAAATGAGAATTATCAAAAGTTTCTTAAACATGTTGAATTAGCCGCTGGTATGGATATAAACCGGTTCCCCTCGGTTATTGAAGAAATTACGGTAAAATATGGATTGGTAGATTTAGAGAAGCTTGATTTAGATAGCAGTTTTAAAAGTGCGCTTAATATTACAACGAGCAAACTTTTAGATGCGATTACTAGCTACCGCCCAAAGGTATTTGAAAGAATAAGTGACTTTGCTCTTGGCCTTACTGCCAAATATGCTTTGATAAGAATTCATTTATTAAAGTTCGTGGCCATACTTCCAAGTTTAGATCACGACAAAAATGGAAAAGAGGTAAAAAGAATTCTTTTGGAAACCTTGAGACGTCTAAGTCAGGATTCCTCTAAAGCACGTTTTTTGGGAAGAACCGGCCAGGACAAGCCGTTGCCAATTTTTCTTGAAAAAACATTTCTGTTTTCATTTTATATTTCAAAAATTCTCCCGTCCTTAGTTTTAGCAGAATCAATTAGATTCACTATTCGGCAAATGGCAAAAAGATTTATTGCGGGTGAGTCTATTTTAAAAGTTAGTAGTACCTTTAAAGAATTAAAACTTTCAAAGAGGGAGGCAACTTTAGATCAGTTAGGTGAACTTGTTGTCTCGGAGAAAGAGGCTGACCACTATTTGAATGAGGTCCTTGAGCTTATTTACGGACTTGGTGAGCACTATGAAACCGGCGAGAAAAATAAAGCACTCATAAATAGGTCTCATGTGAGTATTAAGGTATCTGCATTGTGCTCTGACTTTAAGCCTGAAGCATACCAATACACAAAAAGTCTTGTGGCCCCAAGGTTAAAAAAAATCTTAACTGAGGCCAAAAAGCATAGCGTTTTCATAAATATAGATGCAGAACATTACGATTACCGAGATCTCGTTTTTAAAATTTATCGCGATGTCTTAAAAGAGTCTGAAGATCTGCACGACTTTGATCAAACAGGAATAGTTCTTCAAGCATATTTAAGAGATGCATATGAACACTTGCAAGATATAATTGAGCTGGCAAAAGATAGGAATTTGGTGATGCCGGTCCGGCTTGTGAAAGGAGCTTACTGGGACGCTGAAACTGTCGAGGCACAAGCGCATTCGTTTAATGCTCCAGAATTCTTAAATAAAGAAGAAACAGATATAAATTTTAGGTGCCTAATTTATGAGATGCTTAGCTCTGGCGATTCTGTTCAGCTTTGTCTGGCAAGCCATAACTTTGGGGATCACGCCTTTAGTGAAGTTTTAAGGCAGAAGAAATTTCCTAACTCACCGGTAATAGAGCACCAGTGTTTACATATGACTTATGAGGCTCTCAGTACTGCCTTATCTAAAATGGGGTGGGCAACAAGAAACTATATGCCTGTTGGCAGTCTACTCGTGGGGATGGCATATCTCGTGAGGCGGATTATGGAAAACTCCTCTCAAGTAGGAGTGCTTACAATAATGCGATCCCACAAAAATAACGTTTCTCCATTGTCTCCAAGTATTGTGCATCAAAATAAAAAGATAAAAGGAGAGCTCTCAAGAGATCGAACGCAATCAATGGTAACTCATCATTATTTTCCTATTTCACCTGTTCGGTTGTACCTGGAAAAACACCTTCATGCGGCGAACATAGCGATTGATGCCGTGAAAGCAATGTCTCCCTTAAAAATCACTAATGCCTTTCCTTTAAACGGATCTATAAAAAAGGTTTTTTCAAATAGTGATTTATCATTAGAGGTAGGTGAACTCAAAGAAGCGATAAGTTCAGATGTTGATTCAGCAGTGAAGTCTTCTGTTGATTATTATAACCAAAGTAATTGGAGTTGCCGCCCTAGCATTGAACGCGGTAAGATTTTATTAAAAGTTGCTGAAGAATTTTTCACGCGTCGCCTAGAATTATCCTCGTTTATTGTAAAAGAAGCCGGTAAAACAATGCCAGAAGCGCTCGCAGATGTGGATGAGGCAATTGATTTTCTTCATTACTATGCTCGAGAGCAGCAGAGGTTTTTACGTAAAAATCCAAAGGCAATATCCAGAGGAGCCCTCGCGGTTATTACTCCATGGAATTTCCCACTCGCAATCCCTTGTGGAATGGTGAGTTCTGCTTTAGTTGCTGGAAATACGGTAATACTTAAATCCGCTGAGCAAACTCCTTTAATTGCTTCTATCATGGTTGAGTGTTTTCACCGTCAGGGTGTTCCAAAAGACGCTCTCATACATTTGCCAGGTGACGGTGAAACAGTTGGGGATAAACTGGTGAATCATCCTGAAATAGCAGGTGTTGTTTTTACCGGTTCAAAAAGTGTAGGTCTTTACTTGGCACACACATTAGGTAAAAAAATAGTAAGCAATAAAAAGTACAATCATAAATATCCTTCAAAAGTTATAACTGAAATGGGAGGAAAGAATGCAATTATTGTTACTGCAAATGCTGAGCTAGATGAAACTGTTTCAGGTATTCTTCAGTCAGCTTTTGCTCACGCGGGACAAAAGTGTTCCGCAGCCTCCAGAGTCATTGTTCACGAGAGTATTCTTGGCCCATTAAAGGCCAGGTTAAAGCAAGCTGTATCGGACTTAAAGGTTGATCAAGCCTGGAATCTTAGCACATTTGTTAACCCAATCGTTTCACCTGAAGATCGTGATAGATTAAAAAAACAGATTAAAGATGCAGGCCATGAAGCGATCAGAGAGGGCGGAGAGATCTTGATTGATCGATCAGAGGAGGAGTTTCCTGGTACATGCGTAGGGCCTGCAGTATTTGTTTTACCACGGAAACAATTTTTTCATTCCGATAGTTACTCAATGAAGGAGTTGTTTGGCCCTGTTGTTCACATAACTAGTTTTGATGATTTAGATGAGGCACTAGAAGTATTTAATACTACCGAATATGCATTAACTGGCGGGATTTTCTCTCAATCTCAAGACGACATCGATTACCTTGTTAGTAAAATGTTATGTGGTAATTTATATGTCAATCGCACTATCACTGGGGCAAGAGTTGGTATAGAGCCCTTCGGAGGGTTTAAACTTTCAGGCACTGGCCCTAAGGCAGGCAGCCCAAAGTATATTGAGGCCTTTCATGTCATTCCTCCAAGTATGCCACTTCTTAAGAACCTAACTAAGCTTGGTTCAGAGGACCCTTTATCTGAATCTAATGAAGTATTACTTTCAAGTCCCTCCGACTTACCTCCTGGAATGTTGCTAGCGAGAGTTTTGAGAGGTGTTAAAAGTATTATTACAAACTTTGAGTTTCTTTATCAGGGAATATATGGAGAAAGTAAAAGTGCGCTTTATAGATTTACAGAGTTCTTGGAAAATCGTTACGAATCTTATGTTTTAAAAAATGACAGTAATGTCTATATCCCTGGGCAAATTAGTGTTCAGTCAAACTTACTTAGTGTTGATAGACTCTTAGTTGTTTCATATGAGCCTAGGGCTTATATTTCAAGTTTAATGAGCGTTATTTCTGCACTGGTTAGAGGTGTTGGCGTAAGTATCGTTTGTCGTAACGATGAGTCATTTTTTTGGTGGTCTAAAATAGTGACCTATTTCAGGCATGCAGGAATTTCATCTACACAGATTAGGATTCAACAGATCTCTAGAGAAGCATTGAAAGACACATTAGAGTCTCATGTTGTAACAAATGTATTAGTCGATGGAAGACTTCAGCAATTCGAAGAATTAAGTCAAATATCTTTTAATTTTAATTATACTGAAAAGGATATGATTAAATTCTACGGCCCGTTTGATTCACCAAACCTAACAAACCCACAGGGGTTTTTAGATCAGTTCTCCCTCGTTAGAAGCTTTGCGATAAATACAATGAGGCATGGTGCGCCGTTAGAGCTTGATATTTAGGAGTTGTAAAATTGAAAAATATTTTGGTTATGGGTGCAGGAAATATGGCATCTGCTTTACTAAAACCACTCAAAAAAGAATTATTAAGTTTTAATTTGTATTTTTATACTCCTTCAATAAAAAGAGCAAAGAGTCTTGCATCAGAGTTGGATCAAGTTGCCCTAGAGGGGGAGGAAGACCCTAATTGGAAAGTTGATTTTGATGGATTGTTTCTTACGCATAAACCACAGCAACTGCAACAAGTGGGAGAGTTTCTAAAAAAGAAATTAAAAAGCGAGCCTAATTATATAATATCAATAATTGCCGGAAAGTCAGTTAGTGACATTCAAGCTAATTTATATTCAATTCCTGTATTGCGGCTTATGCCTAATACACCTTGTTTAGTGGGGAAGGGGATAATTTCTGAATTTGCTTCCTTTAATTTCGAGAATAAGTTGAAAAATACTTTTCATTATTTGTTTTCTTGTTATTCAAAGGTCGTTACATTTTTAGACGAAGGCACCTTTGATAAAGCAACACCAATTCTGGGTTCAGGGCCAGGCGTTCTTTTTGAGTTTGCTAATATATTCTATCATGAATTGTTGATGCTTGGTTTGTCACAGGACTTGTCAAAATCACTTGTGAGCGAGTTGTTTAAAGGAAGTTTTGACCTTGCTACTGCATCAGAAAAATCCTTCGTAGATCAAAGGGACGCCGTAACAAGCAAGGGCGGTATCACTGAGAGAATGTTAGAGGTTTTGAAGGAAAAAAATATCTCAGCTATAATTAAAGAAGCAATAGATGAAGGCCGCTTAAGGGGAGAGTTACTTTGAAAAATTTCGTCACTAATGCTGCACATTTAATTCCTGAAAAGTTTAGGGATCAGTTCTTTATAAATGCTTGGAGCTTTTTTAATGTGCCACTACTTTTTTGGCTTAGACCAAAAATTGTAGAGCTCAAAAATGATAAAACAATTGTTTCAATCCCATTAAACAAAAGGTCTAAAAATCATTTGAATTCTATGTACTTCGGGGCTTTGGCTGCTGGAGCTGATTGTGCTGGAGGAATCCTCGCCATGAAGCTGATTAAAGAAAGCGGAGTGGATGTTTCTTTGGCATTTAAAGATTTTAAGGCAGACTTTCTCAAAAGGGCTGAGGGGGATACTCACTTTATCTGTGAAGAAGGTTCTGAGATTCGTGAATTGATACAGCAAGTACTTAAAAGTGGTGAAAGGATTAATAAGCCTGTATCTGTTTATGCTGTTTGCCCAACAGTCACGGGGGACGAGCCAGTAGCTAAGTTTGAACTTACGTTGTCCCTGAAAAAGAAGTAAGAAAAATATTTTCTAATAAAATCTATCATTAGTCTCATTGAATTGCGGTAAGCTTTTTAGAAAGTTAGCCTAATAGTGTTAAGATTACTTTTCACATTCAGGGAAGAATGGACACCAATTTAAAGCAAATTTTTCGTAGTGAACTCTTTAATGCTTATAGTTATGCCGATAGACTTTTTCATGCCATCAATGACCTTGCTGAACTAAGTTACCATCCAGGTGTAAGAAACCTTAATTTACAATTAACAGGTGATATTGAGTTAGTTTTAAATCGGTTTGATAACTTCCCCATATCAACAACAAAAAGCAGCTCAAGTTTTAACGTCAGAGAGTTAATTAGCGGAGTTTATAAGTTTTTTGATTCAATTTTTAGCTTTGATGGACATGTAATCCTTGATCAGAAAAATTTAATTGATCTCATAAATGTTATTTATCAAAGCTGTTACGATTTGCACTATTTTTGTTTTTTACACACTGATTTAATTGTTGAATTACCACGTGGCTTGCAAAATAAAATATCAATGAATGATGATCATGTCAGAGAAAACGATGAGTGCACAAGGCTTAGACTTTTAGATAATTCAGATACGTTAAGTGGCGAGGAACATGAAGAAGAGTGGATGAGTGAGAGGGACTTGGTTCTTTTTCAAATCGATGAAACTTGGCTAGATACACAAGTTAATAATGGTGGAACGATATTATCATTCAATAAAAAGCGTCTTAAAAACTTTCAAAAACTCATTCACCAAGGGCATGAGTTAATTACTCTTAAAAAATATGATCAGGCATTATTTTCTCTTGAGCAGGCAAGATATATTCAGGAGACAGCTGAGGTACTAACTCTAATCGGTTGGTGTTATAGCTTGATGAAAAAATCAAATAGCGCTAAAAAATATTGCCTTAAGGCGATCGAAGTCGACCCTGATTATGGCCCTAGTTATAACGACCTTGGAACTTACCTAATGAATGAAGGCGATCTAAAAGAGGCTTTGAGGTGGTTTGACCTGGCAAAAAATGCGCCTATCTATCAAAACAAAGAGTATCCATTTATCAATGCAGGTCGTGTTTTTTTAATGCAAAAAAAATATAGACGTGCCTTGTTGGAGTTTAAAGAAGCAAGAAAGCGTGCACCGTTTGCAAGAAATCTTATTGATACTATTTCTAAAATTGAGTCTCTTCTAAAAGACACAGGAATCACAGAAAGGGATACCCCATCTCATTATGTTCAAAAAATGTCCTCGAATTCCCAATTAGAGCGTTTTCCATGGGATGAAAATCCGTTAAATTAATAAGATGAAAAGAAAAACCCTAACTGATCATCTCAATTCTACTTTTAAAATTCATCAATATAAAGATTATTGCCCAAATGGTTTACAGATCGAAGGTAAATCTGAAATCAATAAAATTGGACTTTCTGTTAGTGCAACTAGGGAGTCTGTTGAACTGGCGGTAAAGCATAATTGTGATGCTTTAATTGTTCATCACGGCCTTTTTTGGAAATTTCATGGCGCAAGGGCCATTAAGGGAAGTTTTGCAAAAAGAGTAAAACCCTTAATTCAAAATGACATAAATTTATATGGTTTCCATTTACCGATGGATGCTCACACTTCACTTGGTAATGCTGCTTTTATAGCGAAATTATTGGACGCTGATATAACCGGCGGTTTTGGAGAATATGAGGGAATGCCTACCGGTGTGAAGGTTGGTTTTAAGAAAGGTATTTCACCTCGTAGCTTAAAAGTTCTTTTAGAAAAGAAGTTGAATCACTCAGTTATTCACTCCTGCCCCAAGGAAGATTTAATTTATGGTTTGGGAATTGTTACCGGCGGAGCCAATAATGCTTGGAGAGAATGTGTTAGAGAAAATTTAGATGCCTTTTTGACAGGAGAAATTAGCGAGCATGACTATCACGAGGCAAAAGAGGAAGGGATTCATTTTTTTGCAGGAGGGCACCATGCAACTGAGCGTGGGGGAGTGCTTCAGTTAAAGGACCATCTTCAGGAAAAGTTTAACTTAGAGTGTGTTTTTTTTGATTCAGAGAACCCAGCATAAAATGGTTGTTTGGTATTTATGATTCGATTGGTATTACTATTTTTTTTATTTGTTAACACCTCTTATTCTAAAGTTGATAAAGCCGAGGGTTATTTTAAAGATAAAAAATATAAAGAATCCTCTGAGATTTTTTATGATCGTTACCTGGCAAAGCCTTTTGATAATAAAAATACGTTTAATCTCGGATTAAGTTTGTATTATCAAAAATCCTTAGAGCAATCATTGATTTATTTTAAGAAGGTGGCCGGCTCGAATTCTTCGTTAAAGCCAGTTGCTTTCTTTTTTATGGCCAAGATATTTTATGATCTAAAAAAGTATAAATCCTCCATAGCCACCTTAGGCAAGGCAATGAGCTTTAAAAATACGCCTGAGCCAATTTTTATGAGTATGATGGACTTATGGGAGTTGCTTAATACTAAAAAATTTAACTTTAACCAAAAAGGAAAGGAGCTTCTAAATACGATTGATGTTGAAAGTTACCTTAATAAATTAGACTCATTTAAAAATATATCTCTTAGTGAGAGTGAACAAGCTAACTTAAGACAGGCGTTAGAGTTTTTTCAACTTGCTTGGGTCTTAGAACCAATAGATTCAGTGCTTGAAAATATTATTCGCTGCTATCTAATTCTTGGTGATGAAGACAAAGCAATAAGACTTTTGATGCTTGTAAGGGATATAGATACGCAAAAAAACCTTACTCAATTCCTTAGTGATCGGAAAGATCAAATAAGCAGAAGAGAACTGCGTAAAAGTGTAGTTTATGAGTCCCCAAATATATTCGAGTTCCAGTTTATGGGCGGCTTCATTAATGATAGTAATCCAGTTACTAGAAGGCGAATTCAGGGCACTGAAATTAAGGAGTTAGGTAGAATCCATGTGGATATAGGGTTAAATATGAATCCTTATCTAGATAATGATTTTGTTTTTCAATTTAAGACTAGAGTTATTTCTGATCGAATCAAAGATGACCCCATTACAGATGAAAATAGTGAAAATAATTCTTCCTTAGTTTTATCGTCATTAGAGATTCCTGCCTATGTACTTTCTAAATCCACTCGCTTGAAAGTTTCTTCAATGTTTGATCATTATAAAGTGAATGATTCAACTTTAATGACTATAGCGGGCGTAACGCTTTCATATGAAAAATATTTTTCAAGATATGCCACCTATTTTAATAGTTGGTACAAGGTTAATAACGGTGTGAACCTTGATTTTTATGATGGACAAAACTGGGGCATTGAGTCCGGGGTTTTTCGCTATACGAGAAGATCTTATTTTGGACTTGGTGGGGGCTACAGAAAGGAGAAGGCGGGTATATTTGGCCTAGAAAAGTTTTCTTTTTATGAGAAATACTTAACGATGAGAGGAAGACGAAACCTTACAAAAAACCTATCTTCCGAGGTCGGTATATCTTTAGGCTTAAAAACATTTTACGGTTTGAGAGAAGATGAAAAAATAAATCTCTTTAGTACGTTTGCTTTTGAACTATTGCCTAATACTTTTATCCAGGCGAGATACGATTTTTTTGATAATGGTAGCACTCTAGCTGAATATGATTTTAATCAGCACCAGATTGGTTTTCACTTAGTTGGAGATTATTTTTAATGAAAGGTATATTTTTCTTTTCTATTCTTTTTAGTTGCACATCATTTGCAAACGGCCCATTTTCCTATCCTTTAGTGGGTGGAGAAAATATTGAGAGTTATGCAAAAAAAATAAGCATAAAAAGAAATAAATATGAAACATTAAGAAAGATAGATCGATTTAGAAAAGAATCTAAGAAAATTAAAGGTATCCTTGTAAATAAACCACATGAGAAAGTAATTGATTCAATCTCTGCCTACGAGGGACCTCAAATCTCAACTGTTGCGATGAGTGATGATGAAGTTACTCCATTTTATGCTAATTTTTTCAGGGAAAAAATATTTATCCAAAAACAAATTGAAGGAAATTGGAAGGACCGTGCTTTTCAAAGGTTAATACAGTTTAGGCATCAAAATGAAGCAGGTAATTCACAGATAGGTAATTTATAACCCTGGTAATATTCTCGGTAAGTTTTTTAAAAGGTAATCTTTAGTAAAGTTAGCGGCAGTACTTAGGGTTCTCGTCTCCAAATATGCTAAGGAAATTTCATTTAAAATTGGTATATTTTTACCTGGAAAAATAACCAATGGATCGCTTCTCTCCAAGCTTCTACTGATAACATGTAATGGTAAAACACCTGCACCTAGCCCTGAGGTAATAATTCTTGTCATACCTTGTACATCCATTAATGCTGCACGGATGTTTGGAACAAAAGGCTTTCCTAAATGATGTTCAAACCAAAGTTTTAAAACCGGTGCACCTTTTACATAATCAACATAGTCGAGCTTGTCGTAAGTTTTTATTTCATGTGGTGGCATTTTTTCCCCGAATACTTTTCTTAAATATTCTTTGTTAGCGCACAAACAAATTGTTTCATTCCAAACAGGTTTTAGTTTTACCTGAGCATCAACAGCGAATTGGTCAATAAATGAAAAATCAATTTCACCAGAGAGCATAAGTGCATTCATTTCACTGGCTATGCCATACTTTATAGAGAATGTTACTTCTGGGTTTTGACGGCCGAGCTCTGTGAGAAGCGGTAAAATAAAGTTATTCCCAAACTCCAGTGGAATACCAATATTAACCTCTCCTTTAATATCCGTTTTTCGTCCTGCCAGCTTTACGAGTTCATGTTCAATATTTCTAAAGTACCTGGTTAACAAAATGGCCAATTGTTCGGATTCTTTTGTAGGAATTAGTCGATGTTTGATTCGATCAAACAGGGTTACCCCCAGAGATTTTTCCAAATTTTTTATATGCTGACTAACGCCAGATTGGGTAAGTCCCATACCTTTGGCGGCAGTAGTCATTGATCGAGTTTGATATACTCGCTCAAAAACTCGTAAGCTATTGATATTAAGTTGATCTATAAGCATCTTCTTCTCTTTTGCTATGCATTAATATCATAAGTTTAAATAATGACCAAGTATTATTTAATATAATTTTTTTTAATATTGCATCTGGTCTATAACCTCGCTCATCAAATGACATTAAATAGGAAGAACAAATGAAAAACTTAATTTTACTTAGCTTAATTATTCTCGGCTTTTCTTTTATCTCTAAGTCTCACGCATACGAAACTGTGTCTGGGGAACTTGCGATTAATGGAAATGTTGGTTTTATCTACTCTCAATATGGCCAAAAAGAGGTAAGGATTAACTCTGTTGAAGCTTCATGCTTTGACGGTTTGTACAAAGTACTTAATGGACAACTTGTCGAGGTTGTATTTTGTAGAGACAAAGGATCAGTAGCTCAAAGAGTTCAAGTAGAAAAAGTTTCTGATAGTTCTTCAAACGATAAAGGCTTTTTTGATACAAAAGCAAATTTTTGTCCACTTTTTTACGTTCCTGTTTGTGGAGTTGTTAGTGGTAAACCAGTTACTTTTGGTAATGAGTGCGAATTAACTAGAAGTGGTGCCACAAAGGTAGCGACAGGCTCATGTGATACGTTAAAGGCTGTAACTGTAGGATTTAAAAAAATTCTAAGTGTAAATAAATTATAAAATTTGAGATGATACTTCCCCTGTCATTGGTAATTTTGGGGACCTTCCTAGGTAAATACGCTCAAAGCATAGAAGGCCGACTTTTTGTTGGCCTTTTTTTTTTGGAGGCGTCAAACACCAGGATGGTAGTTTGACGCCGAACAACTCCGAGCCGAAGCGGATGTGAGGCGAGTGAGATAGTCAAACACCAGGATGGTAGTTTGACGCCGAACAACTCCGAGCCGAAGCAGATATGTTTTATAAATTTATCTTTTTCTTTTCGGTAGTAAATCATCCCATGCAGATTTTTTATAACGAACCTTTATTATTTTCCAAAGACTAGCGCCTTTATTTTTATTGATATCTTTGGTTAGATCCTCATATTCATTTAGCTCTGCATAGTCTACATCGTCATCTGTTGATGAAGCATCTTCATCAATTTCTTCCCCCATATCAACTTCAGGTAGTTTAAATGAGTTCTTTTTGTCATCATATGCTTTTCGCTTACCCAAAAGAGGGGATGATGAATCTTTATCAAAGTCTTCTTTTTTTATACCATTCGATTTAAGGATTTCTGCCGCTACTGATGACAAGTGTTGATTTCTTTTATTTCCTTCATCAATGATTTGAAGATATAGTGGTTTTACTTTTTTCTCCTTTTGATCTTTTGAAAACTTGATTCCCTTTTTTTTCATCACTTTCAAAAGCTTTGGAATTAACTTTTTAAGCCTTTTCGCATTCTTTGAAAATTCAGCTGCGTCTACTCCTTCTTTGGTTGTGGTGGCCTTTGATATATTTTCAAAAATTGGATTTGGATCTAAAGACTCCATGTAGGAGTCAAGGGATTTAATACCAGGATTAGTGGGTTTTTTTGCCTTAGGAAAAGTTGTAACTGCTTCATTACAAGGAGAGTCAGTCGCTTCTGCTGTTTTATAATTAAAGCTAGTACAACTACCGTCGCCAAGAAAACTTGTTTCTTGGCCTTGATTATCTACAACAATGGAGAGACCCTCATTATTATCTACGGATGATTCGCCTTGAGTTATGCCTGATTCACTAGATAATGCTTGATCTATTTCGGATCCAAAGTCTTTTAGGAGTTCTATCCTTCTGTCTATTTCATCTTCCGCTGATTGATACATGTTTTTCATTTGAACGTAATTTTTTAAATCTAAAGAGTAGAATACAACTTTAACAAACGCCAAAATTTTTGAAACGGCCTTCTCCATACTTTGCGGGAAAATTTTTGCGGCGATTTGTTTTGCAATAAAACCATTAGTAAAGTTCACTTTGAGATAAATTTTGATAATTTCAAAAATAACTTTCCTCCAAGCGCCTACTGACAAGGAGGTTCCACTTCCTTCTACCGTTTGCTTTGCTTGATTTTTTTGATTGTTAAGTTCTTCAGTAGTTGATGCTATTAACTCATCTGGAAAAAAAGAATTAATGAAATCAAAGAAGGGTTTTTTCTTCTTTTTTTTCGTGCAAGCACAAAAATATATATTACCTGATACACAAAGAATGCTCTCTATGATTGCAGCAACTACAGTCCCAATAGAGATACCTATAACCACTTTCATTGATGTGTTTATCTTTTTTACCAACGGTTTTGCTTCTTTTAATATTTCCACCTGGTCATTGATAAATTTAGTTTGGTTAATGTTTTGCTGATTTTTGTATTTGAGATCTTTTGCTGACTGAACTACTTTTAGAAACTTTGAAAGGTTACTCCAATAAAAAATTAAAATTACGCTGTTTGCTGCCAAGCTTAAATAATTCGAGGGATATTTCCACCCAGACATTAGAGCAAATGCAGCAATTGTTGATAGAGCAGATATAGCAGCAGCCACGATAGTCATAATCGTTGAATGTTGGGATCCGTATGAATCTAAAAAAACACCCGTACCGTCAGATATTTCTTCTGCCTGTTGTGCGGTTATTGTATTATCTTGTATTTCTGAAACACACTCAGCTTCAGACTTATCTGTCTCTGCCATGCAGTAGTCAAGAAGATCTTGCTCATGCTCACTAAGTTCATCAGATACTGCTTGATCAGTTTCGTTTGGATAAGCTGAGGAAATTATTGAAGGCAGAAAACTTTTTATTTCATAAATTGGTGACGCAAAAGCATTGAAGCTAAAGCACGTAAGTACAATAAAAAGTAAAGACATCCTCATAGTATTCTTTTCGGTAAAAAAGATGTTTTTTTTATAAAACAAAAGATATTTATTGTTTCTTTAATTCCAGAAGATCATCATAAGCCGATTTTTGATAGCGCACACTTATCACTTTCCATAGGCTGACACCTTTTTTCTTCACGATGTCCTCTGCAGAGCTTTCAAATTTGTCTAGCGCTTCATAATTGGCACCCGTCTCAGAGCTAGTAGCTTCCTCATCATCTTCAACTGATAAACTAATTGGTTTTACTTTTGGGAGATTTATGGCCGGTGCTGAAATTGATTTTTTAGATAATCCTTTTTTATCACTACTTATTTTTTTGGGAGAGACTTTATTTTTTTTTTGCTAGATCATTAAATA